>Ga0172370_10004760_pt1 | contig 17955 bp, 19 predicted proteins | sample LakKiv5m_FD_114538 | JGI IMG/M metagenome (GOLD analysis project Ga0172370, IMG submission 114538) | Freshwater microbial communities from Kabuno Bay, South-Kivu, Congo - kab_022012_11.5m | ecosystem: Environmental > Aquatic > Freshwater > Lake | place: Democratic Republic of the Congo...
AAACAAAATTTTTGAAACTTCCGAAATCGATAAATTTGAAACCGAAGCCACAGGAAGATATTTATCTAAGTTTTCCACAAAACTTATAAGATTCAGGGGAGAGCCGGATATTTCCAGCTTAATTAGGTGTCTAGCCACTCCTATGTTATTCTTAACCACTTTCTTATCCTCTTCAATTGTTTTTCCGCCCGACAAGGAATAATTTGTCAAAGACACTTTATTATCTTGCGCCAGCTTACGAAGCGAGAGCAATATATACCCCGGATCAAAACTAAGGGGAATCGCCTTAAAAACCGTGTTTATCGAAGACTCGGGGACATTAGCCTTAAAACTGTCAAGGGCATCAAGCGTCTTATTCATCGTATTAACTTTTTTCCTTAAGTTAGAAACTTCGTTAGAAATTACTGTCAGGTCGGAAAATTTGGGAAAAATAAAAATCAAGAAAATTAGACCCAGAAATATCGCTGTTATGTAAGCAAGTACTGATTGTTTAAATAGCTCCGCATCAGCCCCAGAAGGCAGATAAAAACCAAATACCTTTTGTTTATCTTCTAGTGCCATTATTTTATGATAGCTTCTAAATTAGCTAATAATGATCCCGTTTTATCTCGAACCAGTGATTTTAGTGCGATCTCTTTAAACTTAAAGTCGTCCTTTTTTGACTCGCTATCAATTTTACTCAATACCACTTCATAATCACTTATACTATCAACCCTAGCCGAAAAACTTATCACCCCTTGCTGGCTAAAATCTACCGAGGCTAATCGAGCCTTCTCAGGAAAAAGCTTATATATTGCCAATAAAAAATCTTTGTAGTGAAACCTTTTGATTTGAATCTCATTGACATTTGTAATTATCTGTTTTGTCCTAAGATAACTTACAACCTCTGTCGCTCTCCCTAAATAGGCAGTTTCCAATCCTTTCAAATCTTTTTTCAAGGCATTGGCCGCAAATGTCATATACAAAAATACCGAACTCATATATAGAGAAACCGCGATAAACAAACCCACCGAACCAAACACGATTGACAAGTTAAGCCTTCTAATAAATTCTGCCTTTTTATATTTAGTTGACCTCTGCTTTATCAGGTTTATTTTAATCATCAGGCCTCCATCGCCAAACCGCCGGCCACCGCATACAAACCACCCAATCCGGACAGCTTAGGATCAACTTTTAATCTTTCAAAAACATTCCCTCCCACCACTTCTATCCCTATCTCTTTTACTAAATACTGCATCAAACCCTTAAGGAAAGAGCCGCCACCGCACATGACTATTCTGTCTATCTTCCGTTCCGGGTAACCATTCATGTAGGAGGCGATCACCTTTTTTATGTCACCTACCATGGTAGATAACACCGGTGACATGACTTGAAAAAGTTTACCCTCGAACTGTGATTGATCCAAACCATACGCTCTTTTATACTCTTCTGCTTGTGCGGGAGGTAACTTGAAAACGTCACTAACAATCTTTGTAAATGCCATTCCCGCCACTGGCGACACGTAATTTGCATAAATTTCATTAGCGTCGGCAATCACCATCTTCGTCGATGAGAACCCCACATCAATCAACATGTCCAATTCCTGCACCTCTTTCTCTATAAACGCGGATCTGGCCAACGATAAAACTTCATTTTCCATCCTAATAATTTCTACCCCTATCGAGTCCATCAAAGTCACATAACCCGTTGATACTTTGCTGGGAATAGCCACTACCAAAACTCTCATTTTTTCGCCGCTTGTCGCCTTATTGGGTTTATGAAGAATCTCCCAAGAAAACTCTAGTTTCTCGACTGGATAGGGGATTACTTGTTCTATTTCAAATCTAATGGCCATAGCCAACTCTGGAGACGACATATACGGAAAACTTAAAATTCTTGTGAAGACAAGCGATTCCGGCACCGCCAAAACGACCCCTTTACCTTTTATTTTATTGTCATCGATTATTTTTTTTATCGCTAACTGCAAAGAGGTATATTCTGCCGGTACCATATCTACTCCCAATTTGCCGGTTGGGTTCGATTCCATCGCCGCGGACACCACCGATTTTCCTTGAATTTCCAACAACTTTATCGAGCTACTACCTATATCTAAACCAAAAACTTTCTTCATATATATCAATGAACCAAACTGCCATTGGTATACAATACATTATCAAATATCACCGGTATCCTCTCATTAAATTTTTGCAATGTCACCTTACTTTTCAAGGTTTCATCTATCGTTCCTATAGAACTGACAGTCGTCACCTGACCATCTGGTAAACTACCACCTATTGGCTCAACACCCAACGTTGTTTTGGCATACAAAACCAAAATCCTCAACATCACCGGTTTTGGATCAGCAGACATATTAAATGAAACCGTATATTTGTTATCAAAATTCTTTCCTTTAAAAGTGTAACCCGCCGTAAAAGCCGTGCTGGTAAATTTGTTAGAGCCGGTTCTGCCGCTGTTTGGGTCAGAAGTAAAGTGGGTAGCATCGTAATTACCGGAAACCTTATTTCCATAATATATCGAGGTTTTGATTGCCGCATCGCCATTCCAATATATGGTCACCCCAGACAGTGCCGGCGCCGCGCCATCAAGACTAACTTGAGTCAGATCACCCTCTTCCACATTTTCACTTACTATTCCATCAGCCCCTCCCGTTGTGTAAGTAGCCGTATCAGTCCCACCCAAAGTACCAACCTCACCGGTTACGTTTGATTTAGACTCCAAAGCCGACTCTAAACCAGCCTCAGCCGCTCTAAAAGCGGCGCTGCTTTGATTGTCTACTTCCTGCGTACGCAATCCCTCTATCGACCTAGAAGCAGTTGAGACTGAAACCACTCCCAATATCGACATTATTAAAACCATAATCAAAGCCGCCTGACCAGAAGAACGATTCACCATAATTTCATTCTACAATATTATTGTCCAGTGTTCCTCAAAATCATGTCGGTCAGATAATCTTTCGACGCCGTCGTCTCACCAGACTCACTAATCGAATTCGCCCTAAAACTAAACAGCACCCTGTCGGACACACCACTCGAACAAAACCATGTAAAAAATGGTGTCTCATCTACCGTCGTCAGGGTGAAACTGGGATCGGGATTTATCACAATACTCCCATTTGCCGAAGCCGAAGACATTACTCCCGCACTAATTGAGATCGTCGAATTTAGATTATCTAATGCCTGGATTACTAGGCTTGACCCCGTCTGGTTACCAGTAACCGCACAAGATTCTTTACTTACTCCGTCCAACGAAACTACTTTTCCCTCACGTATAAACCGACCGACTACAGAAAGTATCAGTCTCGATCGATCGTCAAGTGATTTTCGAAGTTCCAATTGTGACGTTCCCCTAATTGATCGGTAAAAAATATTCACACCCGCCGTCGACAAAATTGTCAAGATAACTATCGCCACCATCAATTCAATTAAAGTAAATCCTTTCTTTTTCATAGCTTATATTTAGCCAATACCGTAGCCAAAGAAACATTTGAAGTTGTGCCCGAGTTATCCCACGATATAACCACTGTTGCTTCCACCTCACTGGCGGAAAAGACACAAGTCAATTGGCAGGCATACTCTTGATTTGACCCAAAAGGTCCACATAATCCGCACGTTGAGAGACCAAAAAAAGTTTCCTGATCTGCATCTCTCTCTCTCCGAAGTATTTCAAGAACTTTCTCTCCGTATTTGGTCGCCTCCAGTCTCTGTCTTGTTGCTCTGGAAACCTTTGTTGCATTAGATACCGCCATCAAAGAAACTACCAGAGCCAAGGTGACCACCGCCAAAGCCACCAATATTTCTATCAAAAGCTGGCCTCTATTTTTTAGCATGTTCCCACATAAACTGGCCGACTAATAAATGCCACTTGGTTGACATTAATTCGATATTGATGATTTCTGGCGCAGACATCTATGTCTAGCGGCGTGGCATTGCCAGTTCGACTGTCAAAATATAAGTCATAACTAGAAACGTAACTTGAATTAGAAAGAGTCAGACTCAAACTCACTACGTCCACGCTCACTCCTCCGGCGCAATTTGCTCTTACTGTCAAATCACTTCCGCTCATGGTCACCCGAAAATTAATTGAGCCAGAACACCCCTCGGGTAATTCCACCGCTGATGCTTTAGCCTGAATTTTCCGCAATCTATCAGCCACCACCAAAGCCTCACTTAGAGCCGTATTTTTATCCCTGAAATTTGCAAAAGATGCCAAAGCCCCACCCATTATTATTGTCAATATCGCCACTACCACCACAATTTCAATCAAGGTATATGCTCGGCTCATGGGTTTGTATAACTACAGCCCCCATCACCCTCAAAAGTACAAGTCATGGTATAAGTCGTAAATGGGGAAGCACCCAAAATATACTTGTAACAATAAGTAGCCCCGTCATCTTTAGTATCTGTTGGAATTGTCGCCAAATAAGTAACTGCCCCAGCCGCAATACTCGTCGAGGTAATACAATTGTTGGCATTAATTGTCAATGAAGGATATCTCCCCTCATCTGTCCTATATAATTCCAAAGCCGATCTTATGGACTCGATATCAGCCTTTCTCTTCGCATCTCTGGCTTTTTTGTTTGTCTGGGTATAGCTGACTATACCTACCCCCATTAACAGGATTATTATACCCATAGAAACCAGTAATTCCATTAAAGTAAACCCCCGCTTTGTTTTTTTCATTGCAGACTGCTAACACAATAATAATCTCCGTTGCCCCAAGAGGCACAATCCCCAGCAGAAGCATTTCCGTTTCCTCCTTCAAGTAAGGCACAAATACAAAAATTCTCAATCGTACACGTAAAAGTGGGGTAATCAGATCCCGATTTTGGATCAGTAGGAGTACCAGACTTCATAAATGCTTCTATGCCAACCTTACAAGCCCCCGCGTCTGCAGGATACACAAAACCCGTGTTTGAGTAATACTGCTCTAGGGCATCTTGCATTGCTTTTAGATCTTGTCGCCTCCTGGCGTCTCGTCCCCTGGCTTGTATTACATTAAAAGTAACTGCCAACAAAGCCACTAGAACCGAGATAATCCCCACCACCACCAACAATTCCAACAAAGTAAACCCTAGTTGCCAACCATTTGTCATTCCGGGCTTGACCCGGAATCTATATAATAAGTCTTCCTGGATTCCCGCCTTCGCGGGAATGACATTTACAGTTGAACTCATGGCGTCGTCACTTTAAATAACACCCCCGCCGCGCTTGGAGCACATGTTTGTCCCTGCACTTTTTCCAAATCTCCTTTATTTTCTAAACAGGCAGTTATTTCATAATCTAGGTTGTCGCCGGTCATTCCCGGGTCGCGCGTATAGACATAATCCACCCAAGCCGAGTTATCCGCTTTATATCTTGGATCCATCGGCGATGATTTTATGAACCCACCATTCACCAGATCTGTAATTGTCGCAGGATACACCTGTGGATTCTGATCGTTTTTATAAACTTCCAACGCGTTGGCCAGTTGTTTCAGATCATTCTTTCTTTGAACGTCCCTTGCCCTCTGTCGTGCCTGTTGAAAATTAAAAGTCGCCAATCCCGTCAAAACAGACACTATCGCCATCACTACCACCAATTCTATTAAGGTAAATCCCAAGTTTCTTTTCATTTATTCCCCGCTTCTGTTAATTCATAATTGCAATTCGCCGAAGTGCCGCAAAGTATCCCCGGACCAGCATCCGCATTATAATTAGCGTCATCGGTATTCTCTAACACTGAAAATAAAGAAAATCCATCCATATTTTTTCGATAATAGTAATTATAACTTCCATTAGGATCATCGGGGACCTTAACTAGGTAAACTTGCTGGCCACCGTTGGTATACACTTCAAACTTATCCCCGGGATTACACTTAGTAAAGACCCCATCGTTGTTCGGGTCACAACCCAAAATACCACCGCTCCCATCGTCCGCCGGATAATCGCCAAAGTCATTGGCGAACTGATGAAGTGTCTTAGCTAACAAACTCAGATCTGACTTTCTTTGGGAATCTCGGGATTTCACCATTGTAAAGTTAAATGAGGTTAAGCCTACCGCCGATATTATTGTCATTATCGCTACTGCTATCAATATTTCTATCAAAGTAAAGCCTCTCATACTCAATTCATTATATGCCTAAAAGGCTCATATACCACACCCACAATTTATCTCCAAAAAGTAAGGCTACCCCCGTACCAACCACCAAAAAGGGACCAAAAGGTATCGTCTGCTTCAAAGTCTTTTTGCCCAATATCAAAAGCGCTAAAGCCACCAAACTGCCCAAGACAAAAGAAATAAACCACAAAACTATTGTCTTTTGCCATCCCAACAGTAAACCTAATCCCGGTGCCAGTTTTACATCACCCATCCCAAATCCTTTGCCCCTGGTAATCCAAACAAGAAAATAGAATATCAAAAATAAGGCAGCCCCCGACACCAGTGAATAAACAAAATCAGCCCCCTGCATCTCTCCAAAAACAACCAACGCCACTCGATAAGATAATGCAAAAACAAAAATCAACTGATTAATCAGATCCGGAATCACCCCAAACCACAAATCCGCAAAGAAAACAACCAAAAGCAACATCCCGATCGTCAGCCAAAACAGGGGTTGAATCATTTCCAGCGAATTTCCCTCAAGTCTGAAAAAATTCATTCCAATCAAGTACCACCATAAGAAAAGCGAAGTCGTCAGCAATTCTACTAACGGATAGTGCCAAGATATTTTACGACCGCAATTCGCGCATCTACCCCTTAAAACAAAAAATGAAACTAAAGGAATGTTTTGTTGCCAGGAAATTTGTTTTTTACAAGATGGACACTTCGATCTTCCGGTAAAAGGTGACTGTCCCTTACTCAAGCGAAAAATTAAAACATTCAGAAAACTTCCAAAGACCGCACCGAACATTCCCACTAACAATAAATCAACTGACATTCTCCAAACTATACACCATTACTTAGCGCACCAGTAACAGGATGGAGGAGTATCCGGTGTAAGAGGTTTGGATCCTCCAGTTTCACAAGCCCCTCCTGCGCCGCTAACATCGACCCCATTGGAACTATATTTATTCTGGGTATCCTTCCAAAGACCTTTACCCTCTGGTGAAAAACAAACGATTACCTGAGTGGTCCCGGGTGAAGCAGTATACATTTTATCCGCCTGGGCACCTAAAGCGACAGTAAAACCACCCTTCAGCTCTCCATCTGCCTCTAAGTCAAGGATACAGGGGTCAAGTGTCGTAACCGTTTGACTTGTCTGAGCCCCAGCTCTGTTAAAACCGGCAAGAAGCGCCGTGCAGCCAGCACTGGCACCAGAATCATCCCAAGGTAAAGAACCATGAGTAGCATAATAACGAGTATAAGCGTTATGCAACTCGATCACCGCGTTACGGTTGTTAGCGTCCCTGGCTTTTTTCAATTGCTCGAATGGATCAACCGCCGCCAAAAGACCAGCCGCTAAAATACCCAAAACACCAATAACTATTAATAACTCTATGAGAGTAAAGGCCGAAGTTTTTCTCGCTATCATAAATATGAGTATTTATCATTAAAACTGATTTGTCAAATTGTAAATCGGCATAATCACCGCGATTACCAAAAAACCAACTCCAATTCCCATAAAAACCATTATAATCGGTTCAATCGCCGTTGTTAAAGTTTTGACTTTCAGTTCTGATTGTTCTTCATAAAATGAGGCCAGCTTAGTCAAAACCTCATCCACTTTACCCGTTTGTTCACCCACCGCTATCATCTGAGATAAAATCGGCGGAAAGTCCGTCATCACCATTATCGATTCAGATAGTGTCGAACCTTTCTCTACTCTCATTGCCACTCTATTAATTTCTTCACCATAAATTTTCGACCCCATCGTATTAGCCACAATCCTTAAACCATCAAGGATTGGGATGGCCGCCGTCGCCAATAACCCCATCGTTCTGGCAAACTCTGCCAATATCATGTCTTTCCTCAAGTTGCCATAAATCGGCAACTTAAAAGTTATCTGTTCTATTATTAAACCCCCGATTTCTGTCTTGGACCATCGAATCAACATAAAAATCCCAAAGGCCGCAACACCAAAAACCAGATACCAAAAGTTGACCATAAAATTAGAAACACCTATTAAAATCCTTGTCGGAGTTGGAAGTTGTGCCCCAAAGTCTTTATACATATCCGTCATCCTTGGCACTACAAAGATCATCATTATCGTTGCCACCGCCACCATACCAACCACCACAATCATAGGGTAGACCATTGCTCCCTTGGTTTTTGATCGAAAGTCGCGCTGACTATCCAGTGTATCGGCCATCTTCTTCATGATTTGGTCCAAAACACCAGCCGATTCACCAGCTAAAACCAATGCGATATACACCTCACTAAAAACGCCCCCCGTTTTCTTCAAGGCCACACCCAAAGAAGAACCTCCTTCGACTTCCGTCATTACAACCTCAATCACCTTAGCCATCTTAGGTTTACTTTGGTCTCTCAATATCTTCAGGGCGTCGACCAAGGGTAAGCCCGCCGAAATCATCGTCGACAACTGCCGTGTGAAGTTAGTTACATCGTCCGGCCCCGGCTTACCCACCACAGATAACAACTCACTTAATGTATTTTGATTTGGCTCCCTGATCGACACTACCGTCAACTTTTTGCTTCTCAATATGGAAGCTGCATGAGAAACATTATTCGCTTCCACATCCCCCTTTATGACCTGTCCTTTCTCATCAAAGACTTTATATAAAAACTTTTTCATTTGCTTTCGCCAACCAACCTCGCCAAAACGGTGGGGTAGTTACAATATTTATAAGCCACGTCCTTATCCACGATTCCTCGATTAACAAAATTCGCCAAGCTACTTTCCAGCATTACCATCCCCACTTCCGAACTCGTCTGGATAATGTTATCGATTTGATGTGTCTTGCCTTCACGAATATTGCTCTTCACCGCTGGAGTCGCCACCATTACTTCGTAGGCGGGGAGCCTCTTACCATCTTTAGTTGGTACCAACCTCTGAGAAAATACCGCTTCCAAAGAATTTGCCAGTTGGGAACGAATTTGTGGTTGTTGCTCCTGAGAAAAACTGTCTACAATTCTATCTATCGTTTGCGAAGCCGAATTTGTATGCAAGGTAGAAAAAACCAGATGGCCCGTCTCCGCCGTCGACATCGCCATCCTCATCGTCACGAGATCTCGCATTTCTCCTATCAAAACTACATTGGGATCTTGACGAAGTGCTGATCTAAGTGCTCGATGAAATGATTTGGTGTCGCCACCAACCTCTCTCTGCGAGACGATGGACTTTTTATTCTCGAACACAAACTCTATCGGATCTTCTATCGTCACAATATGTTCTGATCGAGTTGAGTTTATTTCTTCAATAATCGAAGCCAGGGTTGTTGATTTACCCATACCTGTTGGGCCCGTGACTAAAATAAAACCCTGATGCAGTTGGGAAAAAGTATGACAAATCTGTGGTAATCCCAACTCATCAATAGTTGGGACCGTCGCTGAAATAAATCGAAATGCAGCCGCAGGCATTCCTTTTTGGTTATATGCATTAACACGGAACCGTGCCACCCCCGAAAAAGAATAAGAATAATCAATTTCTTTGTCATTCATAAACCTTTCCTTCTGCAATGGGTTAAAAGTCGCCAAAATCATTCTCGATACATCTTCCTCGACCAAAACGGGGGTATTGGGAATAAAACTCAAACGACCTTGATTCCTAACCGCTGGAGACGAACCCACCACCAAGTGAAGATCAGACGAACCGGTATCCAATACGTACTTTAATAATTCCGCAATTGTCATGTTTGAGCTACTCTAATAACTTCTTCTATCGTTGTCACCCCTTCCAATACTTTCAAATAACCATCTTGTTTCATTTGGATCATTCCTTCATCCACGGCTTTTCTTTCAATTGTCGCCGCATCTGATCTTTCAAGAATTAACTTTGCCACCCCATTCGTCACCGGCAAAACTTCAAAGATGGCAATTCTGCCCAAATATCCCGTATTAGAACACTTTTCGCACCCCTGACCTTTAAACAAAAGCATTTCCGTGTTCTGTTTTTTGGCCAATTCAGTTAGGTTTAGATTACTCTTGGTGAATCCTTCATATAACTTACCCAAAACACTCTTTATATCCTGTAATACCGCCAGTTCTGGGGCGTAACTTACTCGACAGTTGTCACAAATTTTTCTCAACACACGCTGAGCCACAATCGCCGTCATAGAAGATGCCAGTAAAAATGGTTCCGCCTTCATATCAATTAAACGGGGCAGCGCCCCAGCTGCCGAATTAGTATGAATTGTTGAAAACACCAAATGGCCCGTCAAAGAAGCCTGGACCGCTAAACCGGCCGTCTCTTCGTCTCTGATTTCTCCTACCATGATGATGTTTGGATCTTGTCGCAAAAAAGATCTAAGACCCGAAGCAAATGTCAGCCCAGCCTGAGAATTGGTTTGCACCTGATTTATACCCACCATCTGGTACTCAACCGGATCTTCCAGGGTAACAATATTAACCCTTGGTGTATTAATCTTAGTCAGAAGGGAGTATAGGGTAGTCGTTTTTCCAGAGCCAGTTGGTCCGGTTATCAAGATTATTCCATGTGGAATATTTACCGCTTCCGATAAATTCTTCAACGCCTTTCCCCTAAGACCTAGGTCCGGCAAAGAGGGCACTCTGCTATTTTTTCGCAACAAACGCATCACAACCTTCTCACCATGAACTGTAGGCAAGGTTGAAATACGAAGATCTACTTCCCCGTCATCAGACTTAAAATTAAACCTGCCGTCCTGGGGTATTCTTTTCTCGTCAATCTTGATATTTGAAAGAATCTTGATCCTCGAAACCAATGCCGCGTGATACTGTCTTTCCAAACGAAGCTTCTCTTCCAAAATTCCATCGACACGATAACGTATCCGGGTGTCATTCTCGGACGGTTCTATGTGTATATCCGAGGCCCTAAGCCTAACCGCATACTCCAAAATCTTCTTCACAATCTCAACGATCTTTGGTTCTTTAATAATCGCCGCCATCGACTCAACAGTCACCACTCCAACCGAGGATTCATCTTCACCGCCACGTTTTAAAACATCGCTAATCTCTCCAATCAACCCCGTCGAATAATTTCTGCTTATCGTCTGATCAATCCACGACGGCGTCGAAGCATATATTTTTAGCTTCATTCCTGTTTTCTTTTCCAAAAAGTCTATTGATGTTAAGTCCTGAGGTTTGGCCATCACCACCGACAACAAACCCCTTTCCTTAGACAGACCAATCGGAACCAACAAGTAGTTTTCAGCCACCGTTTTTGAGACCATATTCAACAACTCGGTTGAAATTACAAAGTTAGGAGCATCAAAAAAGGGGATTCCCCAAACTTCAGCCTCGGCTTTTAACAACAAATCCTCATCCGTTATTCCCATGTCGATTAAAATCTGACGTTGTGTTTTATCAGTAGAAGCTGATATCACCCTCGCCTGTTCAGCCTGTTCTGGTGATATCTTACCCCAAGAAACAAGCACTCCGATTAGATCTTTAACACCATTTGTATTTTGGGCTTGGTCCATACCCTTTAAATTTACAATAGATCCAAATAAATATAAACTCGATCAAATGGTTCCACTTATCATCACCACCCAAAACGAAGCCGAAACTACCAACTATCTGTCAAAACACAAGCTGCTTGAAAACTTGGTGTATGAGTTAAATCGTGAGGATTCACTCAAAATAGAGGATATTAAAGATCTCACCCATCTATTGTGTCTGTCTAGCGCTATGCCACGGACCCTTCTCGTCCGTAACGCCGACAATCTAACTTATCCCGCCCAAAACGCCATCTTAAAAACACTTGAGGAACTCACCCACTTGGACCAAATCGTTCTCTCAGTCCGTAGCCAATTTAGTCTTCTCGACACGATTCGCTCCCGGTGCACGCAAATCAATTTAGTCACCACTCAAGATCCAGCATACCTCCCAATTGTCCAAAAAATTCTCCAAACCATAAATCTTTCACCGGTCGAAATTATTAATTTGACTGATGAAATCTTAAAAAATGATCCCAATTCTGTTATTCTATCCTTTATTAAACACCTCCGATCAAAAAATCAGCAATATCCAACCGACAAGAGAACGATCGTCATTAAGCTGGCTCTGGATTGTTTAAGAGATCTAAAAAATAACCTGAATCCCAAATTGGCCGTCGATCACTTCTTGTTAAAATCAAACCAACTAATTAAAATGAATCCCGTCAATGCCTAACACATACACAGCCAAAGATATTACCGTCCTAGAGGGTTTGGAACCCGTTAGGAAAAGACCGGGGATGTACATCGGGTCAACCGATGAAAAGGGATTACACCATTTACTAATCGAAATTTTTGACAACTCACTAGACGAGGCCATAGGAGGTTTTGCAAAAAACATTCGGGTCTTGCTTAGCAAAGACGGCACTGCTTCCATTTCCGATGATGGCCGTGGCATTCCAACAGATTTACACAGTTCGGGAGTATCCGCACTGGAGTTGGCGATGACCAAACTCCACGCAGGAGGCAAGTTTTCTCAAAATGCTTACCAAGCCTCTGGTGGTCTACATGGCGTCGGTGCTTCAGCCGTCAACGCTCTTTCAACCAACATGCAAGTTCTGATCAAGAGGAACGGAAAGTTTTTTACCCAAAGCTACAAAGTCGGCAAACCTGATTTTAAGGTCAAGGAAATATCTCAAGTAGAAGCTTTCGAGATACTTCCCAACTACCACAAAGATTTTGTCAACCACCCCTCAGGCACTTTTACTATTTTCAAACCTGATTCCACTATCTTCAAAAAAACTACTGAATTTGATTTTTCATACATCAAGAAATTAATTCGCGAGCGCGCTTATTTAGTCGCCAATACCCACATGCACATGCGCGATGAAAGAAATGATCGAAATTGCAACTTCTTTTTTGAATCAGGCATTGTTTCTCTTCTTGGACATAATAACCGAACAAAGAAGCCTCTGCACGAACCAATTCACATCGAGGGTACCTACACCGACAATCCCTATCCCATAGGTGTAGAGGTGGTTATGCAATATACAGAAGCTTTCTCTGAAAATGCCGAAAGCTACGTCAACACAATCAATACCCACGACGGCGGAACGCATCTCACCGGTTTTAGGTCCGCTCTTTCCAAAGTCGTCAAGGACTATATGGCCAAAAATGGCATGACTGATGACAAGAAAAAAGAAACATTTACCCCCGACGATCTCAAAGAAGGTTTAACCGCCGTCGTCTGGGTGAAAATGACCAGCGCCGAAACTCAATTCGAGTCTCAAACCAAAACTAAACTTAATAACCCCGAGGCCCAATCAGCCGTCTATCAGATAGTCAAACCAGCCCTCGAAACCTACCTCGAAGAACATCCCGCCACCGCCAAATCGGTCATTGGAAAAATTCTTTTGGCCGCGAGAGCCCGAATGGCCGCCCGAGCCGCCCGCGATGCCATCGTCAGAAAGGGCGCCCTTGAAGGTATGACCTTACCCGGTAAACTTGCCGACTGTCAAAGTAAGGATCCTAGTCTATCTGAGCTCTATATTGTCGAGGGCGATTCCGCCGGAGGCTCGGCGAAACAGGGAAGAGATCGCGCCACTCAGGCCATCTTACCGCTTAAAGGAAAAATTCTTAATACTGAAAGAGCTAGACTCGACAAGATTATTGAATTTGAAGAGCTAAAAGATCTCATCGTCGCCCTAGGGGTTGGAATAGGGGAGACCCTTAACCCCGACAAACTTCGCTATCATCGCATCATCATCATGACCGATGCCGACGTTGACGGAGCCCACATCAGCACCCTCCTTTTAACTTTTTTCTTCCGTCACTTGCGACCAGTTGTCGATGGGGGATACATATACATGGCCATGCCACCACTATACAAAGTTGCCTACAATAAAAACGAAAAATACGTCTATTCTGATGACGAAAAAGACAAACTCATTTCATCTCTAGAAATCAATGAAAAAGCTCGCCTTAATATTCAGCGTTACAAAGGTTTAGGAGAAATGAATCCAGAACAACTCTGGAACACCACCATGAATCCCAAAACACGAATGCTCAAACAAGTTCACATCGAAGATGCCATACAGGCCGATGAGGTTTTCTCCACCCTAATGGGTGAAGAAGTCGCCCCTCGTAAAAAGTTTATTCAAACCCATTCCAAATTAGCCAATCTCGATATTTAATTAATGTTTAAGAGCACATGACTACGTACATCATTGGTCACAAGAAACCCGACTTGGACGCTACAGTTTCTGCCATGGCCGTTGCCGAGTTTAGAAAACAACGGGGAGATACGGACAATCCTGTTGCGGTAATAGCCGATCCTATTAACCCGGAAACTACATCTGTTTTTACCAAATTTAACCTAGAGATCCCCAAGGTAATATCCTCAGCTGACATCAAACCAGAAGACAAAATTATTTTGGTTGATCACAATGAGGTTGAACAAAGACTTGATGGACTCAATCAGGATCAAATAATTGCCATCATTGACCACCACAAGATTAATCTTAATTTGAATCTCCCAATTAAAATCACCACTCTACCCGTCGGCTCTACCTGCACCATCGTCTATTTAAAGTTTAAGCAATACAACTTGACGATCCCCGAGCCTTTGGCAAAATTAATGCTAGGAGGAATTCTCTCAGACACTGTTGGTTTAAAATCCGGTACTACCACACAGAAAGATAGACAGGCCGTAAATGAACTCAAATTAATTTCCAAAATCGAGGATGTTGACTCATTTACTTTAGAAATCTTTAAAGCCAAATCAAATATTAGCTCCCTGTCTCCAGAACAGATAGTCAAGAACGATTATAAAGTTTTTGATTTTGCCAAGAAAACCTACATCGGGCAACTTGAAACCGTCGAACAAGATCAAGTTCTAAACAACCGCAAAGAAGAACTGTTAACAGCCATGCAACAAGTCAAACAATCAGAGGGTGTAGATTTACTATTTTTGATTATTACCGATATCCTAAAAGTGAACTCCAAATTATTGATTCTCTCAAACGCAGAGAGCCAAATTGCGGTTTTAGCTTTTGGTGGTACGCCAACTGATAACATTCTTGACATTGGACCAAAATTATCAAGAAAAAAGGACATTGCTCCTCCCATTGAAAAAGCTATAAATGAATAACGACGACAAAAAAATTACTACTGAGGCTATTGTTAACTTCGATCAGATCGAGAATACTGACCACGGTCAAATAAAACCAGCTCGGATAATCGAGGAAATGGAAAGATCATATCTTGACTATGCCATGAGCGTTATCGTTGCCCGTGCCTTACCCGACGTCAGAGATGGTCTTAAGCCAGTTCATCGCCGAATTCTTTTTGCCATGAAAGAAATGGGTCTAACCCATAAATCTGCATATAAAAAGAGTGCCCGTGTTGTCGGGGAAGTTTTGGGTAAATTTCACCCTCACGGCGACCAAGCAGTTTATCAAACAATGGTTCGTTTGGCTCAAGATTTTTCTATGCGTTACCCCCTAGTCGATGGTCAAGGGAACTTTGGTTCCATCGATGGTGATTCCGCCGCCGCCATGCGTTATACCGAAGCCAGATTAAGTAAGATTGCCGACCCTCTCCTTGAAGATATCGATAAGGAAACTGTCGAATTCGGCGATAATTTCGATGGTAGCCAGCGCGAACCTCTAGTACTTCCCGCCAAACTCCCCAATCTACTTCTAATGGGTGGCGATGGTATCGCCGTCGGTATGGCCACCAAAATACCCCCTCACAACTTGAAAGAAGTTGTTGCCGCCATCTCCGCTTCAATTGATAAAAGTACCGTAATCGGAACTAAAACCACCGAAACCAACATTGAGACCCAAGATAGTAAAGAAATTGTTGGAACTCTCGATTGTAATATTGAGGTTGACGAATTGTTAGAGCACATCAAAGGACCGGATTTCCCCACTTCAGGTCAGATTTTTGATATTAGAGAAATCAGAAAACTTTATGAAACCGGCAAAGCCAATATCGTCAATAGGGGAGTAGCCGAAATTGTTGAGAAAAAGAATGGTCGTTTTCAGATCATCATTACAGAGCTACCTTACCAGGTAAACAAAGCCAAATTAATCACTCACATTGCTGATCTGGTAAAAAAGAAAAAGATTGAAGGAATTAGTGACCTCCGCGACGAATCCGATCGTAAGGGAATGACCATCGCCATTGAATTAAAACGTGATGCTAAGCCAAAATCTGTCTTAAACAATCTTTACAAATTTACCGAACTTCAGTCCTCCTTCCCCGCCAACATGGTCGCCCTAACCTCCGAAGGGACCCCGCACCTCATGACCCTTAAGTTGATTTTGACAGAACACATCCATCACCGACAACACGTCATTGTTAAACGAAGTCAGTTTGAACTTCGTGAAGCTAAGGCCAGAGCTCACATCCTTGAAGGATTGCTAAAAGCCCTCAACTCAATCGATGAGGTCATTGAAACAATCAAGAAAAGTGAAGATACCGATTCCGCCAAGAACAATCTAATGAAGAGATTTGGCCTTTCTGAGATTCAATCAATCGCCATTCTCGACATGCAACTCAAGAAATTAGCTCATCTTGAAAGAGAAAAACTCGAGGCCGAATACAAGGAACTTATGGAAAGGATCAAGAAGCTTGTTTCGATATTAAAAGATCCAAAAGCAGTACTTCAAATAATTAAAGATGAAGCCAAGTTGTTGTCAGAGAATTTCGGCGATCAACGAAGAACAAAAATCTACAAAAACGCCGTCGGTGAATTTAGTGAAGAAGATTTAATCCCTTCTGAAGAAACTATTATCACCTTAACCAAAACCGGTTACATTAAGCGCATGCCACTTGATACTTTTAGAAGTCAGAGAAGGGGCGGAAAGGGAGTTACCGGGATGACCGTCAAAGATACCGACGAAATTCAACTCCTAACTTCTGCCAACACTCATGATCATCTTTTGGTCTTTACCAATAAAGGCAGGGTCTTTGATCTTAAAGTATGGGAGCTTCCCGAAGGCAGTCGGGTCAGCAAAGGACAAGCCATTATTAACCTTATCAATATCACCCCAGAAGAGACCATCCAATCACTGCTGTCACTCTCCAAAGATACTATCGCCAAAAAAGTCTTCCTCTTCTTTACAACCAAGGATGGTGTCGTCAAAAGAACCAAGATTTCCGACTACGCCAACATTAGAAACAACGGCTTAATCGCCATCAAGCTTGGTGGAAATGACCAGTTGGTCTGGGTTAACCAAACCTCCGGCTCTGATTTTATCCTTTTGGTCACCAAAGAGGGTAAATCGATTAGGTTCAACGAATCAGACGTCCGACCAACCAGCCGAGACACCATGGGCGTCAGAGGAATTCTCTTGGGTAAAGATGACTATGTCGTTTCTATGGAAAATCTAAACCCCGAAGACTTAAGTACAGAGAAAAAGCGCGGCGTCTTTAAAGATCTTCTTGTCATTAGTGAAGGCGGAATGGGTAAAAGAACCGATCTTCGACAGTATCCACTTCAAAATAGAGGGGGTCAGGGGGTCAAGGTCGCCGAATTATCCTCCAAAACCGGTAAGATTGCTGGTGCCTTAATTGTTACCGAGGACGACGGTGAATTACTTATCACCACCAGAGAAGCCCAGGCGATTAAGCTTCCTATTAAAAATATTCCTCAACTCCAAAGAAGCACCCAAGGGGTCATCTTAATGCGCTTCGCCAAAGCCGGGGATACCGTAGCCGCCGTCACTTCTATTGCTAAAGAAGTCGAATGATTAAAGATCTAAAAGCAGGTACCCACCTTAACCAAGTTAATTTTGGGGTCGTTAGTTTGGAGGAAAAAATTACCCGCCAGGGAAAACCTTTTAAAAACGTTATCTTATCCGACAAAACCGGCACCCTCAATGCCAAGATCTGGTCTGATACCTTTAGTCTATGTCAAATTGAAGCCGGTAAAGTAATTT
>Ga0172370_10004770_pt1 | contig 17930 bp, 10 predicted proteins | sample LakKiv5m_FD_114538 | JGI IMG/M metagenome (GOLD analysis project Ga0172370, IMG submission 114538) | Freshwater microbial communities from Kabuno Bay, South-Kivu, Congo - kab_022012_11.5m | ecosystem: Environmental > Aquatic > Freshwater > Lake | place: Democratic Republic of the Congo...
AACGTTCTCATCTTCCTGCACAACTGTTGGATCAAGCCCTGGAATGCCATGGCTCTCCTCGGTTTCTTGATCATCGCTGGAATAATCAGGAAGCCAATCTGTTTCCTGTTCGACCTGAATATTTTCCGATTCATTACTACAAGCGCACGATGATAGAATCAAGAGAATTATGGAAAAAAACAACCAATATTTCTTCATCTTAAACTCTACACCTAACCAGATGATATACAGATTACAACGCCGAATAAAAAATAAGATTAGAACATTATACAGCGAAAAAATGTGTGGAACCGCGATATTTTGTTATTTGGCTATACAAAAGTAAATAATCAAATGAAAAACTTGACAGTCTTTGATGATCGGGTATAATGCCAACAATTCAAATCCAAATCAATAAGCACGGAGTCAAGTATCTGGGCAATCCTTTCAGAGAGTTACCGTTCGATGCGAGGTAATAGGAAACCCTGAAAAATCCACTCCGTCGGTCATTTAGACCAGTTATCCTTGCAGGGGTTGAGTATAAAGAAAATCGTTATCTACACTTGACCGTAAGAGGATCGGGAACGCCCGTTATCGCGTGACAGAGGCTGCTTTTTAGAGAATGACTTTGTCCAATCCTAGAAAGCTGTGAACGCAGGTGGCACCACGATTCCCCCCTCGTCCTGCAGGAGAGGGGGGCATTTTATTTCATACGAAGAGGTGCAGACATGATTGATTTAAATTTATTACGCGAACATCCAGATATTTTCAAAAAAGCTTTACAAAATCGACAAATGGATGATTCTCCCATCGATATGATCTTAGAGATGGACATCAAACGTCGTGCAATCATCCAAGAAGTAGAAACTCTGAAATCAGAAAGGAACAAAGTCTCCAAAGAAATTGGGCGAATGAAAGATGCCAATGAAAGGCAAGCAAAGATCGATGCCATGCGTGTTGTAGGTGAGCAGATCAGCGAACTGGATGAGAAATTACGCCTAGCTGATCAGGAGCTCAATGATCTCCTCGCTACCATTCCTAATTTGCCGGATAAAAGAATGCCTTATGGAAAGAACGAGGATGAGAATGTCGTCATCCGATCTTATGGAGAGATCCCTAATTTCGATTTTGAGCCCAAGCCGCATTGGGATATCGGCGTGGATTTAGGCATTATCGATTTTGACCAAGGCGTAAAAATCACCGGTTCACGTTTTTATGTTCTCAATGGAACGGGCGCGCGTTTACAAAGGGCTTTGATTTCTTGGATGCTGGAATTACATAGACAACAAGGTTATCTAGAGAAATATACACCCTTCATGGTCAAGGCACAAACCCTGTTTGGTTCAGGTCAATTGCCAAAATTCGAGAATAACCTATACCACGATTTTGAAGAAGATTTGTGGATGGTACCCACTGCGGAAGTACCTCTGACGGGTATTCATATGGACGATTTTCTCAATCAAGAAGATCTACCTTTGTACTACACCGCCTATACACCTTGTTTTCGTCGCGAGAAAATGAGCGCTGGTCGCGATGTACGCGGCATTAAACGTGGACATCAATTTGATAAGGTTGAAATGTATATCTATAGCGAACCAGAAGACTCGGATGCTCAATTTGAAAAAATGGTGGCTGATGCCGAAGAAACTTGTCGACTTCTTGGATTTCCATACCGCGTTAAGCAGCTTTGTACCGGGGATTTGGGTTTCGGAGCAAGCATCACCTACGATATCGAGGTCTGGGCTGCTGGTTGTCAGGAATGGTTGGAAGTTTCATCGATTTCAAATGTAACTGATTTCCAAGCTCGCCGCGCGAATATAAAATATCGTCCTGCTCAAGGAGGAAAAACCGATTTCGTTCACACCCTGAACGGTTCTGGATTAGGGTTACCGCGCACATTGATTGCAGTTTTAGAAAACAATCAACAAGCGGATGGGGCGGTTGTTATTCCTGAAGTCCTGAGACCCTGGATGGGTGAGATGGAAGTCATTGAACCACAATAATAATGATCGAAAGTTGATCTAAGTACAGTAGGTTATGGAATAAATAATTCATGGATGATATTCTTTCGATTTCTGTTTTCGGAATTGTCCAACTCTTTATGTTGGTAGGGTTATTAGGTCTACTTATCCCCATCTTTCCAGGTCTCTTGATTATGTGGATCGCAAGCCTTGGATATGGGATTGCGAGTGATTTTACCACAACGGGGATTATCATTTTCGTTATCATCACAGTTTTAGCCATTTTTGGCACACTGGTTGATAATTTGATGATGGGAGCTGGCGCACGAAAAGGGGGCGCTTCTTGGCTGACGATCGTAATCGCTTTACTGGCTGGTGTGATCGGTACGCTGCTTTTTCCCCCGATTGGTGGGATCTTAGCCATCCCCCTGGCGATCTTACTGCTTGAATATATCCGCATCCGTGATATCAAACAAGCCTGGCTGGCTTTACGAGGTTTGGCAACTGGATGGGGATTATCCTATTTCATACGCCTTCTTATCGGCGTGATGATATTAATCCTTTGGTGGGTTTGGGTGAGACAAGGTTAGCAAGAGATGGTGAACCATCTCTTGCTAGATTTTATAGACGATTTCTTTTAGAAAAAAAGCGATTTTACGCTGGTGGGGGTACTGGTAAATCCTCTTTTTTCGTATCGATCCATTTATCCCCTTCTTCAATTAACATCACAGGAATATCTTCCTTGATGGGGTACTTACGACCACAATCGGTGCATATTAACCAGGATTCTTTATAGTATTCTAATAACCCGTCTTTTTCTCGAACACAGGCGGGGCATCGTAATATTTCAAGTAAATCTTGACTGACCATGTTCACTCCTTTTGATTATTTGAAGCTATTATAACGTTAAAAACTTGACATCCGAGCATACATTTTTTATATACATCTAAGGATTTAAATCATTCTCAAATGGGTTTTCAAATTTCTTGGGTATCTTAGTCCCAGGACCATACTGATAAATATCACCCCAAGGTAAATAATAAGTGGTAAAAGAATCGTTAAACAGGACCTGCCCATCACGATAGACGAATCGCGATACTGTCACATCCGCTCCTTCGGCTGCCCAATCCACCTGGACGATATCCCCTTTCGCTAATTCTGGGTTCTCTTCATAAACGGGATCAGGTGGTTCAACGATGTTTATTGGACCGGTTGTCTCCCATTCAACACTACGACCATCTGAGGTGGAATAAAATTTCCAGGTCAGGCTACGGGAAGTTGGATTAAAATATGTCTCCATCAGCAACCAGTAGGGTGTGTCATTGGTAAATTTGAAATCTACCACTGGGACATAGACCGTCGCATCTAATCCAGCCAGTTCATCGTTATAACCATTATAGGACTGCTCATAATAACCCACACGATAAGCATGAGGGTGACGTTCAACAATCGGAAATCCGCCGAAGAAAGCCGTTCTGAACAATGTTGTACTCACCTGACAAACTCCACCTCCAACCCCCGTGATGGTTCTATCTCCATAGATGATTAACGCCTCTGCATATCCATTATCCAAACTAACTGATTTCATATTGGCTGCCATTGAAAAAGTGGTTCCTGGAGGAACGAGCAAGCCATGAAAATTAGCTGCTGCGGTCTGAATATTTTGCATTCGTTCTGTTGTTGAGCCACGGAAATATGTTGTTTCTGAACTCACTAATTCTGTAATCCCTAGCTCTTCACCTGTTGTATCATCGGTTATCTCAGGATCTGAATAGATTATGGTTAAATTAACAGAGTGCTCTCCTGCTAACAATTTTTTGGAAATATCTTGAATAGTAGTATAGATATCGAGATTTCTACCAATTGTTGCCGGTTGGATAATCTCTAATAGACTCGTCTCATCGTTAAATATAAAACGAGCATTCATCGATTGTTGATCAATGTCCGGCGCCAAAGCCTTCAAATACGTATACATCGCTTCTTCATCGAGGCGAATCTCAAGTGTTGGATCATCAGATGATTCTATCTTTTCTATCGTAATTTTTGTCCCAACTTGTTCAGGCGGTAATACCCACGGACCTAATTTAGACCCAATTTCATCTGGAAAATTGAGGATCAATGATTCACTTAATATTTGACGTGCCAAAGTAGCAGCCTGGCTGACATCCTCAATCTCGGGTCGGGTTTCTACGATTTGTATCGTGATAATTCCATCCGTTAGAATTGAAATCTGATCCCTAAGTAACAAGAGAGTAGACTGTATATCCACTTCTCTCCCCACTTGACCAGGAACTTCAAAAACTTGCGCGTTTTGAATTCCTAACGAAGCTTCTTTGACAGGCTGATTAATTTCATTGGCAATATCACTAATAAAACGGTAAGCGATACTTTCATCATATACAAGTTCAGCAGCAAGATCCTCTCCATCATACCAAGCAGTGACTTGCTCCCACAAGCGAGTTACAGGGTTTTTTCCACGACCATAGTAATATGCCTGCTTGACATTCTCTCGGACATTGAAAATCAATCCAAGGTCTTTCGGTGTAATCACCCACATTTGATCTTCATCCTGAAATACGATTTTCCCGCTTTGAGGGAAAATAATCTGCTCTTCAAGAAGCTCAATTGCTTCTATTGGTTCAAGTCCCGACAAATCTATTCCAGCGATAGAGACCCCTGGAAATATCTTCCCAGCATAAGCTTTATCATAAAAAAACAGGATCGCAAGAAAAAAGAAGAAATATATTATTACGCCAGCCAACAAAGTGATGATCATATGTTGACTGCGAATAGAAATCACCTTGTTTCTACTTACAGATAAGGAACGATAAGTACTCATAAGTAGTTTATTTTAATTCAAAAATCTGATTTTCGCTTTAAGATATATTAAAGAAAAAGAACCAAGTGAGGTTATAATTCTGATAAATCAGGAACAAAAAGGGTTATTTCAACGTTTTCATCCGAAAAGGAGAAATCATGAGTGCTAATAATACACTAGTTCGAAAAAACTACCAGCTGCTAAGGAATTTATTTATCATCTTAATCCTTTTAATTGCGCTTAGCCTAGCTTGTTCTATTCCATTTGTGGGTGATAGCCAACCCGCAAAAACAACTGAAACACCTCTAGCCTCTCCCACACCTACAGCAACATCGATCCCTTTAGCTCCCGATCTTGTTGAAAGTGATCCACCGCAGGGTGTAGAAGTGCCTTTAGATGGACCTTTAACATTCTACTTCAATCAAGCCATGAATCGCGATTCTGTTGAAGCAGCCTTTATCAGCCAATTCGACCAGGAAATCACCTTTTCGTGGGTTGATGATTCAACGGTTATGCTTTACCTCAGTCAACCGCTTGAACCAGAAAGTGAATTGGCAATCGATCTTGGTACAGGAGCACAATCCTCCCAGGGAATGGGTGTTCTTCAACCTATCAGCCTGCAATATCAAACAGCTGGTTATCTACACTTATCACAATCAATCCCAGAAGCAGGCGTTGTCGATGTAGATCCTTCCAGTGCCGTGATCGCTGCATACAATCGACCGATCGTTCCGATTGGAGCAGATCAAGCTTCTTTACCTGAAGCGTTCACGCTCGAACCCACTGCATCTGGGAAAGCTGAGTGGATCAATAGCAGCACTTATATTTTCTACCCTGACCCAGCTCTTATCGGTGGAACGGAGTATACGGTACGAATAAACCAACAATTGAAAAGCACGGATGGAGGTCCACTTCAAAATGCTACGGATTGGAGTTTCACAACCTCTCTGCCACGCATTGAATCCATAGAACCAGTCACTGAAATCCCCTGGGAATTGGATCCAGAGATCATCATTACATTCAATCAACCTATGGACCAAACAAGCTTAGAACAGTCATTTAGTTTCCGCAAAGCAGACGGAACAAACGTTGCTGGAGGAATTACTTGGGAAGAGAATTTCACAAAACTGATCTTCACTCCAGAAGAAATCCTTCAAAGAGATACGGAATATATTCTCGAAATACCATCAGCTGCTCAATCCAGCGGCGGGACCACTTTAGAAGAAGGTCTTCTGGTAACTGTTTACACTGTGCCAGAACTGACAATCTATAACACCGACCCAGCTGCAGGGGATTCGATCGATTCGATGAGCAGCGTCGGTTTGACCTTTAGTTCGCCACTGATGAAATCAGACCAAAGCGAATATATTAGCCTTGAACCATCAATCGGCATCATCAATAATTGGTGGAATGAGGAAATCAATGAGTTAAGAATAGGAGGAATTTTAGAACCAAACACCGACTATACCTTAACCATATCTGGGGAAATCAGTGATATATGGGGTGGAAAATTAGGACAAGATTACCAGTTCAATTTTAGGACAAGCCCGGTTAACCCGAATATTATCCTTCCCGTTCCAGCTGATATGATCTTCCTTACGCCCCAGGAATCAAGTATCTCAGTCCAAGCGGTGAATATCCCTTTTATCCCCTTGACCGTTGGAGCGGTTCCCATCGAGGACTTCAAAACTATGATGGGACCAAATGGGTATGAATTAAGAAATAATTATCAAAACCCAAATCAGTCATCTTGGCAGCAATCTCTTGATCTACCTCCCGATGATACGCAGAACGTAGATTTGTTCCTGACACCCAATCAAAGCCCGCTGGAACCCGGGATATATTTCTTCCGCTTTGATGTTGATGAAACCCAGATCTACCCCGGACCATATCTACTCGCGGTAAGCAATATTCAAATGACCATCAAGACCAGCAGTAGCGATGCTCTCATATGGGCGATAGACTTACGTGACGGAAGTCCGCTTAAGAACGCTCCAATTTCCCTTTATAACGAAAACGGAGAAATCATCGCAGAAGGTAGCACAGATGAGCAAGGTGTCTTCAAAACAAGTTTCGAAGCACGAGAAGACCCATATTTACGTTACTACGCAATCACCGATCAACCCGGACAAGATACATTTGGGGTTGCACTTTCTGGCTGGAACTTAGGAGTTAGTCCCTGGGATTTCGGGATTACTGCATATCCTGAAACCCCTGGTTTAAAGGTCTATTTTTATACCGACCGACCAGTATATCGACCAGGACAAACAATCTATTTCCGCGCAATTGCACGCCAAGCCCATAATAGCCGTTACACTTTACCCCACCAAGATACACTTCCAATCAGTTTAAGTAATCCAAATGGAGAAATCATCACCACCTTTGAGCTACCCCTCTCGGCATTTGGTACAGCGCATGGTGAATACGAACTCCCATCCGATATTCAAACCGGCAATTATAACTTATTCGCATCGGAAAAAAGTGAATCGGGGATTCAATTTCAGGTCGCAAGTTATCGAAAACCCGAGATAAACTTAGCGGTTGATTTCTCCCCAAAGAATATCCTCGCCGGAGAAAAACTGCAAGCAACGATCAATGCGCGCTATTACTTCGATGCACCAGTGAGCAACCTGCCCTTGAAATGGGCGTTATATGCCTATCCACGTACATTTACCCTTCCTGGTTATCAGGTCGGTGTAATAGATACCAGTTGGTTGGATGCATTTACAATGCCCGATATATCCGACCAATTCGGTGAGCTTATATCCGAAGGCAAAGGGCAGACTGATGAAAGTGGGCTCCTTAACCTTGAATTTCCCACTGATCTAAAGGATCAACTCTTACGTTATACATTGGAGATTACCGCTGAAGATGAGAGTGGTTTACCAGTATCAGCAAGAGACTATGCCGATGTACATCCAGATCAATTCTATATCGGTATTCACCCAGACACATGGGCTAGTCGCGTTGATGAAGAGATAAATTTTGAACTCCTGGCAGCAGATTGGGATGGAAAACCCAACGGAAGCCATGCTTTGAAAGCAGAATTTCAGAAAGTGACCTGGTTACGCGAGGATCCACCCCCCGAACGATCCTTCGAACAACCCACCTTTACAGCACAATACACATTAATTAGCAGCACAGACGTATCCACCAATGATGAGGGGAAAGCTAGCTTATCATTTACCCCTACAGAAGCAGGTACTTTTCTTCTAGACATTAAATCCACACAGGGGAGCTCCCGTAGTCAAGTCTTGATATGGGTAGGAGGCGCCGGTCAACCAGTTTGGCCCAATGTACCGAATTCAAGACTACAATTAACTGCGGATAAAGAAAATTATAAGCCTGGTGAAAGCGCGCAGATCTTTATACCAAACCCAATGGGGAATGAAGCTTCTGCTTTAATTACACTAGAACGAAGCATCGTGATGAACCACCAAGTGAGCACAATCCCCGCTGGAGGGAGGTTAATTGAAATCCCATTGACATCTGAAGAGGCGCCCAATGTATATATTTCAGTTACTCTAATAGGTCAGAGCGAGGAGGGTCGCCCTGATTTCCGTCAAGGATTCATCAATATTCCCGTTGAACCTAGCGAACAAACGTTACAAGTTACCTTGAGCCGTGAACCCGAATCCACTGGACCAGGGGATGAAGTGAGCATAGAAATCCAAGTGAATAATTCTCTAGGCGAGCCTATTCAAGGAGAGTTTTCTTTAGCGGTGATCGATCTAGCCGCTTTAGCGATAGCCGAGCCGAATGCTCCCGGAATTGTCGAAGCGTTTTACAGTCAAGCGCCCAATGGAATCGACACAAGTATCAGCTTAGCAGCTCATACTTATCGAAAAACAAATCTACCCGGTGGTCTGGGTGGTGGCGGGGACTTCGCTGGCGCACTCGTCGTACGAGAGAGTTTCCCGGACACCGCATATTGGAATGCTGAAGTGAACACCGACGCAGATGGAAAAGCTCAAATTGAGCTGACATTGCCCGATTCACTCACCACATGGAAGATCGATACCCGTGGCACAACCACCAGCACCTTGGTAGGCGAGGCAGATGGAGAGATCATTACAAGCAAGGATCTGCTCATCCGCCCAGTCACACCACGTTTCTTTGTCGTTGGCGATCATAGTATGCTAGCTGCGGTAGTAAATAATAATACCGATGAACCCATTCAAGCGGAGGTATCCCTACAAGCCACTGGTTTCCAAATCGATGATCCCAATGTCGAAAACCAAAAGATTTCCTTAGCGCCTCAAAATCGTACACGTGTTGAGTGGTGGGGGACTGCCCAAGACGTAGATCAAGTGGAGCTAATTTTCTCTGTAAAGGGTGTTACAGATGGGAATGGACAAGATTACCAGGATGCAGCAAAACCAACTTTAGGCGACTTACCCGTTCTCCGCTTCACAGCTCCACAAACTTACCGCACCTCGGGTAGCATGGATGAAGGAGGCGATATCACAGAACTGGTCAGTCTTCCACGCTCGTTTGATGCGCAAGGCAGCCAGTTGGATGTCGAACTCTCGCCTTCATTAGCAGCAGCTATGATGAACTCCTTAGAAGCCTTAGAAAGCTATCCATTTGAAAGCACCGAACAAATCCTTTCAAGTTTCTTGCCTAACCTCGAAACTTTACGTACCATGCAAGATTTTGGCATCCCAGCCGATCAGCTCCAATCGCGCCTCAATCGAACGCTCAACCAAGGGATAACTCGATTAAAAGCGCGTCAAAATCCGGATTTCGGATGGGGATGGTGGCAAGGTGGAGAGAGTGATCCATATATTACAGCTTACGTCCTGTTTGGATTAAGTAGAGCCCGTTCTGCTGGTATTGATATCCCGATTGAGATTGTTCAAGGAGCAGTAAATTACCTTACAGGAACCCCAGTTGAAGGAAGCGACCAGTTACCCGTCATCGAAACCATCACCGATCTCGATCGCTTAACTTTCATCCAATATTCATTATCGAGTGTAGGCGAAGCCGATATTGATCAAGTAAACCAACTTTACCAGCAGAGAAATCAGCTCAATCCATGGGCGCAATCATTGCTGGCTTTGACGTTGGAGAGCCTCATTGCTGATAATGATCAGGCGCGTACCATCCTTTCAGAATTAGAGACGAGTGCAATCCGTTCTGCTTCAAGCGCTCATTGGGATTTCATCTCTGGTGAAGATAGTTTACTATTTGCGCAATCAAATATGCACACAACGCTGTCCAACACCGCGGTTGTCCTATATGCCCTCGCTCAACGCGATCCAGGCTCACCCCTGGTAACCGATACAATTCGGTATTTGATGGCACATCGTGGCGCTGAAGGTGCATGGTCAAGCACCTATACAACCACTTGGATATTGCTTGCGCTAAACGAGGTCATGAAGGGTACCGGTGAACTAGGCGGAGACTTCACGTTTGACGCAGTATTGAATCAAAACCCAATTGCAGAAGGGCAAGCCAGCGGCGTTGACCAACTCAATCCTGTCACAGTGCAGATCCCAGGACAGCGTCTCTATAGTGAATACCCAAATTCTCTAGTGATCAGGCGTGACGCTGGTCAAGGACGGCTATACTACAGCACATCCCTGAAAGCTTATCAGTTTGCAGATCAGGTTACCACTCTTTCGCAAGGATTAAGTATTGAAAAAGCATTTTGTCAATATCCAGCATCTGCGGATAACCTTGAACAGGAATGTACTCCAATCGATAGCGCACAGGCTGGGGAGAGAGTAAAGGTAAAGATCAGCCTCATCTTACCAAACGATATCTATTACCTAGCTGTAGAAGATTTCATCCCGGCTGGTAGTGAGATCTTGGACACTCGGTTATTGACCAGCGAACAGGGGTTAGAGGGTGAACCAGAAGCGGTTGTGACTTATGATCCAAGCCAACCATTTTCAAAAGGCTGGGGTTGGTGGCTATTCAATCCAGAGCAAATTTACGATGATCATATTACTTGGACGGCTAATTACTTACCTGCCGGGTCTTATCAATTGACATATACAATCACTGCCCTGCAAGCAGGTGAATATCAGGTCATCCCTGCTAAAGCTTGGCAATTATACTTCCCAGAAGTGCAAGGTCATAGCGCCGGAAGCTTATTCACCATCCGACCTCAATAATCTTTCAACCGCTGGCGCGCTTCCTTCGTGGAGACGCCAGCGGTTTGCATCCCTAAAAGTATGCCATGATCAGATACGAATTTGGACATGCGCATTTTCTTGGAACCTTAACGCTAATCGATAGATATTCTCTCGAATAACGCTAAGTTGAACCATTTCTCCATTAACTTCACTTGAAATTGGTTTACCGGGTAGATAGAGATCCAAATTCCCACAGGCAATCCCTGGACGCATAAGTGAAAAGGTTAATACCTCATATTCTTGATCCCATCGCCAATCAATGACTTCATTTCCTTGTGAAATATGTAAATTACTTCCAAGGTAATGCGGTTCATGTAACCGAAGATAGCGAACCGAAAAAATCAAATTTCCATGCGGTGGAACATCTTTACAGACAATATTTCCATCAGTAATTTCATAAATTTGCCCACTCCAGAATTCTCGCGCAATCGTTGTTTTACCATCATCTTCCAAACCGAAATCTTTTAAACGTAAGGTGATATCCTGTGCTTCATCCTTCCAATTGAAAATGGATAAAAGATGCCATTCCCCAATTCGATTAATAAATTTATGAGAAAGTCGAGTAGGTGTAGCACGATCGAACCAATCCCAGACGCGCGCTGTTTCCCCAATTGGAGGTATTAGAGATTTTGCTATTTGTAATCTTTCTTCAGGAACAAGCCTCATATCATCAGAAAGTAATAACATCCCATCTGTGAGCGCAATCACAGCAGCCAAAGAGCGAATTTCAGCGAGCGTGAGATCGGTGGTTGGTCGGAGTAGAAGACAATCCGGATCGTTGTACCACCAGTTTCGGTGGAAACTTGACCTTGTCAAGGCGTTTTGAATTGCATTTCTCACCGAAGGCATATCCGGTTCAGCATGCAAAAATACTTCCGTTCCATAGTAATGAGGTCGCCAGTGTTCGCTGACGTCCGCGCCAATACGCATCGCATCGACTATACCAATAGCGGAACCAATCGGACACCCACAACCTAGCATGAAAGAATTTTCTCCAGCCGCTAAACGAATACGTTCTAAGCCACGTCTTAACACTTGGGCACGCGTTTGTTTCTTATCACGGTAATTGCCAGGTAATGCCGCGGCATATAAGAAATCAAGCTTTAAGTAAGGATAACCCCAATCATGAACTGCGGTATGGATCACCTCTTCGGTATATGCCAATGCATCAGGATGAGTGAGGTCTAAGGCTGTCGTAAATTGATCCCAAATGAATCCCGCATTGACGGGTTGGTTGTACTTGCCACGCAACAGCCAATCCGGGTGCATTCTTGCCAAGTTGGATTTTCGTTCTAAGATAAATGGCGCTAACCACAAGCCGGGCGTAAAACCAACCTCTTTGAATTCCTTTGCTAAAATAGATAGACCATCTGGAAACGTGTCTCGAAAATCGAACCAATCTCCAACATGAGTCTCAAATCCATCGTCGATTTGAAAAATCTGGAGAGGTAAATTCATCTGAATTTCCTTTAAGGTTTCCAGGTTCCGACGAAGATCTTTCGCACTCACCTGTTGAAAGAATTGATACCAGGAACACCAACCTGTTGGAGTAGATTCATTGAACCTTTCAATGCTCGAAATGTCGTGTTCTTGGCTGACCGCCTCGATAAAAGGCAATAGGGGATTTTGATCATCAATATTCAAGAAACTTAAACAAGCCCAATCAGTACGAATGCTCTCGCCTGGATCTAATCGAGCGCGATCGCCATTTGCCCACAAGGTTAAAGTTGGTTCTGGTTGATCAAGTAATACCTCAAGAGAACCAAAATGTTGTTTCTGAGAGAGAAATCCTGCTAACAGAGCAACGCGTTTCTCGCGATCACCAATGATGCCAAAAAAATCACTCGCAAAATGACCTCTCCCACGTGGTTGTGGCGTGCCAGCGTTGACACGCATCGGATTATAAAATGGGCCTAACCGGGACCTTTTGAAGTGATCCCGTTCACCAAAAGCTCCTGTATGATTCCAAGATCCCCAGCCATTTGAGAAAAATGCTGGGTTGGAAAGCTGATCCCCTGCGAAGCTTGTTGATAACAAGGTCAGTTTTTGAGGGTAGATTGGTTGAGTTGCATGATTATGGATCGTTAAGCGCCAGAGGAAAATTGGATATTGATCGCTCAAGGCAAACTCGATCGAAATTGAAATCCCATGAGCATCTTGACCGGATTCCATTTTAAGAACTTGAAGATAACCCTGTTTAGAAGGTACAATATGAGCTTCTGATAACTGTGGTGTTATCCAATGGTCAATTTCTTGTTTCTGAGAACCTAGAAAACGAAACGATAAATTCATCTTAGCATGATCTATAAAAAAATCCTTGCCCTGTTTCGGAAAAAGGCTCCATTGAGATTGAATAAGGTCAATTTCAAAACTCAGGTATTTACTTTCCATCACAAATGGCATTGTTTTACTTCCTTCTGAAAAAATATTACGGACACGATAAAAAACCTCTTTTGGTATACTTTACACGAATTCCTAAAAATTCGCAATTCAGTTATTCGACAAGAATATATCTCAGTCTAATAAAGAGGTGAACTTGAAAATCATTACTTTGTTGACAGATTTTGGACTTCAAGATGGATTTGTGGGTACTATGCGTGGTGTGATATTAAGGATTTCTCCTGATGCTCAAATTGCAGATATCAGCCATCAAATTTCACCACAAAATATCCGAGAAGCGGGGATTGCCCTTGAGCGGACGATTAAATATTATCCCAAAGGAACGGTTCACATCATCGTTGTTGATCCTGGGGTTGGTACTGATCGTCGCCCAATAGCTGCTCGGTTAGGTGATCAATATTTTGTAGCTCCTGATAATGGGGTATTGTCTTATGTTTATCAGGATGCAAAAACGAATGTCTTGCCAATTGAATTTATTCACCTTGATAATCCCAAATATTGGCTAGAAGAAATCAGTAACGTATTTCATGGGAGAGATATTTTTGCTCCGGTTGGCGCATATCTCGCCAATGGTATATCACTCGATGAACTAGGTAGTAAAATTGAGGACATCATCCTGTTAGATATCCCAAACGTTGAGTCCTCTCCCAAGCGAATTAAGGGTGAAATCATATTGATTGATAACTTTGGCAACCTGATCACCAATATTGAAGCAAAAGAGTTGGAGCGTTTTGAAAACCCATTGATCCACCTATGCGGATTAGAGATTCAAGGCATCGTAGATACATTTGGGAAACGCAAAGATGGTGAACTGATAGCTCTCATCGGAGATGCACAAGATTTATGGATATCTGTTGTAAATGGAAGCGCTGAACAAAAAGTGAACGCCTGTGTTGGAGACGCGATCGAGATTCTAGAGGCGAAAATCGAATGAAAATACTCACACTAACAACAGATTTTGGAACAGGTGATTTTGGGATAGGACAAATGCAAGGTGTGATCTGGAAAATCGCTCCAGAAACACGCATCATTGACCTTTCTCACGATATTTCACCGCACAATATCGATCAGGCAGCATTAATGCTTGGAAGAACGACACCCTATTTTCCACCTGGGACAGTTCATATAGTCGTAGTGGACCCAGGCGTGGGTACGCAAAGACGAGCCATCGCAGCAGCACTAGGAAATCAATTTTTTGTAGGACCAGATAATGGTGTCTTTCATTTTATGTTGGAGAATGCCAGAAAAGCAGGTGGACCGATCACAATTGTTCATCTAAATAACCCCGAATATTGGTTGTCTGATGTGACTGATGTTTTCCATGGACGCGATATTTTCTCTCCAGTCGGTGCATATATCTCGAAGGGTGTTACTCTTCCTGAGTTAGGTGCTCAAATCCATGATGCGATTCAATTAGATGGATTTCAGGCAGCGCCAATGCCTGGGGGATGGCAGGCTAAAGTTATTGAAATAGATCATTTTGGAAACCTTCAAGTGAATTTAAGCCCACTTGAATTAATGAATTCCCAAGAGGTTCAAATCCAAGTTCAAGGCGCCGAAATTCATGGGTTAGTTAATACTTTTGGTGATCGCGCCCAAGGTGAATTGATTGCATTGATCGATAGTTATGACCACTTGTGCATCTCTATTGTTAATGGTAGCGCAGCAGATAAACTGAATGCTCAGGTCGGTGTTCCTGTTTTTGTTCTGCTCAATCCTTAAGCTGTTATTCAGGCTTTTTATATAGGAACTAAATTTAGGAACCACTCTGGCATCCAAAATGATCCATAGTTTAATACTACTTTCACGAAAAAGCTTGTTGCAAAGATTAGACCACCAGATGCAATCATTACATAATCACGAGTACGGTATTGTAGAGCATCTATCCAAGTCCGTTTTCGGATCCCAAAGCAGCGCAAATCCATAGCGTTGGTGATATCTTCACCATTGACGATCGCTCCCATCGTTACCGGTACAACCAGAGGGGCAAGTTTTCGCAGTTGAGATATTATCCCTCCTTCAATCCTCTCAACTTCATAACCACGCGCTTTTTGGGCATCAAGAGTAGTAACAAAATCACGCGCTAACGTAGGTACAAAACGAAATGCTAGATCCATCGTAAAAGCCACCCGATCCGGTAATCCCATGCCACTAAACGTGATCCCATAGGTGCGGGGATCAATCGTAAAGGGGATGATCATAAACAACATTGCCATGGAAAGCATGCGCACAATTTGCGTAATTGCAAAGAAAACCTTCTCCATGGTCAAGTTGATTCGAATGGTCCAATTAATCAAAGGTACTTTCAAGCTTCCTTCCCAATAAGTATGCGTTCCTTGGAGCACACTCGGTGGTCCCGCACGTCCGCTGATAAGAGCGTTTAGCCCTACAATGATTACAATAAAGAATAACATAAAAATCCAAGCACGACGCGTCTCTTTCCAAGTGAGTTTGGATAAGATATATTGAAAAACAACTAACCCAAAGAAACCCAGCAAGATACGAATATCCCAAAAGAAAACAATCGAAAATAAGACAAAAAATGAAAAGAACCAACGGGCGCGAGGATCAAAGGTTTCTAAAAAACTTCCTCGTTCGCGATATCGCCATGTAACCAGCATTGAGCACCTCTAAAAGAAAACTATCCCGAGGGTGAGTTTGAATCTCACCCTCGGGATTAAATTAGCGTCCAGATCTAGCCGCTACAGCATCATAGGCGACCATCAAGATTGGCACCAAAATGAGTCCATTAATCGTGTTTGAAAGTCCTGCAGGTAGGAAATACCCAATCAAAGCGGTATTGATATCAATACCTGATAATGGTATTTCAAGCAAGGATGGTACTAGCATACCTATTAGAGCGCCGATAATAACGAAAACTTCGGCAAGTAGGATCGATTTACCGTCCTTAAAGCTGGTAATGCTACCAGCGATCAAACCTGGGATAAGCCCCATGAGACCATTCCCCAAGTCCCATGCCCACCAGAAACCATATCCAGATAGGAAATCACCTAACATATTTCCCACAAAGCCAGAAAGGAAACCTACCCAAGGACCAAAAGCAATCCCAAAGAACATGGGGATTGCGACGGCAGGTCGAAGGGAAATATTACCGGCAGCGGGTAAAGCAAGGAAGTTCGTTGCCCAAGAAAAAACGCCATACAAAGCTGCTCCGATAGCTGAATAAACGACTTCTCGGGTTCCAAATTGCCATAAAGTTTTTTTCTCCATAACATTCTCCTAATATCAAATAAAAAATTACAAAAAGAGTCACTATACACGTGTTAAAATATTTTCTCTAATCTAATTTCCCGATATCCTCCTTTCCATCTTTTTATGGTTGATTGTTCCATAAATTCTCATTTACTGTATAACAATATCGCATCTTCATTAACACACAACCTAAAAAATGGTAACGATTCTTTAACCTTAAAGCGTGTCTACATGCGCCAAAGCCTCTGCACGCATAAATTGATGCGTTTTCGGGTATAACTCCAAATTGATTTCAAGTAAAGAGGTTGGTAATACGCGACAATGACGTAGGAGTTCTTCGTCTTTCAAAACATCATAAGGAGAACCATCCGCAACAATGCTGCCACTATGCAATAACAGGATACGATTGGCAAAAATGACAGATAGATCCAAGTCATGAGTGATAAAGATGATCGAACCAAAACCGGGCATCTGCAAGATCGTATCCATGAAACTCATATAATTCCAATAATCTTGTCCAGCCGTCGGTTCATCCATCATTAATACCTTAGAACGCATCGCCAGAACAGCGGCTATACTAACCCGTTTTTGTTGTCCAAAGGATAAAGCCAAAGGAGGCGATTGCGCTTCATGCTGCATATGAACTGTAGCTAAAGCTTGTTCGACATTGGTTTGAATTTCATCTTTCGGCATACGCAGGTTTTTTGGTCCAAATTCCAGCTCTTCAGTAACAGTAGGAGCAAAGAGCATTTGAGAAGGACTTTGGAAGACATAACCGACTGTTTTAGCGGCATGCGCAACAGATATCTCATGGGAATCGCGTCCATTAATAATAACCTGCCCATCAGTGGGTTTTAGTAAGCCTAAAGCATGTTTGACCAAAGTGCTTTTCCCAGCGCCATTATGTCCTAATATTGCGATAATATCTCCATAATTAATATTGAAGTTGATATGATGCAAAACTTCAGGGCTATCTTCAGCGTATCGGAAACAAACGTCTTTGAATTCAACCAAAGGCTTTTTTTCTTCAAAAATTATGGCTGGTTGAAAATCAGGCGGGGAGTCTTGTTTGGCTCTCTCCATCGTGACCTTGGCAGGTAATTTGAAGCGTTTATAATCGACTACCTCCATCAAGCCAATCTTATCTCCTACATAAGTTGGAATTCCATCTTCAAGTAAGAAATAAGTATCTGGATTGATGGCTAATACATCCTCAACTCGATGTTCGACCAGCATGATAGAGATCCCTTCATTAGCTAAACGTCTAAAAAGAACCAATGCCTCTACAGCGGAAGCAGGGTCTAAACTTGCCAAGGGTTCATCGAGCAATAATATTTTCGGGCGCATAGCTAAGACACCCGCCAGGGCAACTTTTTGTCGCTCACCACCTGATAAGCTAAAAGTATCCCGATCGCG
>Ga0172370_10004772_pt1 | contig 17927 bp, 14 predicted proteins | sample LakKiv5m_FD_114538 | JGI IMG/M metagenome (GOLD analysis project Ga0172370, IMG submission 114538) | Freshwater microbial communities from Kabuno Bay, South-Kivu, Congo - kab_022012_11.5m | ecosystem: Environmental > Aquatic > Freshwater > Lake | place: Democratic Republic of the Congo...
CAGCGCCAAGCTCGGCAACACGGTCGCCCGGCGCAACGAGAAGCTCTGCAAGCTGCTCGACGCGATCGGCGACCTCGAGCTGGGCCGGTTCGAGGACCACACCATCGACGCGTTCGGCGACGCGTACGAGTACCTCATGCAGATGTACGCCTCGAGCGCGGGCAAGTCCGGCGGTGAGTTCTACACGCCGCAGGAGGTGAGCGAGCTGCTGGCGCGCATCACCGTGGTGGGCAGGACCGAGGTGAACAAGGTCTACGACCCCGCGTGCGGCTCGGGCTCACTGCTGCTCAAGTTCGCGAAGGTGCTGGGCAAGGAGAACGTCCGCCAGGGCTTCTTTGGCCAGGAGATCAACCTGACCACGTACAACCTGGCGCGCATCAACATGTTCCTGCACGACGTGAACTTCGAGCAGTTCGACCTCGCGCACGGCGATACGCTCATCGACCCGGCGCACTGGGACGACGAGCCGTTCGAGGCCATAGTCTCCAACCCGCCGTACTCCATCAAGTGGGCCGGCGACGCCAATCCGCTGCTCATCAACGACGCGCGCTTCGCACCCGCCGGCGTGCTCGCGCCCAAGTCCAAGGCCGACCTGGCGTTCACGCTGCACATCCTGAGCTGGCTGGCGGTCGACGGCACCGCGGCGATCGTCGAGTTCCCGGGCGTGCTCTACCGCGGTGGCGCGGAGCGCAAGATCCGCACGTACCTCATCGACAACAACTACGTCGACACGGTCATCCAGCTCCCGCCGGACCTCTTCTTCGGCACCACGATCGCCACTTGCGTGATCGTGCTCAAGAAGTCAAAGACCGACAACGCGGTGCTCTTCATCGATGCGTCGGCGGAGTTCGTCCGGGGCGGCAACAAGAACAAGCTGACGGAGGCGAACCGGCAGAAGATCCTCGACGCCTTCACCGCCCGCGAGGACGCCGAGTACTTCGCCCGCCTCGTCCCGAGCGCCGAGATCGCCGAGAACGACTACAACATCGCCGTCTCGTCGTATGTGGAGCAGGAGGACACAACCGAGGTCGTCGACATCACCGCGCTCAACGCCGAGATCGCCGGCATTGTCGCGCGCCAGACGGAGCTGCGCACTCAGATCGACGCGATCGTCGCGGATCTGGAGGGCGGCCGCGAGTGAGCAGGAAAGCAATATGCAAGAAGTGCATATTGCTCTGCCGGCCCGGCCGGTCACGAGTGAACTCGAGCAGGACGCAACCTGTCGGGATTTCCGACAGGTTCGCCAAGAAGACGGCCCCGGCTCCATGAGCCATCAGCAGGCGATGGAGACGGCAGAGAGGGAGGGATCGTCCTGAGCGAGCGGCCGACAGCGCTGAGCGAGCCGCCGGAGGGCTATGCGGAATGGCTCGCGGACCTGAAGGGCCGCATTCACTCTGCCCAGCAGCGCGCATCGCTCGCGGTGAACGCCGAGTTGCTGCAGCTGTACTGGCGCATCGGCCGTGACATCCTTGCGCGCCAGGCGGAGCAAGGGTGGGGTGCGAAGGTCATCGACCGCCTTTCGCATGACCTCCGCGAGGAGTTCCCCGAGATGAAAGGGTTCTCGCCCCGCAATCTCAAGTACATCCGTGCGTTCGCACAGGCGTGGCCGGACGCCGAATTTGTGCAACAGGTGTTTGCACGATTGCCGTGGGGGCACAACATCGTGCTCCTCACGAAGCTCAAGGCGTCGGAGGAGCGCCTTGAATACGCTCAAGCGGCACTCCGTCACGGGTGGTCGCGCAGCGTCCTGGTGATGCAGATCGAGACCCGGCAGCTCGAGCGTCAGGGACGGGCCCTCACCAACTTCGCGCAGGCGCTGCCGGCGCCGCAATCCGACCTCGCCCGTGAATCCCTGAAGGACCCGTACCGGTTCGACTTCCTGGGGATTGGCGACGAGGCCCTCGAGCGCGAGATCGAGAAGGCCCTGGTGGAACACGTGACCGAGTTCCTCCTCGAACTGGGAGCGGGCTTCGCCTTCGTCGGTAGGCAGGTGCATGTCGAGGTGGGCGGCGAGGACTTCTATCTGGACCTGCTCTTCTACCATCTGAGGCTGCGGTGCTACGTCGTTGTCGAGCTCAAGGCGGGCGGCTTCAAGCCCGAGCATCTGGGGCAGCTCGGCTTCTACCTGACCGCGGTCGACGAGCTCGTCAAGGACGAGCGGGACGAGCCGACCATCGGCCTGCTGTTGTGCAAGAGCAAGAACAAGGTCGTCGCGGAGTACGCCCTTCGTGACAACAGCCGGCCCCTCGGCATCGCCGAATACCAACTCGTCGAGGCATTGCCCGAGCCGCTGCAGACGAGCCTGCCGACCATCGAGCAGATCGAGCGGGAGCTGGAGGGGGAGTCAGAGTGAGCCGGATCGACGAGCTGATCGCGGGGCTGTGCCCGGACGGGGTACGCGGTGTAGTGCTTGGCGACTTCCGCATTGACGCAAGTTAGCGTATTCGCTAACCTATGACCATGCCGTACTCCGTCGAGTACTTCAACGAGCGCGTCCTCGACGAGATCGAAGACTGGCCGGTCAGCGTCCTCGCCGACTACGCACGCCTCGTCGCGCTGCTGAGCTCCGCCCTCGTGGCCGTGAGGGCATCGGCCGGGCTCTGTGCTGTTACCTCGTCGGTGAGCGGGTGGTCGTTCTCCACGCCTTCGTCAAGAAGACGCAGGCGACGCCGGAGCGAGACTTGAAGCTCGCTCGCCGCCGCATGAAGGAGGTGCGTGATGGCTGAGCGCGAGTATCGCCCGGTCGCCCACGACCACGATGAGTTCCTCGCCCGCGCCATGAAGCGCAAGGGCTTCGCTGCCGCCTACGCGGAGAACGCCGACGAGTATGAGCTCGTGCGCGAACTGCTGGCCGCACGAGCCAAGGCCGGGCTCACCCAGGAGGAGGTCGCCGAGTGCATGGGCACCACCAAGAGCGCGGTCTCGCGGCTGGAGGCCGTCGGCAAGCACTCGCCGTCGGTGAGCACACTCAAGAAGTACGCCCGGGCCGTGGGCTGCGAGGTCGAGATCCGGCTCGTACCCGCCTCCCGCCCGACAACGGCATCCACCCGACGGTCGCTGCGCGACTGCGGGTGATGCCGGGTGCGCCATGCATGCGATCAAGCCAGCTGACTTCTACGCCTCCGTCTGTGGCTGCCCGAATACGGGGTCGCAGTGCCCCGGCATCAGGAATTCGCCTTCGACCGGATGGCCGCCTCGCGCGTTCTTCACCAAGGCGACCGCAGCCCCTATCGCTATCCTGGTTGTCGGCAAGAATCCAGGTCACCCCCTGCTCAATGAGACAGACCTCTACCGCGGCAAGACGCCGTACGAGATCGCCGCCGCCAATGTCAGCTACGCGGAAAGCGTGTTCCGGGGCGAAGTCGATCACCTTGAAGGCGTGCGTGCCTCGACGAGGTTTCATAAGAACCTCGTCCGGTACCTGTCGTACTTTCTTGATGTGCCGGACGATCCCGGCCAGGTGTTCCGGTACGCTGCCTTCACGAACCTGGTCAAGTGCAGCAGCCCCGGTGAGCAGGATCGACTTCAACCACGGACCATGGAGGAGTGCTTCTCGAAGCACTTCCTTCGAGAGGTCGACTACTTCAGGCCCAAGTTGTTGCTTGCGCTAGGCAGGGAGGTCGAGAGTTTCTTGCAGCGAGCCTCGTGGCGACACAGGCTTCCCGTCGTGTACGTGAAGCACCCTTCGTACTACTACCGGAAAGACGAGGAGGCCGAAATCCTGTCGCAGTTGAAGGTCCGCATAGGAGAGTGCGTGGGTGACTGAGTTGGAACCCGAAACCCAACACGTCACGGCGACATGGGGCCCCGCCGTTGAGCAGGTGTGCGCGGAGATCGACCAGGAAAGCAATATGCAAAAAGTGCACATTGCTGGCTCAAGGGTCGCGCTTCTTGTGCGAATGATCTCGGGCGAAGCGTCGTGAGGCGCATCGACGAGCTGATCGCGGAGCTGTGCCCTGATGGGGTGCTCCGCCGGACACTCGGCGAGCTTGGTGAGCTCCTGCGAGGCAACGGGATGCCGAAGACGGACTTCGTTGAGTCGGGTGTCGGTGCGATTCACTACGGGCAGATCTACACCTTCTACGGGACGTGGACGACAGAGACCAAGTCGTTCGTGGCATCGCAGACCGCGGCTAGGCTGGCGAAGGTCGACCCAGGTGATGTAATCATCACGAACACGAGTGAGAACCTGGATGATGTCGGCAAGGCTGTCGCCTGGCTGGGTTCCGAACAGATCGTGACCGGAGGTCATGCCACGGTCTTCAAGCACTCGCTGGACCCCAAGTACGTCGCGTACTGGCTACAGACACCCGACTTCTTCGCCCAGAAGAAGCGACTGGCGACCGGCACCAAGGTCATCGATGTGTCAGCCAAGTCACTTGGGCGCATCACGATGCCCGTCCCGCCCCTCGAAGTGCAGCGGGAGATCGTGCGAGTGCTCGACACGTTCACGGAGCTGGAAGCCCGGCGGCGTCAGTATGCGCACTACCGAGACGCACTCCTGACCTTCCCCGAGGGGGGGGTCCGGTGGGCGACGTTGGGTGGGATTAGCCTGTTGGCTATCTCTGGAGCGACACCGTTGTCGACACGCCTCGACTACTACGGGGGGGGGATTCCATGGCTTCGCACGCAGGAGGTCCGGTATGCGGATATCAACCAGACCGAGGTCACCATCACCGATGCGGGGCTGAAGAACTCCGCCGCTCGATGGGTGCCCACCGATAGCGTGATCGTCGCGATCTCAGGAGCCGGAGTCACCCGCGGGAGGGTGGCCGTCAACAAGATCCCGCTGACCACCAATCAGCACTGCTGCAGCCTGACGATCGATCCAGACAAGGCGCACTTCAGATTCGTCTACTACTGGCTGGTCGATCGATACGATGACCTTCGCTCCATGGGCCAAGGCAACCGCTCTGACCTGAACGTCGGAATCATCAAGGCCTTCCCAATCGCCCTACCGCCCCTCGAGGAGCAAGCGCGCATCGTCGCCATCCTCGACAGGTTCGACGCGCTCGTGAACGATCTGTCGAGCGGCCTGCCGGCAGAGCTGGCCGCTCGTCGCAAGCAGTACGAGTACTACCGCGACCGCCTGCTGACCTTCAAGGAGGCGGCCGCATGACGGGCAAGCACATCGAGCTGTTCCTCGTGGAGGGCGTCCCGGGCGGCATCACCACCGCGGAGATCGCCGGCTGGACCGGTCACGTTCTCGCCGGGCCACGCTCCGACCTCGGCGATGTGCTGAGGCGCCCAGAGGCGAAGCGCAACGGCGCGTACTTCCTGCTCGGCGACGACGAGGAGGCGGTGGGCGGCGTGCGCTGCTACATTGGCCGCACGGAGAACTTCATCGCCCGGTTCCGCGACCACTCGGCGAAGAAGGAGTTCTGGGACCGCGTCGTCCTCATCACGTCCAAGGACGATTCGTTCACGGAGGGGCACTGGGGCTACCTGGAGTGGCGGCTCGTGGAGCTCGCGAAGCAGGCCGCGCGGGTCACGCTCGCCAACGGCAACGACCCGCAGGGCCGCAAGCTCTCGGAGGCGCAGATCTCCGACATGGAGGCGTTCCTGGGGCAGCTGCAGATCGTCCTGCCGGTGCTCGGGGTGAATGCGATCCGCGTGCGCCCGGCGCCGGCCTCGTCGCCGGAAGCCACCGACGCCTCGCCGGTCTTCTCGCTGGTGAACAAGAAGCACAACGTGAACGCCCGCGCTCAGCAGCTCGGCGACGAGTTCACGATGCTCGAAGGCTCGCAGGTGGTCGCAGTCTGGACCGGCACGGGCAAGGCCGAGAGCACGGAGCGCGCGTACGCGGCGTACCGCGCCCGGCACCAGCAGCTTGTCGCGGATGGGTCGATCGCGGTCGAGGGCGGCAGCGGCATCCTGACCCGCGACATCCCGTTCAGCTCGCCCTCCACGGCCGCGGCGGTCGCCCTCGGCCGTTCCAGCAACGGCCGGCTCGAGTGGAAGAGCGCCGACGGCGGCACGTATGGCGACTGGGAGAACCGCGGGGTGGAATGAGGCCGCGACTGCGCAGAACGGCATCGTGAGCCAATAACGATATCAACCGGCTCCTTCGTGATTCATTTCGCGTCTGGAGCCAGTGCGCCTGAGGCAATTTGCGCTCGCTTGTCGCCCGTCGCACTGTGTGGTACCACGGTGTCGGCCCAATGTCACCCTCGTGACTGCCCAATGGGAGGACAGGAACGTCGCCAGGTGGAATACTCGGACTTGAGCGTCAAGGGTCCTACGGAGGGGCAAGACCACATCCATGAGCGAGAACGTCGTCAATCTGCTCGACAGGTCCGTCTACGGCATGGTCCAGGTCGACCGTCTGCTCGCCCTTAACACCGGAACGGCCAAGCGCTGGATCGACGGCTACAGCCGCGGTGGCAAGACGTACCCACCCGTAGTCCGCGTCGAGGCCACGGGCGATGAGCTTGTGACGTGGGGCGAGTTCGTCGAGGCGCGCCTGCTGAGCGAGTACCGAGATGCCGGTGTCCCCATCGTTCGAATGCGACCTGCTGTCGAGCAGCTTCGCGAGCAACTGAACACGCGCTATCCGCTCGCGCTGGCGCATCCCTTCCTGGACGTCGAGGGCCAGGAGCTGGTCCAGAAGGCTCAGGAGCGCTCTGGGCTCGAGAAGCAACTCCACATCGTGGTCGTGCGCAACGGTCAGCTCATGCTGGCCCCTGAGGCGGAGCGCTTCGTCAGGTCTGTCGACTATGACGCCATGCCCGAGGTGCGGCGGCTTCATCCGTCCCCGGACAACAAGACAGTGGTCATGGATCCGCTGCGCCAGTTCGGCGAGCCCGTGGTGAGAAGTGTGCGCACCGAGTTGATCGCCGAGCAGATCCGCGCCGGCGATTCCATCGCGATGATCGCCAGCCTCTACGAACTGCCCACTGAAGCCGTGGAGGCCGCACTGCGGTTTGAATTGGGCCGCGTGGCCTGAGGGGATGACGCCCGACCCGGCGCAGCTCCGGTTCTTCTTCGACGAGAGCGTGCTCGGACTCGGCAAGGCCATGGCGATCGCCCGCAAGGATGTCGTTCACACCGGCCACGCACTCGTTGCCGAGATTCCTCTCGGCTGCGATGACGTTGACTGGATGCCGGCGGTGGCGCGCCGCCAACTCGTGGTGGTCGCACGCGACAAGCGGATCCGAACCAAGCCCGCTGAGCTCAAGGCTCTGCGAGAGCACGGTCTCAGGGTCTTCTGGATCGCAGGCAAGCGCGATCTGAGCAACTGGGATGCTCTGGTTCGAATCGTGCGGCGCTGGCAGGAGATGGAGCGTCTCATCTCTCAGCGTCCTGAAGGCCCATGGTTCATGGCGGTGACGGATGGGGGTCTGAGCGAGCTCCGAGTGTCCGCTACGGGTGCGTTGATCAAGTCTCCGCCGAAGGGCCGGCCAACTTGATGCTGAATGCTCGAGGGGGCTCGTAGAGGCTGAGTCCCCCGAGATTCCACTATTCCTGCGGGCGCTCTCGGGCACGGATGCCCGGCCTCGGGGTGCAGTGAGCGGCTGTTCTCGGCCTTCAGCGCGCCATTTTCGGTGCGCACCGAAAATGGCCCCAGAGCGAAAATGGCGCCGGCCGCGCGATTGGATTTGTCATTGTTGATATGGCTGGCGCTTGCGATGACAACTCCGACAACCCGCCACAGCGAGCGACTCACGCTAACATCAGAATTGCACAATAACATCGTCCGTGTTAGTGTGCACCGCGGGTGGTAGCAATGACCGTGAGCGACGATCTGTCCGACGGGCTGGTGCCGGCGACCGAATCCTATGTCGGCGAGACTATGCACGCGGCGCTGAAGCTGCGGCCGTGGCCAGAGGCGCAGACCCTTCCGCCGTACTTGCGCAACAGCTACCTCATTGCGGAGGGAGACCTGCGCGGCCGACGTAGCTTGTGGCTGTTCGCGCGTGACGAGCTCACACCTGCCGCCATCGAGAAGCACCTGTCCGCCATAGGTGAGCGCTGGCCCGGCGCGCAGGTCGTCGTCTTCGATCGGCTGCCGTCCTACGTACGACGACGTCTCATCGAGAAGGGCATCTCTTTCGTCGTCCCCGGAACTCAGCTCTACGTGCCGGAGCACGGGCTCGACTTCAGATCGCGTGCGAAGCGGTCGATCCAGGTGCGAGAAGCGTTACGCCCGTCAGCCCAGGCGATGCTGCTGTATCTGCTGCTTCATGCATCGGAATCGGCGCGGGTCTACTCGGCCAGTGGGCTCGCGCCGCTTCTGGGCCAGTCGTTGATGACTGCGAGCCGGGCGGTGACCGAGCTCGAGCGCCATGGGTTGATACGTGTGCGGAGTGCGGGCCGCACCAAGGAGATCTCCTTGCAGGGAGAGGCCCGCGAAGTCTGGCAGACTGCGCAGGCTCTGTTGCGGACTCCGGTCACGAAGCGATCCACGCTCTCCGATGGTCTTACGGCGTTCACAGATGGCTACGTCTTGGCCGGCCTGACCGCCTTGTCGAGGCAGTCGATGCTCGCCGAACCGCGCGCGCGGACCTACGCCGTGGGTCGAGCACGAACGCGCGCGTCGGAGGTGGCGGGAACCGCGCGCGCGCGCTCCTGGCCGGTGGATGAGGAGGAGTCTCCGACCGTCGAAGTGTGGTCGTATGATCCCGTACCTCTCTCCGACGGACTCGTCGTCGATCCCCTTTCGCTCAGCCTGTCGCTTCGCGACGACCCCGATGAACGGGTCCAAAGCGCGCTTGGGCGCCTGCTGGAGTCGTTGTCGTGGTAAGGGGCCTGGAGCGGTTCCGCGACCACTTCAGCGCGTTCGGCGATCGGTTCGTGCTCATCGGTGGCGCGGCGGTCGACATGCTGATGGACAGGGCGGGCATCGACTTCCGGGTGACCAAGGACCTCGATGTCGTGCTGCTGGTCGAATCGCTCGACGCCGAATTCGGGGCGGCCTTCTGGGAGTTCGTGAGAGCTGGCGGGTACGAGCACGGCCACAAGAGCAGCGGCAGACCGTGCTTCTACCGGTTCCACTCGCCCGCCCAGAGCGACTTCCCCTACATGATCGAGTTGTTCGCGAGGCGGGACGGGCTCATCGACCCTCCTGCTGAGGCGGCGATCGGGCGTCTCTCGGTGGCCGACGAGATCTCGAGTCTGTCGGCGATCATGCTCGACGACGAGTACTACGAGTTCGTGCGCTCTGGGGCACAGAGCATCGATGGGGTGCCGCTGCTGGGGGCGATGAACCTGATTCCCCTCAAGGCTCGCGCCTGGGTCGATCTCACCGATCGCCGCGCTCGCGGTGAGCAGGTGCAGAGCGGCGACATCAACAAGCATCGCGCCGACGTCGTACGCCTCTACCAGCTCCTCGAGCCGACCGAGCGGGTGGCGCTGTCCCCCCGCATTGCCGGGGACCTTGGCGCGTTCTTGGAGCGAGCCTTCATCGACGGATATGACCCAGCTATGGTCGGGGTCCCGCGGACCACGATCGACGACGTGATCGTCACGATTCGTGTGGTCTTCGGGCTGCAAGGAGATGAAGCATGACAGAACCGACCGGCGTCCGCTACGACCCGATTGTCGTGAGCGCGGAGAGCACGGTCGTCGCCGAGTACGTCTCGGAGACTGCGGACGAGGCGGCGTACCAGTCGGAGGCCGCGCTGGAACGCGAGTTCATCAGCGTCCTCCGGTCGCAGGCCTACGAGTATCTGTCGCTTACGAGCGAGGCGGAACTCATCGCGAATCTCCGCGTGCAGCTCGAGGCGCTCAACGGGATCACCTTCAGCGAGGCCGAGTGGGAGCGGTTCTTCCGCGAGAGGATCGCCGGCGCCAACGAGGGCCCCATCGAGAAGACCGTGCGCATCCAGGAGGACCACGTCCAGATCCTGAGGCGCGACGACGGCTCCACCAAGAACGTCGCGCTCATCGACAAGACGACCATCCACAACAACCGTCTGCAGGTCATCAACCAGTATGAGGTCGCCGAGGGCGAAGGCGGCGCGGCGCGGTCGAACCGCTACGACGTGACGGTGCTGGTGAACGGCCTCCCGATGGTGCACGTCGAGCTCAAGCGTCGCGGCGTGGACATCCGCGAGGCGTTCAACCAGATCGACCGCTACCAGCGTGACAGCTTCTGGGCGGGCTCCGGCCTGTTCGACTACGTGCAGCTCTTCGTGGTCAGCAACGGCACGCTCACCAAGTACTACTCCAACACGACCCGCCGACAGCACGTGAGCGAGAGGGCGGGCTCGAAGCGGGTGCGCAAGACCTCCAACTCGTTCGAGTTCACCTCCTGGTGGGCGGACGCGACGAACCGGCCCATCCAGGATCTCACCGCGTTCGCCAAGACGTTCTTCGCCAGGCACACGCTGCTCAACATCCTGTGCAAGTACTGCGTGCTCACCGCCGACAGGATGCTCCTGGTGATGCGCCCGTACCAGATCGTCGCCACCGAGCGGATCCTCCAGCGCATCGAGATCGCCACGAACTACAAGCAGCTCGGCAAGGTGAGCGCCGGCGGCTACGTCTGGCACACGACCGGGTCGGGCAAGACGCTCACGAGCTTCAAGACGGCGCAGCTCGCGACCAGGCTGCCCGGCGTCGACAAGGTGCTCTTCGTCGTCGACCGCAAGGACCTGGACTACCAGACCATGCGCGAGTACGACCGGTTCGAGAAGGGCGCCGCGAACTCCAACACGTCGACGGCGGTGCTGAAGAAGCAGCTCGAGGATGCCGCGGCCAGGATCATCATCACGACGGTCCAGAAGCTGTCGACCTTCGTCGCGGCGAACAAGGGCCACCGCATCTACGACGGTCACATCGTCATCATCTTCGACGAGTGCCACCGGTCGCAGTTCGGTGAGATGCACACCGCGATCACCCGGGCGTTCAAGCGCTACCACCTCTTCGGCTTCACCGGCACGCCGATCTTCTCGGTCAATGCGGGTAGCGGAGGGAATCCCCAGCTCCGGACCACGGAGCAGGCGTTCGGCGACAAGCTGCACACCTACACCATCGTCGATGCGATCACCGACAAGAACGTGCTGCCGTTCCGTATCGACTACGTCAACACCATCAAGCTGCCGGAGGGCGTCGCCGACGAGCAGGTCTCGGCGATCGACACGGAGAAGGCGCTGCTCGCTCCCGAGCGCATCGGCCAGGTCGCCGGCTATACCCTGGAGCACTTCGACCAGAAGACCCGGCGGGCGGAGCGGTACTCGCTGGCCGGCAAGCGCGTACGCGGCTTCAACGCGCTCTTCGCCACTGCCTCGATCGAGGCCGCCAAGCGCTACTACCTCGAGTTCAAGGAGCAGCAGAAGGACTTGCTGCCCGATCGCCGCCTCAAGGTCGGGATCATCTTCTCGTATGCGTCCAACGAGGCAGTGGACGACTACCTGGACGAGGAGGGCTTCGAGACCGGAGCCCTCGACCAGTCCTCACGCGACTTCCTCGACGACGCGATCGGCGACTACAACACGATGTACGGCACGAGCTTCGACACCTCGGCCGACAGGTTCCAGAACTACTACAAGGACCTCTCGCTGCGCCTGAAGAGCCGCGAGATCGACTTGGTCATCGTCGTCAACATGTTCCTCACGGGGTTCGACTCGACGACCCTCAACACGCTGTTCGCCGACAAGAACCTGCGCGCGCACGGCCTCGTGCAGGCCTACTCGCGCACGAACCGCATCCTCAACTCCGTCAAGACCTACGGCAACATCGTCTCGTTCCGCGATCTGGAGCAGGAGACCAACGACGCGATCGCGATCTTCGGCAACAAGGATGCTCGCGGGATCGTGCTGCTCAAGCCGTACGGCGACTACTACTCCGTGTACGCCGCGAAGGTCGCGCTGCTCCTCTTCCAGTACCCACCGGGGACGCCGGTCGTGGGGGAGTCGGCGCAGAAGGAGTTCATCGCACTCTTCGGGGCCATCCTGCGCCTGCAGAACATCCTGACCTCGTTCGACGACTTCGCCGGCGACGAGATCCTCTCGGAGCGCCAGGCGCAGGACTATCGCAGCGTGTACCTCGACCTCTACGCCGAGCTCCGCGGCAAGGCGGAGGCCGACAAGGCGCCGATCAACGACGACATCGTCTTCGAGATCGAGCTCATCAAGCAGGTCGAGATCAACGTCGACTACATCCTGATGCTCGTCCAGAAGTGGCGCGACGCCCACGGCGACGGCTCTGACGTGGAGGTGCGCGAGTCGATCAGCCGCGCCGTCGACGCCAGCCCCAGCCTGCGCAACAAGAAGGACCTGATCGAGGCCTTCGTCGACTCCGTCTCGGTCGACGGAGCGATCGACGAGGAGTGGCGGGCGTTCATGCGTGCGAGGCGCGAGGCCGAGCTCGACGCGATCATCGCGGCGGAGGGGCTCCGTCCTGCGGCGACTCGCGCGTTCATCGAGACGGCCTTCCGCGACGGCGCCGTGCAGACGACGGGTACCGCGATCACCAGGGTGCTGCCGCCGGTGTCGCGATTCTCGCCGGGCGGGGAGCACGGAGAGAAGAAGCAGCGCGTGCTGGCCAAGCTCGGCGAGTTCTTCGAGCGGTTCTTCGGGCTCGGTACGAGCTGAGCCGGAATCGCGGTGGGCGCCGCGTCCACACCCATGCGGCGCGCCGCCTCGAGGTACATCGTTGGGTCCGGTTGGCCGGGCGGCCCGACGTCCGCCGCCACCACGCCGTGCACGCGCACCTCGAACAGGTCCGTCGATCACACCGCATTCAAGCCCGAGCGTGACACCCGCCGGCTGCTCGAGGCTGTGACCGGCCGGGCCGGGTGACACTGGGCCGCACTCGTTGCATTCCTCTTGGGGCAGGGGATAATGGGGATGGGTTCGGGAACCCCGTCAGTCGCTGGAAATAGTGACACCGCGGCAACGCGGTCGACGGCCCGGACCCTTCTCTTTGCCTACCGTCTGCAGAACGTCTGCACCCACGAGTGGCGCGGGTGCGGCCATGGGCAGATCTTGAGGCCGTATGTCTGCAGTGCCCCACCTGCCGGCCGCCAGAGGCGGGAGTGCAGCGTGTCGAGGTAGCGGCGCTCCGTGTTGCCGTACTCGTCCCACTCGAAGGCCGCGTAGACCGCCCCGCTGGCCGTGTCGGCGATCTGCAGCATCCTCTGGTTGCGAGGGGTGTCGACCCTGGCCGGCATCATCAGATGGTCCCACTCGATGGTGGTCGCCTGACGCTGCAGGCCGCCGAGGTAGTCGGCGATCGACCGGGGCGGCAGGCCCTTCACCTGGGCGAAGTGCATGACGGTCTGTGCTTGACGGTGCCTTCCGAACCACGACAGGCGCTCGACCAGGAGGCGAAGGGCCCAGGTGTAGACGTCGTCCGACGCCCTGACTGCCCGTGCGCTGCCGACGTCCCACTTGCCGAAGACCACCGAGATGACGCGAAGGTCCTCCACGGCTTGGACCGCGTTGCAGAGGTGGAGGCGCCGTGGGTGGGATCTCACTTTCGTCCAGTGGATGGTGTCCGATCGCCTGCGGCCGATCTCCACCGCCACCTGCTCCCACCTCTCGAGGATGGCCGGCTGAGCGCCCTCCGGCACAAGTACGGCGGTGAGGCAGAAATGCTCGGACGAACCGCCTCGAGTGCCGGGTGGCAGATCGGTCGGCCTGCGCTTCCAGCCGCGGTCGCCGCTCTCGTCGACGTAGGCGTGCCAGTAGGGCGGCTCTTCAGCGCGTCTTGCGCGCGGGTCGGCCGGCGTCATGTCGCGTGGTCGGCGAGGGTCAAGTGCATCACGTGGGGGAGCGTAGCCCGACCGGCGCCGCGCGGACAGAGTGACAATGGGTGTGGCTTTCCGTGGACGCTCAGGAAGGCGCCGAAGGTCGCGCTCAGCCGGTGACGTTCACCTCGGCGAGGTCGTCCACGACCACGTCGGCGCCGGCGGCGCGCAGCGCCTCGGCCTGGCCGAGGCGGTCGACGCCGATCACGAGGGCGAAGCCGCCGCGGCGGCCGGCCTCCACGCCGGAGAGGGCGTCCTCGACCACGACGGCGCGCGCCGGCTCCACGCCCATGCGGCGCGCCGCCTCGAGGTACATCGCCGGGTCCGGCTTGCCCGGCAGGCCGACCTCCGCCGCGACCACGCCGTCCACGCGCACCTCGAAGAGGTCGGTGGTGCCGGTCACGTCCAGCACCATGGCGGTGTTCTTGCTCGAGGACATGAGGCCGACCTTGACGCCGGCGTCGCGCAGCTCGTGGATCAGCGCGATGGTGGAGGGGAACGTCTTGACTCCGTGCTCGCGTACCTCGGCGTTGAAGAAGGCGTTCTTGCGGTTGCCGAGTCCGCAGACCGTCTCGCGGTCGGGAGGGTCCGACGGATCGCCTATCGGCAGCTCGATGCTCCGCGAGGCGAGGAAGTCGCGCACGCCGTCGTAGCGCGGCTTGCCGTCCACGTACCGGGCGTAGTCGGCCTCGCGGTCGAACGGCCGCAGCGCGGGGTCGGGCGCGCCGCTCCCGGCGCCGCCCGCGCCCGCCGGCGCCCGGGCGGCGCGCTCCTCGAGGTACGCGTCGAAGAGCCGCTTCCAGGCCGCCGCGTGCACGGCGGCCGTCTGGGTGACGACGCCGTCCAGGTCGAAGATGACGGCGTCGTACCTGCCCCTGTCGATGGTCACGCGCTCGTCATCCACGATCCGCCTCCCGGCTTGGTGGTCCCCGAGATGGTACCCCCTTTCGCGGGACCGCGAGTCGGCATCATCGCCGGGTCGGATCCGGTCGCCGCACAGCACCGTATTCGTGGCTGAACCCGCCGCGTCTGTGCGACGTCTCATCCTTCAGCGGCCGCGTCCGACGTTTTTCGCATCAGGCCGCGTCCAATGAGTGGACTCAAAGGCTTGGTACCCCGGAGCCGATGTGAGACCATGAGCCCGAGGCGTCGCCGGGCCGTGGGGGTATCGTCGGCGCAACAGGGCATCAGCGATCAAGAAGGGGGAGATCGTGACCCAATCACGACGCATCCATCCGTTCCTCGTCCTGCTAGTCGTGGCGGCGGTGGCCGTCCTGGGCCTCGCGTGGGCCATGGACGCGGCCGGCGCGGAGAGCGCCTCGCCGGCCGCGGCCGACACCGGCAAGGTCGTCTACAAGGTCGGCTGGAACGGCGAGCCGGACAACATCAACCCGTTCGTCGGCTACGCGTCACCGGCGTTCGAGATCTGGTACCTCACCTACGATTCGCTCGTCGGGTACGACCCGGCTACCCTCGCCGCGATGAAGGGCGAGGAGTCCACCGGTCTGGCGACGGACTGGGAGGTGAGCGACGACGGGCTCACCTGGACGTTCACCATCCGCAGCGGCGTCACCTGGCAAGACGGCAAGCCGCTCACCGCCAAGGACGTCGCGTTCACCTACAACTACATCATCCAGAACGACATGGAGAACTGGACCGCCTACACCAACCTCATCGAGAAGGCGACGGCGGTCGACGACACCACCGTGGTGTTCGAGTGCTCCAAGCCCAAGCCGGACATGACGCGCCACTACGTGCCCATCCTGCCGGAGCACATCTGGTCCAAGATCGACCCGAAGAAGGCCGCCAAGGGGTACGCGAACGAGCCGCCGTACGTCGGCTCCGGACCCTTCCAGTGCACCGAGTGGAAGAAGACGTCGCACATCAAGCTGGTCGCGAACCCCGACTACTGGAAGGGCGCGCCCAAGATCGACGAGCTGTACTGGCTGTTCTTCACCAACGTCGACACCATGCTGCAGGACCTCAAGGCCGGCAACATCGACGGGTGCGTCGACCTGCTCGCCGGCCAGATGAAGCAGCTCGAGAACGAGCCGGGCATCGAGGCCGCCGCGATCGCCATGGACGGCTTCAACGAGCTGGGCTTCAACTGCTACAAGGACGGTCCCAGCAAGGGTCATCCGGCGCTCAAGGACCCCAAGTTCCGTCAGGCGCTCAACTGGGCCGTCGATCTGGCGAAGTCGGAGCAGGTCGTGTGGCTGGGCTACGCCACGCCGGGCACCACGATCATCCCGCCCGACTACTACACCGACCCGGACTGGCACTGGGAGCCGCCGGCCGACGTCAAGTACACGTATGACCCCGAGAAGGCCAAGGCGGCGCTCGACGCCGCCGGCTACCCGGACTCCGACGGCGACGGCGTGCGCGAGTACAAGGGCAAGCCGATCGAGCTGAATCTCATCGCCCGCTCGGAGTCGCCGGAGAGCCAGCAGACGGCCAAGCTCCTCGCCGGGTGGTTCAAGGCCGTGGGTGTCGATGTGAACGTCGAGGTCATGGACGAGGCCACCCTCACCGACAACCACCTCCTCAACTACGAGGGCGACACCTTCACACCCGACTACGACATGTTCCTCTGGGGCTGGTATCTCGACTTCGACCCGGGTTCGATGCTGAGCTACTTCACCAAGGACCAGATCGAGAACTGGAGCGACTGCAACTGGTGGGACCCCGAGTACGAGGAACTGTACGTCAAGCAGGGCGAAGAGCTCGATCCGGTCAAGCGCAAGGAGTACATCGACCGGATGCAGCAGATCCTCTACGAGCAGTCGCCGTACATCGTCACCGACTACGGCCCTGATTTCGAGGCCTACAACACGGACAAGTGGGAGGGCTACATCGCCATCCCCGACCCGAACGGGAACTACCTGATGCCGCCGTTCGGCAACTGCGGCAACGCCAACTTCCTGAGTATCGGGCCGAAGACCGCGACCACGACCGAGGAGAGCGGCGGCTCCAGCACGACGCTGTGGGTGATCGTCGGCGTCGCCATCGTCGCCGTCGTCATCATCGCCGTGCTGCTGCTGCGCCGCCGGCCGCGCGCCGTGGAGGAGTGACGACGGCGGGCCGTCGGGCCTGACTGACGCAGGTCCCGAGGGGTGAGGGGCGGGCGGGAGGCGAGAGTGCCTCCCGCCCGCCCCGTCTCACGTTCACTCCCCGGGCGCCGCTGCCGATACAGACGCTGAGCGGTGCGGGCGCCCGCGCCGGACGGCGGACGTGGGGGAGGGGACGTGAGCGACAGGGGACCTCTGGCGGACGAGTCGGTGCGGCTGTACAGGCTGCTGCGCTGGGGGCTGATCGTCGAGATACCGATCGTCGCCATCACGGCGACCAGCGCCGTGCTCGCGAGCTCGGCGGCGCTCGTCGCCTTGGCCGCGCAGTCGACCATCGCGCTCATCATCAACGCCTTCGCGGTGTACGCGATGCGCCAGGTGCTCAAGCACAACAGCTACAGCCACCCGTACGGCGCCGGCAAGCTCGAGAACTTCTCCGCCTTCCTCTGCGGGGTGCTCTACATCCCGTCCGGGCTGTACGTACTCTTCGACTCGGCGGAGCGGCTCGTCCACGCTCCCGAGGTGGGGTACATCACCGGCCTCATCCCGGTGGCGCTCACGTTCTCGACGGGCGCCGTGTTCTTCACGCTGTCACGGCGCCTCATGCGGCGCACCAACGACCCCTCGCCGCTGCTGATCGCCTACAAGGCCGACTACTTCATCGGCATGATGACGGACGGCGGGGTGCTCATCGCCTTCGTGGTCGGTACCGTGCTCGCCGGCACCAGCATGGGGACGGTGGGCGACCGCATCGACCCGGTCGTGGCGCTCGTCATGGCCTGCTACATGCTGTGGGTGGGCGTGGGCCTCGTGAAGAACAACTTCCGCGCCCTCATGGACCTGCCGCTGCCGGAGGAGCACCAGCTGCACATCACCCGTGTGCTGGCGGCCCACTACGAGCACTACGACAGCGTGGGTACGCTGTACACGCGCACCAGCGGCAACCGCCGGTTCGTCGAGGTGGAGCTGGGGTTCGACGGCGAGCGCACCGTGGAGCACGTCCACACGCTGAGCCGGCACATGGAGCGCGACCTCGCGGAGCAGGTGCCGGGGCTGCGGTTCCGCATCGTGCCCGTGTGGGGAGCCGAGGAGCCGGCCGTGGCGGCCGCGCCGGGCGACATCGCCGACGAGGCGGCTGCGGAGGTGGCGTCGGACGAGGCGGCCGC
>Ga0172370_10004774_pt1 | contig 17922 bp, 13 predicted proteins | sample LakKiv5m_FD_114538 | JGI IMG/M metagenome (GOLD analysis project Ga0172370, IMG submission 114538) | Freshwater microbial communities from Kabuno Bay, South-Kivu, Congo - kab_022012_11.5m | ecosystem: Environmental > Aquatic > Freshwater > Lake | place: Democratic Republic of the Congo...
AAAATTGCATCAGGAATTTTTTCAATTGAAGCAATTCCTCCATAAAACTTTTCGAGACGATTAAGATGTTTCTGTAATTTTACCTGCTCGTGTTTAACAAACTTATTCCAGTCCCCTTTTTCTTTCTCTTCACGCATGGTTTTCAGCTTCTTAATATTTTTAAGTAACGTTTCGAAATTGGTAAAAAATCCTGCCGGCCATTTGACAGTTATATAAGGAAGATTATTTTCCTGGCAGATCTTTGAGGTAATGGCAACGACGTTTTTTTTTGTGGCAACGAAAAGCAAAGTTTTTGAGTTTTCGCTCAACTGGGAAACAAATTTTTTTGCTTCATCAAGCAGTGCAACAGTTTTTACCAAATCGATAATCGATACTCCATTATCTATTTTATAAATAAATTTTTCAGCTTTTGGATGAACACGGTTACTTTTATGACCCAGATGGCCGTTTAGTTTGAATAACGCCTCAATCCGTTCGTCAATTTTTACCATAATTGTTAAATTTTAACAGGGAGAGCGAATATTTGCAATGAATAATGACTTAGAGCTTGATTGATTTAAGAAATTTCCTGAATACACCATTAATATCCGGATGATTTAACGCTAATTCCACGACTGTTTTCATGTATTCAAGTTTATTGCCGGTGTCATAATACTTTGCATCTTTGATAACCAGCGCATACAATGGTACGCCCTCTTTTTTTAATAAATTAATTGCGTCGGTTAGCCAAATCTCTCCTCCTTTGCCGGGTTTGGTTCTTCTGATTGCGCTGAAAATCTCCGGGGGTAGTATATAAGCGCCGTGAGTTGCTATATCGGACGGGGCTTCTGATGGTTCAGGTTTTTCAATTATTTTTTTTATTTTAAAAAGATTTCCTTTAACCGGTTCAAGGTCGGCAATTCCATAACGCTTAAGATCATCTTTATTTTCGATTTTTACACCGGAAATGATCATGCCTCCATACTGTTCATAAATTTCGATCATCTGTCCCAATCGTGGCGGAGTGGAATAAATAAACTCGTCGCCCCACAAGACGGCAAACGGTTCGTCTTCGATCACCGGTTCGGCGGTAAGGACAGGTGTCGCATTGCCATACGGCCCCTTCTGCCGAATATAAATAAATTCGGCCATATCGGAAATTTTTTCGATTTGCTTTAATAACTGAGTCTTTTTACCGTTAATCAAATTTTTTACTAAATCTTCATTGGGACTGTCAAAATGATCTTCTATTGCCCGCTTATTGGCTCCGGTAATAATAATGACGTTTTTAATACCCGAGTTTACCGCTTCCTCAACCACGTATTGAATCACCGGTTTATCAACCACCGGCAACATTTCTTTAGGCATCGCCTTTGTTTGAGGTAAAAATCTGGTACCAAAGCCAGCGGCAGGAATAACGACCTTTGTGATTTTTTTCATATATTATTCGAACTTGACCGATATTTTTTGAGTGATCTCAAGATTTCCAGTCCGGGCGATAACATTGGCCAAACCCGGTGTCGTGGAAAGAAGATGAAACTCAGCTTTACCATCTTTTGAAGTTGTAACTTCACTTTCTTTAATTTGACCTAGAGAGGCTGTAATTGATACTGGCTTATTGGGAACAGGATAATTCTGTTCATTACGCAAAAACACAGTTATGGTCGATTGGCTTTGTCCGTCAGCTTTTAATGATAAAGGAAAGGCAAGAATCAATGAATTAACTGGGGAAGCATTAACTTCCTGAGAGGCGCGTATAAGCTTACTTAACGGCTTATTAAAAACAACAACCGAGGCAAATACGGCAAAAGAAAGAAAAAAAATCGTTATTAAGCTTGCCAACTTCTTATCCATAAGTTAATTTACTTCGATTATATATGTATAATTATATATTGTCAAATTTTTAACGTCTTGTTTTGATGGGCTAATTTTCACTATTCCACCGATTTGGTAGTAAAACGGGGATAAAATTTAGATAAGTAATTTTCTTGATAGAAGGGCAAGAATTTGATGATGAATTTCTTTGGGATGTAAAATCTTATTATTTATTACGCACTCAATATTTACCCAGTGCTTGTATTTTTTTACTAACTCAAGATATTTTTGTTCAACAGCCTCTCGATAAGAATTATCTAACTCATGAATATCTGCCTTTTTTCCTTTCAAATAATGTCTCGTTGACTTATTTTTTGTTAAATCAATTCCGATTTGCCAGGGAACATGAAGATAGATGACAATATTTTCTTTGGGGATTTTGTGGATTTTGTATTCCAGTTCATAAACCCACTTCAAATATTCTTCTTGCTGGTTTTTGGCTTTAAATTTAGCGCTTTGATGAGCCATATTGGATGTCGCATAACGGTTGGCGACGATAATCCCACCCTGGTTTAGAAAATCTTCCATCTCATTTTTAATTGACGCTCGATCCAATGCATAAGCTAAAGATGCCAGGTAGGGTGAAACTTCGTCTATTTTCCCAAACTCCCCCCGTAAAAATTTGGCCACCGTTTTGCCGTGAAAAGAGTTGTAATATTGGGGAAAATCTACATATTTGACCGTCAGATTTTTTTTCTTCAGATAATTAACAAGTAATTTAGCCTGAGTAGTTTTTCCTGATCCGTCTCCCCCATCAATAACGATTAAAACACCTTTTCTTTTCTTCAAGTTATTAATGTGGCTTATAAAATTTTTTATTTTGTATGAGAGGTTGTCCGGGTTATAAAATTCCAAAAACAGGTTCTCTGAAGGATTACCGGCAAGCATCGGTGAGATCCGGTCTTCAGTATCTTGAGTGACCAATGCTAACACTGGTTTATTTTTTATTAAAGCATATACGATTTCGCCCCCGACACCATGCGAAGGTTTAGTGGTTTCCGCGATTAAGCAATCGGCCTCATCAATCAATCGCTTCTCTCTCTCAAAAATTTCTTTTTTGGGTAAAGAACGGTCTTTACTCAATAAATTTTCCGAAATAATCTGCTTGCCGGAGATGATTATCCCATTATTTTTTGCAATCAGGTCGATTATTTTTATGTAGTTAGCTCGGTATTCACCGTCAAAACTAGTCGAAGCAGTAAAATAAACTTTCATCATAACTAAAATATTATACCTTTTATAAACTAATTATTTCTCCTTCTTTCACTTTTCCGGATAAAATGAGTTTGGCCACTTGGTCTTCGATTTTTGAGCGGATAATCCGTTCGAGATTGCGGGCACCGAACTTCGACTGATAACTTTCGTTGATAATCGCCGATAATAATTCTTCGGATACGCTGATTTTTACACGATATAAATTGTAAACATCTTGGGCGATTTGTGAAAGCAGTTGGCGGGCGATTTGGATTAATGAAGATTGGTTTAAGGGTTGATAACCGATAACACCATCAAAGCGATTGAGAAACTCGGGTGAAAAAATTCTTTGACTAATTAAGTAATCGATGATGCTGCTTGATGCCGTATTTTTCGCCCGCCTCACTCCTTCTATAGGGGTCCCAGGCGATTGGCTCAAAATAGGCATCTTCGCATCATCAATATTTGTATTGTAAATAAAATCAGATCCTGCATTTGAAGTCGCAATAATAATCAAATTTTTACAATCAACGCGTTTTCCCTGACCGTCGGTAAAATATCCTTCATCAATGATCGTCAAAAAAATATTAATTAAATTTTTATCGGCTTTTTCAATTTCATCAAGAAGCAATACTCCATAAGGGTTTTGTCGGATTGTCTGTGTTAACAAACCGGGATTGCCGGACTGGATTGAACCAATTAAATTGGGAATATCTGCCTGCGACTGATAAAGCGACATGTCAAATCGGATCAGATATTTTTCCGAGCCAAAAAAAATCTGGGAGATGGCTTTGGCTGTTTCAGTTTTACCGACGCCGGTCGGACCAAGGAACAAAAAAGTAGCTAATGGTTTTCTTCTTTTTCCAATAAGTAAAAAGGATCGTCGAAGTGCAGAAGCCAGTTGATTAATCGCCTCATTTTGCTGAACAACACGTTGGGAGAGAAGCGGTTCAAGGTTAATTAATTGATTTTTAATTTGCGTAGTTAGACGGGTAGGAATATGAGTCTTTTCGGAAAGGATTGAGTCAATTATTTCAGGATTAATTACGGCCAAGTTTTTTTCTTTAGATAAAACGCAAGCTGAATCCAACAATGCAATCGCTTTTTCAGGAAAAGGAATATTAGTAATATAGAAATCACTTTTGTCGATGGTATTTTTCACGGTTTCATAAGGAATGGTTAACCGATATCTTTGTTCGAAAACCAAAGCTTTTTCCAGTAGTACCTGTTCGGCCTCATCTTTCTTAATTTCATAAACATCGACTTTTTCGAATATTCGATTAATTTTTTCATTTGGGTAGATAAATTTTTGATAAAAAAACGGCTGACTGATAGCCAGTATTTGTAGGTGGTTGGTTTTCGCATACTTCTCAATCGGAATAGTTAGGTCAATCCGGTCTACTTCAGAGACAATATATTTATCAAAGTTTTCGATTAACAAAATGACATTTTTTGCCTGGGAAGCTTCGTTCAATAATTGATCGACAATATTTTCCCGTTGTTGTTGATCAAGAGATTGAGTAAGAATTTTTTCCAGATTAAGTTTTAATACGCGTTTATAAGCCAAAAGATTATTAACCCGGCCCTCATAAATTTTACTGGTCAGACTGTCGACAATTGCCCGTTTACCCACTCCTTCTTCACCGACAATAATGACATTAGCTTCTTCTGACTTGGATAAAATTCTCTCAATCTGGCTGATTTCTTTTTCTCGGTCATGAATGGACTTAATCCGATTTTGATAAGCTACTGCGGTCAGATCATCAACATATTGATCCAGTGTCGGTGTATAGCCGACCGACCAGTCACGGGCGAGTGGTGGGTAGTTCATCAGATTGGTCAAACGCCACCATTTTTTTTCAAAGTGTAGATTGCTGTAATAATGGAGAAACCATTGGTTAACTGCTTCATAATTCTCTTTATTTAATAAATGATCTTTAATAAATCTTGTTTCTTCAAGGTTTTGTTTCTCAGCATCAGTTTTTTCGAATAAATAAAATAGGTATAAAAATGGAAGAAAAATAAAGAACAAAAATAAAACAAAAGGATATGTAAGAATTAATAAAACGTTTAAAAGAAAATAAAAACTAATTACCGATAGGCGCATAAAAAAACCGATCAGCCGGGAAATCGCATCAAAACTCATCTTCTCGAGTACCCGGCTGAATGAAAAACCCGGAGTTGACGGTTGTTGAGAAACCAAGTTTTTCCAGGGAGAAAATAAGGTTTTCAGAAGTGTCATAATCGAAAAGAAATAAGGAAGAAAGATAACTAAATTTACCGAAGCTTCAAAAAAATCTTTTATGCATTGTAGATAGAATTGAAAAAAATTCTTCTTCATAAAATCAGTATAACCGAGAAAAAAACAATTTTCCTCTTGAAATTTCAAAAAAATATTTATAATGTTATTGTTTGATAAAAAAATGAAAAATAACAATGACGATAAACCTCCGAACGGAAACAAAAAATTAACATTACCCAAGACAGCCGCCATTATTTTTAGTGATGTTAAGCGTAATTACTTTCCGACCGAAGCTCAGTATATTACAGAAAAAGATGCTTATCATGACGCAAAAGTCATCGGTGATTATCTGCAGAAAATGAAAGTCAAAATATATTTGTTTGCCGGTAATGAGCAATTAGCAGCGCGTTTACGCAGAGCTAAACCACATGTTGCTTTGAATTTGGTCGGATCGGTTAAGGGATATGAATATCTGGCATCGACGATCCCGGCGTTATTAGAGCTTCTTGATATTCCCTACACTGGCGCCGGAATTTTAGGAGAATCACTGTCATATAACAAGTTTTTGGTGCGAAAATTATTACAGCAAAACGGCGTCCCTGTCCCCAATCATCAGTTGTTCAATACTTTTAGTGACCCGATTGATCCAACCTTAAGATTTCCCCTAATTTCCAAACTCAATGAGATTCACGGCGCCGTGGAAATTACCAGAAATGCCGTATCGGAAACCGAAAAGCATTTACGCGAACGATTAAAATTTTTGATTAACACCTATCATCAACCGGTGCTCGTCGAGGAGTTTATCGTCGGACGGGAAATTACTGCAATTTTACTGGAAGGGCTGAACAAAAAAGTCTATCTGGCAGAAAAGACTTTTCATAAAACCAATGAAAAGTATGTTTTTGCTACATTTGAAGATCAATGGACGGATAGTCCTGATTCGGGATTTCATTATCAGAGATATCAGGATCCGATTTTAAAAGAATATGTCAAAAAAGCCTTTGAAATCGGCGAAATGTTTGATTATGGAAAATTTGATATTCGTCTCGACTCTTCCGGTCGGTATTTTTTTGTTGACGCCAACAGTAATCCAGCGTTTGGTCCAAAAGAACTGGAATGTGCGATCGCTAGCATACTTGACCTCTACGGAATTTCTTTCTTCGAAATCCTAAAACGATTGTTGATGAATACTCTGCGGGATGCTCAAGGGAAGAAACTGCTGCCGATCACCACAAACGGCAATGGAAATGGATGATTAAAAAAAGTGGACTTGAGAGGATTTGAACCTCTAACCCCTTCGATGTAAACGAAGTGCTCTAACCGTTGAGCTACAAGTCCAAATATTCCTTGTCCTCCAATTCTTACTTCTCGCCTTTTCAGTTCTATTCGAACACGGCTCGAAGAGCGAATTTTGGAGGACACAAGAGTCGCTAATTCCTCATTCTTCAGAAAGCGACTCTAGTGTGGGCATGGATGGAATCGAACCATCGGTCTCATCTTTATCAGAGATGTGTTTTACCATTAAACTACATGCCCGATTCATAAATGATATCAAAGACTTGACCTATTTTCTACTTCGAAACTAACCCCAGTTCTATAGCAGCGGCAATCGCATTATCAAAGAGATCACCCTGTTTTTTGCTTAAATCAAATAACAATTTAGCCAATCCAACGAGTTTTCTTGAAATGTCTAAGCGCAGATAGTTAGGATTAAGGTCGTCGACCCTGACGCGATCAAGACCATCTGCATCTTTAAAAATTATTAACTCTGGTGTCATAGTAATCTCTCCATCATGATTAACGTGATTATTAATTATGTGAATAACTTTTAATAGAGTTGTTTTAGATATGGCCAAATGAGAGCAATTATTTTCCAACCAAGAGGCGGCTCGTTTGCCGTGCCTTAAATCATATTTATCATTCCTTCTTTGAGTATCATGAATGGCGCTAGCCCATCTTAACGCTTCCTGGTCGACTCGAATTCCTTTGTTATTAATTAATTGAGAAATTACTTCATTCCAAATCATTACCCTTGCCACATGACCCAACCCATGTATTCCCGTTGCCACAGTTTTTATTGCATACCATTCGATCGGTGGTTTATATCTATGAAACAAATCTGCCGACAAATTATGGATATCGGGTGTATAATAAGGCGTAAATCCTTCTTTTTTCATATTTTAAATTTATATTATATAATACATATATGGAAAATAATAAGGCTCTGTTAGTCATGGACATGATCAAAGAATATGTGTATGGAGAAAAGCCGTTAATCTTAGAATCGAAAAGAGCAGATTTAATCAAAAATATCAGAAAAGTAATAAATTTGGCACATAAAAAAAATATCCCGGTAATTTTTGTAAATTTGGCTTTAAAGAAATCAGATCCAATATATCGTTTATATATAAATTATCGCGATCAGGCAATGGAAAGCTCGCCTAGTTCAAAAACAATCGACGATATTCATGTAGATTCAAAAGATTATGTTTTAATAAAACGAGGTTTTGATGGGTTTTGGAAAAGCGGACTTCAGAAATTATTAAAAAAACTAAAAATAAGAGACGTTTATCTTACCGGAATTCAAACTGATTGTTGTATCAGAGAAACAGCGGTTACTGCCGCACACTTGGGTTATTATGTATATGTCATTGAAGACTGCTGTGAAACTTCGCGGGAATTCGGTCAAGCAGCAGCTTTGAGATTTTTACGATGTTGTACAAAAGATATTGTCAAAAAAGATAAACTTTTATGGTAAAAGCAGAACTACAAAGACCAGTTATATTCGGAGCTGATTTGATTCTTCCAAAAAGAAATCCAGAAAAAATCGGTGAACTTGCACAAAAAATTCTAAGTTATCACACTGATTCTCACACACTTCGTGCAGATTTAGCAAACAAAGGCTATTTTCTATGCAATGTTCTCGATCCTAATATTGTTGAAAATCGGTGCACGACAATATACTCCTTAAGTGATGGATTAGTAATGCAATATGAAGGAAGAAATCATACCCGTCTATTTATGTTGACCGATGAATTTCGAGCTTTAAATTTTACCCAAAATTACGTGTCTCAATTAAAACGGGGAACTCCTGAGTTTAGAGTAGTATTTAGAGAACCATTTTCAAGAGAAGGACAGGTAAAGTTACACGAAATTTGCAAGCGGTTTGATTTCCAGGACAAATCTTTTACAACAAGAATGACCGTTGATATGAGTAGCAATTTTTTGTACCCAAAAGAATTAGATCCATCACTTGAGATGCGTACATTAATCGATAACGACATCGATCTTATGAAAGAACTTTTTTGTATTAATTATCCCGGAAATTCTTTCCGAGAGGAAACTGTAACTAATTATGGGTTACATCGTGGAATATTTACCAAAAACGGCGAGTTAGTTGCGATGGCGGGAGTGTCCGGAGCCTGCAAATTTACAGATTTTAACGGTAAAGATTGGGAGATTTATTTATTGGCAGATACAGTGAGAAATCCCGATCCGAGTTATAAAGGGTTGGGGCAAACAGCTTTAGCCAGTACGTGTGAAGAAATTCTTAAAAGAGTTAAGGATATGAGTCATACGTTAATTATATGTGATGCAACAAATTTTACTTCGGAAAAAATGTGTAGGAAGTTAGGATTTATTCCTATTTCTCGATCTCTTTGGTTTGATTTCACGAGAAATCCTAATGGAAGTTTTTTGAACACTTAGGTTTGTTATAATAAAAAATATGATCTATTTTTCCGAACTTAAAGGAAAAAAAGTATACACGGTTGATCATATTGAAATAGGTACCTTAGATGACTTAATCTTTTTAGCGGTTGATATACCGAAAATAACAAAACTAAGAATAAAAAACAACTTAAACGGTATATTTAATATACCCTCTTCTTATTTAAATAAAATCAATACGGATATAATTATTGAAAAAGGTTATATTTCTCAACCATTGGATGAAAACGAACTTTTTGTATTAAAAAATCTTCTTGATAAACAGATTATTGACCTTAAAGGAAAAAAAATTGTTCGGGTAAATGACATTGCCTTACAGGAAATGGGTGAAGAAGGAAAGATAAAAGGACTATTTTACATCGTTGGTGTTGATATCAGCTTTTTTGGAATACTTCGCTGGTTTAAAATTGATTTGATCGTTGAAAAACTACTTAGAAATCTAAGAATAAAAATTGATCTTAAGTTTCTTCCGTGGAGCGATATTCAACCATTGGAACTGACGAGAGGTTCAGTTAAATTAAAGAAAAGTCAAGAAAAGCTTACGGGTATAAAACCAGAAGATTTGGCTGATTATCTTGAAAGGACCAATATAACAAATATTAAAAAATTCTTGAAAATTCTTGAAAATAATCAAGAGGCTAAAGTGGTGGGAAATCTTAATATCACTTACCAAACTGATTTATTTCGTCTATATAAACCGGAAAAAGCGGCAGAAATAGTTTGTAAAATTGATTCTGATGAAGCAGTGGACATCTTACTAACTCTATCTCAAAGGAGAAGAGGCGAAATAATCAAATTTTTACCTGGAAAAAAAAGAGGTGAAATACTTCATCTGCTTTCTCTATCAACAACACAAATCGGAAGCATGATCACAACAGTTTTTATAACAGTTAAACCAAACGATCTGGTGCGTGACGTAATGAAAAAAATTAAGGAGGAAACAGCTGATTTTTCGTTTCTTACTCCCATATATGTCGTAAATGATAAGGATCAAATGATCGGAGTTTTTAATTTACACGAACTTCTATTACACGATTTTGAAACGCCAGTATATAAATTTATGATTCAAAATGTAGTCGCCGCTCATTTGACGACGCCACCAGCAATTGCCTTAAATCGATTATTAAAATACCGGTTGACTGCAATACCCGTAATTGATGAAAATAGGAAACTATTGGGTATAATAACGGTTATAACGATTACCGATTTCTTCCTTGGTAAAAAAGCATGAAGAATAATCTTTTTTCTTTTGAAAAAATAAAATATAAATTATTGATTTTTTTAATTGTTTTTGGACCAGCGACGATTACAGCCGTCGCCGATAATGACGCGGCAGGAGTGGCTACTTACGCGATTGCCGGAGCGAGACTCGGCTACCCGATTTTATTCGCTTTACTGTGGATAACTGTCTTGCTGGCAATTACTCAGGAGATGGGAATTCGAGTCAGTCTGGTCACCAGGAAAGGACTAGGAGACCTTATCCGTGAAAACTACGGAATTAGGAGTGCGATCTTCATTTTTACCTGTTTGTTCATCGCCAATATCGGCTCGGTTATCGTCGATATGGTCGCTTTTAAAACTACTGCACAAATGCTAAATTTGCCAGCGACTTTACTTATTCTAATTATGATCGGTTTTTCAGCTTTAATTGTTACCAAGGGTGATTTTAAATTTACCCAAAGATTAATGCTAATTGCCTGTTTATTTTATTTTGTTTATGTTTTTTCCGCGGTAGAGTCAAATCCCAATTGGAATCTAGCGTTAAAAAATCTTATTTTTCCGCAGGGAATAAAATTTTCATCAAGCTATTGGAAAGATTACATTATTATCGGATTAGGTGTTTTGGGTACAACCATTACTCCCTGGGGACAGTTTTTTATCAGCAGTTTTGGTTTGGATAAAAAATTGGAAATTGCAAAATTAAAATATGTGCAGCTGGAAACCTATTGGGGTGCTTTTGTCACTGATTTTTTCTCATTTTTTATGATTGTTGCTACTGCGGCAACCTTATTTGTTCACAATATCCCTCTTGTATCTGGAGAACAGGCAGCTATGGCAATAGAACCATTCGCCGGTAAACTGGCTTCAACACTATTTGCATTTGGAATTTTAAATGCGGGATTTATGGGAGTCGTGATTATCAGTCTGTCAACAACTTACGCCTTTTCTGAATTTTTCGGTTTTTCCGGAAGTCTGGACGATAATTTTAAACAGAGTAAAACTTTTTACATATTATTTTTTACCCAGCTATTTATTGCTTTTATTTTTACCCAGATTCCTTCAATTAACTTGTTTAAAATCGCAGTTGCCAGCCAAATTTTAAATTCAATGGCTTTACCACCGGTTTTTTTCTATCTGATCAAAATTGCCAACGACAAAAGATGGATGCGCGAATATACCAACAATAATTTCCAAAAATGGTTTGCGATCATTGGTACTGTAATAATTACTGTAGCTTCAATCTTTACCGTAGTGACTTCCCTATTCAATATTTAAATCTTTGCAAAAATCTTTTAGTTTAATAAACGGGTTAGGTGAATTTGTTTAAAGTCATCTTACTCTTACTTTATACGAGTAAGCGGACCATTTTTTTAACAAAAAGTTAAAAAAATAAGAAAGGAGGTGATCCAGCCGCTCCTTCCAGAACGGCTACCTTGTTACGACTTAACCCCCATCGCCGAAACTATCTTCTTCACCCCGATAAATCGGGATAATCTCAAATAATGTCGACTTTGTTGGCTTGACGGGCGGTGTGTGCAAGAGGCAAGAACGTATTCACCGTGGTATGACTGACCCACGATTACTACCAATTCCATGTTCATGAAGTCGAGTTTCAGACTTCAATCCCCACCGAGAATAGATTTTGGGATTAGCTTCTTCTCGCGAAGTAGCAGTACCCATTGTAACTACCCATTGTAACATGTGTGTGGCCCAGGACATAAGGACCATGCTGACCTGACGTCTACCCCTCCTTCCTTCCCGATAAAGAATCGGGACCGTTTCTCGAGACAGATATAACTCGAGATGGGGGTTGCGCTCGTTGTCCCACTTAAGGGCACTCCTCACGGAACGAGCTGACGACGGCCATGCAGCACCTGTCCCAACCTTCTTGCGAATTTTCTGCATTTCTGCAAAATAGGACGCTGGGATGTCAAGTCCTGGTGAGGTTCTTCGGTTCGTTTCGAATTAAACCACATGTTCCACTGGTTGTGTGCCTCCCCGCCAATTCCTTTGAGTTTTAACCTTGCGGTCGTAATCCCCAGGCGGCTTGCTTAACGGATTTCCTTCGCCACACCCGTCCCACCAAAAGGCGGGACAAATGCAGCTAGCAAGCATTCGTTTACAGCTAGGACTACGCAGGTCTCTAATCTGCTTCGCTCCCCTAGCTTTCGTGTCTCAGCGTCAGTTACCTTCTAGAAACTCGCCTTCGCCACCGGTGTTCCCCAGAGTATCAACGCATTTCACTACTCCTCCCTGAGTTCCAGTTTCCCTTAAGATAACTCAATCCCGCCAGTATTTTATCCTTTTCTGTGGTTAGGCCACAGCATTTAAAACAAAACTTAGCGGGACGCCTACACGACCCTTTAAGCCCAATAAAACCGGATAACGTTCGAGGCCCACGTATTACCGACGCTTCTGGCACGCAGTTAGCGGCCCCTTTCTAGTAGAGTACCGTCACAGCCCGCTAAGCGGGCCTTTCTTCCTCTACCACAGTAGTTTACACTCCGAAGAGCTTATTCCTACACGCGGTGTCGCGCGGTCAGGCTTTCGCCCATTGCCGACTATTCCTGATTGCTGCCTCCCGTAGGAGTGGGGTCCGTGTCTCAGTACCCCTCTGGCTGACCACCCTCTCAGGCCAGCTACCCGTCATAGACTTGGTAGGCCATTACCCTACCAACTATCTGATAGGACACAGGTTCTTCCCTTTCCAAGAAGTTACTCTTTTTATCCCGCTAAGCGGGAATCATGGAATTTTACCCCCGATTTCTCGGGGCTATCTTCCAGAATGGGGTAGATACCTATGTATTACTCAGCCGTCCGCCGCTACCTCGTCTTGCGACAAGGACGCTCGACTTGCATATCTCAGGCACACCGCCAACGTTTATCCTGAGCCAGGATCAAACTCTTAAAAAAGTTTTTTTAAGTTAAGAATGTCCTAACCCGATTACTAAACTAAACAACCAAATAGATTTTTAAAGTGCAACAATAATTATAGTTTATATTTCTTAAAAAGCAAAACGTATTTTATATCGGAGAAATGGCTAGTTTTTGGGTTGTTTGAAAGTCCTTTCCCATATTAATTAATCCTACGATAGTGGTATCAGCACCATACTCTGATACATTAACAGGCACTTTTATTTCATTGGCGATAAATTCAGCGATTCCCGGAACATTGGCCAAACCGCCGGCTAAAATAATTCCCTGATTATAAATTTCATCGACTATTTCCGGAGGGGATATTTCAATCAACTCTTTGATTGAATCAATGATTTGAGTTAGGCTGGTGAATAATGCCTCTTTAATCTCCGAAGATTTTAATCTGATCGATTTGGGAAGGCCGGTCTCCAATGACTTTCCCCGTACAAGCTGAATTTTTTCATCATCTTTAAAGTTTAATAGCGTAGTTTTTATTAGGTCACTGGTAGCCTCACCCAAAATTACTCCATGTTTCAAATAAATATAGTTAGTGATAATATGGGTAAAACTTTCTCCGGCAGTCTTCAGAATTTTTTCATTGACAATTCCTCCTCCGCTGACGATCGCTGATTCTATTAGTCCACCGCCCAAATCAACGATTAAAACCGGATGATGCGATAGAATATTAGAACTGATAGCGGCAGCATTGGCGACAGGTTTTTCTATCAAATAGACTGAAGAAAAATTCAGTTTGTATAAGACTTCCTCAACCGCTTTTTTTTCAATTTCGGTGGCCGACGAAGGAACCGCGACAATTGCCCGCAAAAAAGGTTTAATCAGTTTGAAATTGCTTAAATAAATTTTAATTGAGTGATCAAAATAATATTCTATCAAAGCAAGCTGGGCGTCAAAATTATAAATAATGCTGTTGGAGATTGGGCGGATCATTTTAATAAAGTCCGGGGTTTTGCCGATAATCTTTTTAGCCTCATCTCCGTAAAACAAAAATTCCCGGGTACGTGAGTTTTGTCCAAGAATTGTCGGTTGGCGCAAGACTATTCCTCTGTCTTTTAGAGCGATGCGAGTATTGACAGTACCCAAATCAAAGTAAACATCAAATGGATTCAAAAAAGAGCGTTGGATTTTTTTTATTTTTTCAATAAAATTAAACATAGTGAAAAACTCAAAAATATCTTTTTATCTAAACAAGGCACTCACGTTTTGTTATTATGCGCTTTTTATTTTTACTCCCCTGCTGATGACTTCGGTAACCTCAGAACTGTTTGAATTTAATAAAACCCTCTTTATATATTTAGTTACTGCTTGTGTCTTGTTTTTATGGCTTTCGAAAATGATCCTTTCAAATAAAATTATAATAAAAAAAACATGGTTTGATATCCCGATATTATTATTTCTTATTTCTCAAATTCTCTCAACAATATTTTCCATTGATCCGCATACTTCATTATTCGGCTACTATGGAAGATTTAATGGTGGATTATTATCAATCATCTGTTATTTGATTTTGTATTATGGATTAACATCCAATTTCCCGGCTTTAACAGAAAATTTTATTGAAAAATTACTGAAAACAACCCTTTTTTCCTCGCTTGTGGTAATATTGTGGGGGTTACCGGGAAAATTCGGCCATGATCTATCATGTTGGCTTTTTGCCGGTGAGTTCAGTAATAACTGTTGGACAAATCAGTTCAGGCCGGCGGAACGGCTGTTTTCTACACTTGGTCAGCCAAACTGGTTGGGCGCATATTTAGCTATAAATTTTTTTATTGGATTATATTTTTTCTTAAAACACAAAGATTGGAAATATTATGTCCTTAATAGTATATATTTAATCCTTAATTTTACGGTGATACTTTTTACCCGATCGCGATCATCTTTGCTGGCTGTAATGGTTGGACTATTTTTAATATTTATCTATCTGGTAATCAAACATCAACTTTTCAAAACAGGTCATGCGTTTGATTTATTGAAAAGATATGTACTACTGTTAGTTGTTTTCGCTTTCCCGATATTAATATTCAAAACAGGCGTCCAAACGATCGATAAATACTTGGACATAAATACCTATACCAAAATTTTTAACACGAAAAAAGCTGTTTCTAATAAAACAACGAGTAGTATAACGACGGTTACAACCGCTCCAGAATTTAGCTCAGATGTAACCGAATCAGGAGATATCCGTAAAATTGTTTGGGCGGGCGCGATCGACATTGGAAAACAGTATCCGATTTTGGGAACAGGCGTTGAAACCTTCGCCTATTCATATTATTTTGTCAGACCGAAAGAACACAACTTGACTTCGGAGTGGGATTATTTATATAACAAGGCCCATAATGAATTTTTGAATTATTTTGCCACCACGGGTTTCGTTGGGATTGGGACGTATTTGTTAATGATTGTTGCAGTAATCTTTTATGCAATATTAAATATCAAAGATCAAATATCAAAAATTCAATTTAAGAATAATAAAGAAAGAAAAGAATACTATAAAAACATTGATCAGTCAGACCAAAGAGAATTGTTGGCGGTATGTTTAATAGTTTCCTATTTCACCATTTTAATTACCAACTTTTTTGGATTTTCCACCACCACAATTAACCTGTTTTTTTACCTGATACCGGTATTATTGATTATTGGCTTTCAGTTAACTGATGAGAATGGACTTAAGCTTTCAGAAGAAAAAATCAGCTTAAATCAAAAAATTTATTTGACGGTCAATTTGCTTCTTTCATTATATTTTATTGTTTATATCGGACGGTACTGGTTGGCAGATGTTAATTATGCCAAAGGAGACAATTATTACAAAGTCGGCAACTATCAGGAAGCCGGAAAATATCTCGATCAGGCTTTAAAACTAAAATATGAACATGTCTATGAAGACAAATATTCATACGTCTTAGCGAATCTGGCCTTTTTAAGTGCCTATCAAAAACAGGCGGATTTATCGACTCAGTTTATGAAGTTAGCCGACCAATACAATCTTGATAGTTTAAATGCATCACCGGAAAACGTACTTTACTGGAAAACAAAGGCAAAAAACACCTATCTTTATTATCAGATAACCCAAAATATCAGTTATATTCAACAAGGAGTAGAAGCTTTGTTGAAAGCACAGAAATTGGCTCCGACCGACCCAAAAATACCATATAGTTTAGCAATATTTTATTCTTTGATGGCCGACAACAGCAAAGATCAAACTTTAAAAAGCCAATATCAAAATTCAACTCTCGAACAAATTAACAAAACCATCTTCTTAAAGTCGAATGACCACGGATATTATCTGTTAAAAGCCCAGTTCCTGAAAAAATTCGGTCAACGGGAAGAAGCCAGGAAAACACTGAACTTTATTCTTCAAAGATTTAATCCTCACGATGAAGAAGTAAAAAAAGAACTCAATACTCTATAAAAAATGCTACTGACAGGTTTGGCTTATACACTGTTTTCCGGTTAAAGTACAATCAACACAGGCACTTGCCTTACCACAGCGATAATCCAGTTCGCCTATATAACAATGATTAGAATAACAACATCCATAAGGACAATTAATTGAGTCACAGGTATTGGGCATGACTGTCGGTGGAATAATGGGATTATGATAGCAGCAACCGGCTCCGTATGTTGCAGTTGCCGGAATTACATAATAACAGTCAATATCGCTTGTTGTCCATCCTGGTTGACAATTACCGCACCAGTATGCAAAAGTGACCGTTGAATAATCACAACCGGCGACACAGTTCCAATTTTCACCTCTCTCATTACATATCTGCTGCATGTTTTTGTTTTTATAGTTTGAAATTGGTTCTAAGTTAATTTGTTGGGGAACCATCTCTGCTGGATTAATTGTAGGTGTCGGTGTATTTGTTGGAATAACCGGCGCTGTTGTCGGAGTTGGGATAATACACGTTCCGGCAATACAAACCTGATTGATCGAGCATATAGTGCAAGTTTCTCCCTGGGTACCGCAGGCATTATCAGATGCTCCTGATAGACAGACATTATCAGAACAACAGCCGACACAGTTATCGATTCCGCAGATAATCTGAGGGTTACCCGGCGTTTCTGTAGCTTGGGCAAGCAATGTTGTCGGTGCAAGAGTTACATTCGGACTGGCTATCCCGTAATTACAGGTTTGGTTGGTTTCACAACTGGTGCCGGCATAACCACCGGGATTAACGCCTCGGCTGGTGTCTTGAGAATTTTCGAGCAGTGCATAAAGTTTGTAATAACTGCCGCTGGCATTGGTTTCATAGACATAAGGCTGTTTGGTTAAGGGATCTAAAGGAATACTGGCCAAATATTTTTTTGTATCACAGCCGTCAGGATGGCACAAAGAAGTAAATGGGGCGGCCAAAATATTACCGATAGGATAATGCTGGAAATCTTCATAATACATTTCAAGCGCTCCTTTAATCTGTCCCAGATCCAGCCTCCGTTTGGCATCCCGGCCTTTTTTAATTGAAGTAAAAAGACTGATTATTATTGTTGCCGATAGAATTACCACAATAGCGATTACGATGACGAGTTCCATTAATGTAAATGAGCGATTTAGCAATCTAATCTTTAATTTCTTTTTATGTTTTTTTCTTGACTTCATGATTCTTAAAAGTTAATTTATGGTACAGGGATATGAGCCCAAAAAACTGTACCACTACCTAGTCTAGATTTTAAACTTCTTTAAGACGATTCTTCGATAGAATAAACATATGGATAACATTACCAAAAAACCCACAAGGAAGGGATATTCC
>Ga0172370_10004775_pt1 | contig 17920 bp, 19 predicted proteins | sample LakKiv5m_FD_114538 | JGI IMG/M metagenome (GOLD analysis project Ga0172370, IMG submission 114538) | Freshwater microbial communities from Kabuno Bay, South-Kivu, Congo - kab_022012_11.5m | ecosystem: Environmental > Aquatic > Freshwater > Lake | place: Democratic Republic of the Congo...
AAAATTCCCCGAATACGTAAGTGAATTTTGCATCAGATTTTCCTTACCAGAAATGTTCATTTCACCCAATGAATATTTAACTAAAACATTATCTCTTGTACCAAGAAGGTAGGTATGCCCAGGGCACCCGATTTGCCAAAAAATAGGTTTTTTATTATAATTAGAAGGTTAAAATCAATTTAATCCGCCTTCTCAGCTTCGCTCTCGCCTCGCTAACGCTTCGGTGTAGCGGGTCGGCGAGACGAGAAAGTTCGATTAATTACCTAGAGCTTGCTTTAGGAAATTCGGCTCCAGGGATTACCTTGGGGTTTAATATCATTTAACGCCTTTATTTTTAGACCTTAAAATATGCTTAAAATATGATTGACAATCAAGATAAAAAAATGGAGAAATTGGTTTCTTTGTGCAAAAGAAGGGGGTTTGTTTTCCAATCATCGGAAATTTATGGCGGAATAAATTCCATTTACGATTACGGCCCCTTAGGCGTGGAACTCAAAAATAACGTCAAAAAACAATGGTGGCGCGCCATGGTTCAGCTGAAGGAAAATATCGTTGGTTTGGATTCGGGCGTTTTAATGCACCCGCGCATTTGGGAAGCGAGTGGACATTTGGCCGGTTTCACCGACCCGCTTGTTGACTGCAAAGTTTGCCGCAAACGTTTCCGGGCCGATCATCTTTTGGAAGCGGCCGGTTTGAAGCCGGATTTTCGGGCCGGTTCCAAGCTTGCCGCAGAAGTTAAATGTCCGGAATGCGGCGGTGAATTGACGGAAATCAGAGATTTTAATCTGATGTTTAAAACCTTTATGGGCGCGCTGGAGGACTCGGCTTCCCAAATTTATCTCCGGCCCGAAACCGCTCAAGGGATTTACGTCAATTTCCTCAATGTTTTAAATTCTTCCAGACAAAAATTGCCTTTCGGCATAGCGCAAATTGGCAAGGCCTTTAGAAACGAAATCACGCCCGGCAACTTTACTTTTAGAACCAGAGAGTTTGAACAGATGGAAATGCAATTTTTTGTTAATCCCAAAGAAGCCGATAAATGGTTTGATTTTTGGCAGGCAACACGTTTGAATTGGTATAAAGATTTGGGCGTTAAAACCGAGCATTTACATTTTCGGCCGCACGCTAAAAACGAACTGGCGCATTACGCTAAAGCCGCTTGCGATGTGGAATATGATTTTCCTTTTAGCGACAGAGAACTGGAGGGTATTCATAACCGCGGCGACTGGGATTTATCCAGACATCAACAATATTCCGGCGCCGATTTAAGTTATCGCGACGAAGAAACCAAAGAAAAGTTTATTCCTTGGGTGATTGAGACCTCTTCCGGAGCGGACAGAGCGGCTTTAATGTTTTTGCTTGAGGCCTATACGGAAGTGGAGCCCAGGTCAGGCGATGAAGATTCCAAGCATGACAAAGAAGTGGTCTTGCGTCTGGATCGCCGTTTAGCGCCGATTAAAGCGGCCATTTTGCCTTTATCAAAAAAACTGGAAAGCGGGGCGCTGGAAGTTTTTGCCAAATTACGGGAGGAATTTATGTGTCAGTATGACGTTGCCGGCAGTATTGGCAAACGTTATCGCAGACAAGACGAGATTGGCACGCCATTTTGCGTTACTGTTGATTTTGATACGGCCCAAGACGGCGCGGTTACCGTGAGAGAACGTGATAGTATGGCGCAGGAAAGAGTATCTCAAAACGAATTAAAAAATTATTTGCGGGAAAAATTAAATTAAATGTTATATTGTTATGTCTAAAATAAATTCGCCTCGTCAGAACCAAGTTGAAATAAAGAAATTAAAAAATGGGTTGCCGTTGATTTTGGCGCCTTTGCGCGATACGCAGGCCGTGACGGTTTTACTGTTCGCTAAAGTCGGTTCTCGTTATGAATCAGCCAGTGTTTCCGGCATTTCTCATTTTATTGAGCATTTACTGTTTAAGGGTGGCAAGAAAAGGAAAACTAGTTTGGCCATTACCAAGGCCTTAGACAGCGTGGGCGCCGAATACAACGCTTTTACTGCCAAAGACATGACTGGTTATTACGTTAAAGTCGGACGAGAACATTTAGAACTCGCCGTGGACGTTTTAAGCGATATGGTTTTAGCGCCGCTGTTTGACAATAAAGAAATAGAAAAAGAACGCGGCGTGATTATTGAGGAAATCAATATGTATGAGGATAATCCGTTGATGGGCATTGATAATTATTTTGAAGAAGAAGTTTTTCAGGGTCATCCGCTATCAAGAAAAATCAGCGGCGAAAAAGAGGATATTAGGCGCCTTAGCCGCCGCGATATTGTGGCCTATTTTAAAAAATATTATTTGCAGGGTCGATTATTTTTGGGCTTAGCCGGTAATTTGCCGGATAACGCCGTTGTTTTGGCGGAACGATTTTTTGGCCGGCAAAAATTAGCCAACCGGACCGGTGATTTTAAAAAATTTTCCGAACGCCAAAGCGCGCCGCGTTTTAAGTTCGTTAATAAGGAAACGTCGCAGATTCAGACCATGCTGGGTTTTCCGGCTTATCATCAGAATCATCCTTTGTATTATGCCGCCTCTCTGCTAACCGTCATTTTAGGCGGTAATATGAGTTCGCGTTTATTTACCGAAGTGCGGGAAAAGCGCGGTTTGTGTTATTTTGTCCGGGCCGCTTATGAAGTTTATGAAGACAGCGGCACTTTTGCGGTGCAGGCCGGCCTTGATCCGGTTAGATTGTCTTTGGCTTTTCAGACCATTGAGGCGGTTTTAACGAAAATCAAATCAGGCGGCGTAACCGCGGCCGAACTGAAAAAAGCCAAGGAATTTTTAAAAGGCAAATTGATTTTAAATCTGGAGGACTCGGCCGATGTTATCGCTTGGCTGGTTAAACAGCGGATGATGTTTGGTAAAATTGAAACTTTGGACGAGAAAATAAAAAAGATTGCGGCGGTGAAAATCGCCGATGTTAATCGCGCGGCTAAAGAATTGATTAATTGGCGCAAATTTAATTTAGCTTTTATCGGTCCGGAAAAATACCGGCCGGAAATTTTAAAAATTTTTAATTAAAAAAAATATGTTGGACAAAACAAACAACATCAACATTTCCACCGTCTCTATTTTAAAGGTGCTGTTTTTCTTTCTTTTGGTTACTTTTATTTATTTTGTGCGCGATGTGGTGGCGGCGGTTTTTGCCGCTTTCCTCTTAGCCGCGGCTTTAGATCCTTTAGTCAGCTGGTTGCAACGTCATAAGATTCCCCGTTTGCTGGGTTTGATTATTATTTATGTTTTGTTGCTCTTGGCTATTGTCGGCGCGGTCATTATGATCGCTCCGCCGATTGCCAAAGAAATTTCCCAACTGGCTGTTAATTTGCCTGATTATTACGAAAAAACTACGCAGAGTTTAAATTATTGGGTTTCCAATTTGGATGCGGGCAAACAGCAATCCTTAGGCGATAGTTTAGTTTCCATTGGCAATTCCTTGCCTAAGACCCTAACTAATGTTTTGACTTGGATTGGCGAATTGTTTGGCGGTCTGTTTTCCGTGATTTTGGTTTTGGTTTTGACTTTTTATTTCGTCATGGAAGAAGAGGCGACCAAACGTTTTATTCAGTCCATTTCACCGCGGCGCTATCATCTGTATCTGTTGGACGTTATCAGCCGTATTCAGAACAAATTAGGTTATTGGCTGAGAGGGCAGTTACTGCTGTCTTTGGTGATTTTTGCTTTTACTTTCGTCGGTTTGAGTTTGTTAAAAGTGCCTTACGCTCTGGTGTTGGCTTTTATCGCCGGCATTTTGGAAATTATTCCGACTATCGGCCCGATTATGTCAGCTGTTCCCGCCATGTTTTTCGGTTTTTTGGTCTCGCCTTGGCTCGGGTTAGCGGTGATTATTTTATATATTGTTGTTCAGCAGTTGGAAAATAATTTATTGGTGCCGAAGATCATGAGCAAATCCGTGGGCTTGAATTCTTTAGTGGTAATCATCGCCGTTTTGATTGGCGCGAAAGTCGCCGGTATTTTCGGAGCTTTATTCGCCGTGCCGGTAACCGCCGCCGCTTCCGTTGTGTTTAATGATTTTATCAATAAAAGAAACGAGAATGTTACGGAAGAATAATGTGTTGTGATTGGTTGTTAGTGATTTGTGATTGGTGATTTGTGAATTTTAACTAATCACCAACAACAAACAACAAATCACAAAACTGCGTATCAGGAATTAATTATGTAAGTATGAGTAAGTTATATATTGTAGCGACTCCTATCGGCAACTTGGAAGATATTACTTTAAGGGCAGTAAGAATTTTAGGCGAGGTTGCTTTGATTTTATGCGAAGATACGCGTGTCTCCAAAAAATTATTGGTTCATTACAAAATTAAAACTCCTTGTCAAAGTTTTCATCAACATTCTACTCGGACAAAATTTGAGGAGATTATCGGCTTATTAAAATCAGGCAAAAATATCGCTTTGATTACCGATGCCGGCACGCCCAATGTTTCCGACCCGGGCGGCGAACTGGTGGCCGAGGTTTTAAAAAATCCAGATGTTAAAATAGAAGTCGTGCCCGGGCCTTCGGCTTTGGCCGCCGCCGTTTCTTTATCCGGATTAAACATGGATAAGTTTGTTTTTCTTGGTTTTTTACCGCACAAAAAAGGCCGGCAAACTTTGTTAAAATATATCGTTTCCAATGAGTGGCCAATCATTGTTTATGAATCGGTTCATAGAATAGAAAAATTATTAAAAGAGTTGAATGAATATGTTCCAACTAGGCAAGTGATAGTTTTTCGGGAATTAACCAAGAAGTTTGAAACCGTTTATCGCGGGAATCCCGCCGAAGTTATGGCTTCTTTAAAGAAGTCAGAAGTAAAAGGAGAATTTGTTGTTTTAATCGGAGGAGAAAAATAATCAATATGAATAAATTTTACATTACTACGCCGATTTATTATGTGAACGATAAACCGCACCTGGGCCATGCTTATACCACTATTGTGGCTGATGTTTTGGCGCGGTATCATAGACAAAAAGGCGACGAAACTTTTTATTTGACCGGTACCGATGAGCATGGTTCCAAAATCGCGGCCGCTGCGGAGAAAAACGGACTTTTGCCTCAGGAGTTTTGTGATAAAACCAGTCAGGCCTTTAAGGATGCTTGGCAAAACTTGAATATCAGCAACGATTATTTTATCAGAACCACCGATTCAAAACACGAAACGGCGGTCAAAGAAATTTTTAAAAAATTACTTTCCGCCAAAACTCCGGCCGGCAATTCGGTTTTATATGAAGGCGAATATCAGGGATTGTATTGCGTGGCTTGCGAAAAATTTATTACGGAAAAGGATTTGGTTGACGGTCTTTGTCCGGATCATAAAATCGCTCCACAACAATTATCCGAGAAAAATTATTTTTTCCGTTTGAAAGATTATTTGCCGTTACTGCGGGAAAAAATAACATCGGGCGAACTTTTGATTTTGCCGGAATCCAAGAAGAACGAGACCTTGGGCTTTATCAAACAGGGTATAGACGATTTTTCGGTTACGCGCGAGCGGGTAAAATGGGGAATTAATCTTGATTTCGCGCCCGGTCAAGTTGCTTACGTTTGGGTGGACGCTTTATCCAATTATCTGACGGCGCTTGATTATCCGAACGAAAATAGCGAACTAATGAAGTTTTGGCCGCCCGACGCGCAGTTGATGGCGCAGGATATCGTCAAATTTCACGCGCTTTATTGGCCGGCTTTGCTTCTGGCGCTTAATTTGCCTTTGCCGAAAATTTTGTTTGTGCACGGCTTTTTTACCATCAACGGCGAAAAAATGTCCAAAACCATCGGCAATGTGATTGACCCTAATGATTTGGTAAAAATTTATGGCACGGACGCGACCAGATATTTATTATTGTCGCAGTTTCCCTTAGGTCACGAAGCCGATCTGCAGGTCAGTATGTTTAAAGAAAGATACAATAACGATCTGGCGAATGGTTTGGGAAATTTAGTCGCCCGTGTCGCCAATTTGATTGAAAAAAATTATAACGGTAAAATTAAAGCGGTGGTTGATAAAAGTTATTTAGACGATGGTAAACTTGGCCAAAATTACGCGGAGTTTAAATTAGAAGAAATTTTATCGCTGGCTAAAGAAACCGTTACCGTGTTGAATCAAAAAATAGATTCCGAAAAACTTTGGGAATTGGTTAAACGCGATGCCGGTAAAGCCGAAGAAATTTTAACCGCAATCGCCGGCAAAATTTTAGGTCTAGCCGAAGTGTTGCGTCCGTTTATGCCGGCAACCGCGGATAAAATTATCAAGCAATTTACCGCCGAAAAAATTGTTAAAGGCGAACCGTTATTTCCGCGTTTGGCGCCTGAAGAAACTAAAAAATAAATGGGCGAATAAAATGGTAAATTATCTATTGTGAAAATTATTTGAATATTAGAAATTTTTATATATTTAATTAACTATTTAACAAGGTAAATATGGCTTTCATTGATATTTTGGCCTTAATCGTTTTGGCGGTGTTCGTTTGGAAAGGGGTTAAATTGGGTTTAATAGAAGCGATCGGCGGCATTATCGGTCTGTTTATCGGCGCGTTCACGGCCGGACGCTATTATCCGCAAGTGGCGTCTTTGATCGGCAAGTTCACTTTCGGTCATGAAGTGTTGGCAAACATTATTGCGTTCCTTTTGATTTTTGCCATTGTTAATCGGGCAGTCGCTTTGGTATTTTGGGTGGTGGGCAGAATTTTTAATCTGGTCGCGATTATTCCGTTTTTAAAAAGTTTTAATTATTTTTTCGGAGGATTATTTGGCGTATTGGAAGGTTTTATTTTTTTGGGGATTATTTTGTGGTTCGTTCATTTGTGGCCAATGACCGCTTTTTGGCAGGAGAAAGTTGATCAGGCCAAGATTTATCCGTGGCTGGAAAAAATCGGTTCTCTGGTGTCGCCTTTGCTTCCCGAGCGGGTCGATCTTCCGGTTGATTTGGGGAATATTCCACAGATGAGCGATTTTACCAAAATTACCGAGCCGGTTAAAAATTTAATCAATTCCGCTATTAAAAAATAATTTATCCGCGTTGTTTTATTTTCTTTTTGTGTATTTTTAATTAAATCACGAAGAGAACACGAATGACGCGCGAATGGCACACAAATAAATTCGTGTTTTATTCGTGAATATTCGTGGACTATTTGTGTTTATTTGCGCCTTGTTTGTGCAATTTTTATTAATTAAAGAATTATATGTTATTTGATACGCACGCTCACTTTAATTTTCAGATTTTTCAGGATGATTTGGCTGATATTGTTGCCAGACAGGAAAAAATTCCGATGGGAGTAATAAATGTCGGCGCGCAATTTGCCACCAGTCAAAAAGCGGCGGAGCTGGCCGAAACCAATGCTAATTTTTGGGCGGCGGTTGGTCTGCATCCGATTCATGTTTTTGATGAAGTTTACAAAGCCGAAAATTACGAGGCCTTAATCAATAAAAAAACGGTCGCGATCGGTGAAATCGGTTTGGATTTTTGGCATTTAAAATATTTAAAACAGCCGTATCGCGTGGTTTTGCTGCACGGCTGGGGAGGAAGCGGCGAAGAAAGATTTTTTGTTTGGTTAGATGAGAAATTAACCGCGCTTGGACATCAGGTCTTGCGTTTTAATCTGCCGAATACCGACGCTCCCGTTCAGGGAAAATGGTTGAAAGAAATAAAGAAGCAAGTCGGCTATATCAATGATAAGACCTTGTTTGTCGGTTTCAGTTTGGGCGGAGTGGCGATTTTACGTTTTTTGGAACAATTGGAAGAAGAAATGAAAGTCGGCGGCATATTTTTACTTGGCAGTCCAACGGATGATTTGGGTTATACCGAATTGAAAGATTTTTTTAAAACGGATTTTAATTGGGAGAAAATAAAAACAAGCGTGAAAAAAAGTTTCGTTTACAGTTCCACCAATGACGACGTGGTGCCTGCGGATCACGCGCAAAAATTAGCGGCAGAATTATCGGCTGATTTAAAAATTATTCCCAACGCTTGGCATTTTACGGTTTCCGAGGCGCCGGAGTTATTGACTGACATCACTAAAACGATTGCTGATTTATCAACCGCTTTGCCGACAACGGAAGAAGTGATTTTAAAACAAAAAGAAGTTTTCAAAAAGCAATTACTTTTGGCCAAAAAACATGATTTAGCTGTAATTGTTCATGGTAGAGAAGGGACGGAAAATAGAAGCGCCTACGAAGAGATTTTGGAAATTTTATTGGAATTGGATATTAAGCGCGCCGTTTTTCATTGTTATGGCGGCACCGTTGATACCGCCCAAAAAATTATTGAACATGATTTTTATCTGGGTTTTGACGGGCCGATTACTTTTAAGAATAATAATGAAATGTTGTTAAAGGTTTTAGCGAGCACACCTTTGGATAAAATTTTAATAGAAACCGATTGTCCATATTTATCGCCGGAACCGGTCAGAGGCCTGCGAAATGAACCGATAAATGTTAATTTTATTGCCGAAAAAGTCGCCAACATTAAAGGCATAAGCAAAGAGGAGGTGATTGAAGTTAACTGGCAAAACGCTAAAAAATTATTCAGAATATAAAAATTTGTCAAAACAGGGTCGTTAATTATTTAATGATCTTGTATGGGAAAATTATTGAGATTTAATGATGCTCTTTATACACATTTTGTAACTTTTAAAACCCAAGGCAATTTTCCATTTTTTAAAGATGAAAATTGCTGCCGAAAATTTATCGAAGTTTTAGAGAAAATTAAAAAAGAATTGGAATTTGAATTGTTGGCATATTGTGTTATGCCGGATCATGTTCATTTATTAATTGAACCGTCTGTCGATGCGAATGAATTCGCATCCATTCAGTGTTTAAATAACCACCACCCGAATAGGGCAGATTTCAATCAACCAGCGGATAGAGCAGATTTCAATCTGCTCATAGCGACGAACATTACTGGCAAACCATCTGCTAAAATTGATTCACCTCTTATTACCGGCGCGAATGAATTCGCGCCCATCCGGGGGTCGGATTTTAATTTATTAAACGGTGTTAATAATCAACCAGCGGATAGGGCAGATTTCAATCTGCCAAGGCCAAAAAAGTCGGATATTTCCTACATTATAAAGAGGATAAAAGGCGGTTCAGCGAAATTGATAAATGAGTATCTGAAAAATGAAGGGATTTTTTGGCAAAAGACATTTTATGATTTTCCTGTATATTCAGAAAAGAAGCTTGTCCAAAAAATAAATTACATTCATAATAACCCAGTGGCAGCCGGATTGGTTAAAAATTGTGAGGACTATCCGTGGAGCGGTGTTTCTTATTATAATTAATTTTTTAATTCAAAATATATGGAAATTTTATTGGTCATCATTTTAGCGGTATTGATTGTCGGGTTATCTCTGATTTATTTTCAATTTGCCAAAAAACAAAAAGACGGCGTGCAGGATCAGTCGCTTTTATTATTGCAGAATCAAATCGGCGAAATTTCCAAAACTATAGACGTAAAACTCGGACAAAGTCACCAATCAATACAGACGCAGTTCGGTCAAACGGCGCAGATTATCAAAGATGTGACGGAAAAATTGACCAAATTGGACGAAACCAATAAGCAGGTGGTCGGTTTTGCGGATCAACTGAAAAATCTGCAGGATATTTTGAAAAATCCGAAACAACGCGGAGTTTTGGGCGAATATTATTTGGAAAATGTTTTAAAAAACGTTTTACCGCCGAAAAGCTATCAGATGCAATACGGTTTTAAAGATGGCGTGATCGTGGACGCGGTCGTTTTTGTGAAAGACAAAATCATTCCGATCGATTCCAAATTTTCTTTGGAAAACTATGAACGAATTTTAGCGGCGACCGGTTCGGATGAAAAAGAAAAACTGGAAAAATTATTCAAACAGGATTTAAAAAATCGAATCGACGAGACATCAAAGTATATCAAGCAGTCGGAGGGGACGATGGATTTTGCTTTTATGTTTATTCCTTCGGAAGCTATTTATTATGATTTACTCATCAATAAAGTCGGCGCGGTTCAGGTCAATACTCAGGATCTGATTGAATATGCTTTCAAAGATAAGCACGTGATTATTGTTTCGCCGACTTCTTTTTTAGCTTATTTGCAGACCGTGTTGCAGGGTTTACGCGCCTTGCAGATTGAAGAGTCAGCCAAAGAAATCAGGCAGAGAGTTGAACAATTAGGCAAACATTTGTTGAGTTATAATGAGTATTTAGGCAAATTAGGCAATAATTTGGGCACAACGGTTAATAGCTATAACGCCGCGGCTGCTGAATTCAAGAAGATTGATAAAGATGTGATTAAGATTGCCGGCGGTGAAAGTAAAATTGATGTTTTTGCCTTAGATAAGCCAAAAAACGACATGTAGGGAACAGGCATGCCTGTTCCCTACATGTCGTTTCGTCATCATTGGGGATAATGTGAGGCAAAAATCTCTTGATATTTTTAGGACTTTGGTCTATAATTAGCGCGAAAAATACCTTATTTTTCATTTTTATGGTTGATGAACGCAAAAAGGAAATCACCAAATTATGGTGGCAGCCGGCTATGGAAGTTTTTTATCAGGTAACCGGTCTGATTGCCGGTCCAGTCATTATCGCTCTTTTTCTGGGACGTTATTTGGATGACAAATATCAAAGCGGACAAAAGTTTTTTTTCTTCCTTTTAGCGCTCGCTTTCATTGTGTCCATTACCGGCATTATGACTCTTACCAAACGTTATGCCAAGAAAACGGCCAAGGAAATTAAAAAGAAATTGTTGGAAAAAGATATTGCGGAAGATAATAAAGATCAGAATTAATTATTATGAACGCGGAAAGCGGGAAAGTTTCGAAAGAAACACAAAATATTACAAATACAAACGAGCCGATAACGGCGGAAACAACGGAAAGAACATCCGCCTCCGGCGGAGTTTCTCATGAAAATACTTTGTTTGCCGAGCCGATTTTTCAGGTCGGCGGTTTTACCATTACCAATTCTTTGTTGAATTCTTGGCTAACGGTTATTATTTTGATTTTAGCCGCGGTCGCTTTAAAAAAGAAATTAAGCCCAAGACCCGGCTTATTACAAGGCGGTTGGGAATATATTTTGGAAGAAGCTTTGAAATTGGCTGACGGAGTTACCGGTTCTAGAAAAAAAACAGTGAAAATCTTCCCAATTGTTTTTGCTTTATTTTTATTTATTTTGATCAATAATTGGTTAGGTATGTTGCCGGGCGTCGGTTCCATCGGTTTTATTGAAGGCGAAGCGGGGCATCAGGTTTTTGTGCCGTTATTAAGAGGCGGTACAGCTGATTTAAATACTACACTTGCTTTGGCACTGTTTGCCGTTATCGGCGCCAATATTTTCGGCATCGTGGTTGTCGGCTTTTGGCGGCACTTTAATAAATTCGTCAATTTACGATCTTTAGCCAAGATTCCTTCGGAAATAAAAAAGAGCGTAACGGTTATTTTGGTCAATCCGATCAAATTTTTTGTTGGCCTGATTGAAATCATCGGAGAAATTGCTAAGGTCGCTTCTTTATCATTCAGGTTATTTGGTAATGTTTTTGCCGGTGAAGTTTTATTATCAGCCATGGCCGCGATTTTAGCTTTTGGCGTGCCAATCCCTTTTATGTTTTTGGAAGTAATTGTCGGTGTCATTCAGGCCTTGATTTTCTCAATGCTGACTTTAGTATATTTTACAATTGCATCAACAGCGGAGGAACATTAAATGTTGTTTGCTGTTGGTTGTTGGTGATTAGTTAAAATTCACAAATCACCAATCACCAATCACCAATAACTAATAACTAATAACTAACTCAACAGCGACTTTAAAAAATTAAAAAACCAGTCGACTGAATGGGTTAAAGAAAGGAAAAATATTATGGAAACAGAAGGAATGATCATGTTGGCTAAGGCCATCACCATCGGTTTGGGCGCGTTTGGTCCTGCTATGGCTATCGGTAAAATCGGTGCCAAGGCCATGGAATCAATCGGCCGTAATCCGGAAGCCGCGGACAAAATTTTGGTCCCAATGTTGTTATCTGCTGCTTTTGCTGAAGCCATCGCTATTTACGCCTTGGTTATCGCGTTTTCTATCAAGTAACTTGTCGTTTGACACTTGGCCGGTAAAATTTTATCGGTCAAAGTTAAAAGATAAATTATTTAAATTTTTATGGAAGAATTAGTAAAAATATTTCACATTGATTGGAAACTGTTAATCGCGCAGATTGTCAATTTTGCCATTGTGGCTTGGGTTTTGTATCGTTTTGCCTTGAAACCGTTGATGAAAATTTTGGAAAAACGAAATGTGGAAATAGACAGAAGTTTGGATAATGCCAAACAAATAGAAACAAACCTGATGATGTCGCAGGAGGAAAAAAATAATCTGATTGTTGCCGCTAAAAAAGAGGCGAATAATATTATTGAGGCCTCCAGAGCCGACGGCGCTAGACAAGCCCAAGAATTATTAAATAAAGCCAAGAGCGAAGTCAGCGCTGTGGTGCAAACCGCTAAACAGCAGATTGCCGAGGAAAAAGAAAAAATGCTGGCGGAAAGCCGTAAAGAAATCGGCGATTTGGTTATCACGGTTACAGAAAAAGTTTTGCGTGGAACTTTAAATAAAGAAGTTGACAAAAATTTAATCGCAAAATCATTAACCGACTTGGATCAGTAGAATTTGGAAAATATGAAGAAAATCACTCCCAGACAATATGCCGTTGCTTTATACGAAGCGATTGCCGAAAGTTCCAAAGAAAATTTATTGGAACGTTTGCGGAATTTTTTAACGTTATTGAAAGCGCGCGGTCAATGGAAACAATTATCCAGAATTTTAAGCATTTTTGACAAGGTTTACGAAGAAAACAGCGGTATTGCGGCGGCCGAAATTATTTCCGCCAGATCTTTGACCGCTGACGAATTATCCTGGGCGGAAAATGGTTTGAAAAAATTAGCGAACGCCGTTGAATTCGTCAACATCGTTGATAAGGATTTAATAGGCGGAGTCATTATTAAGCAAAGGGACAATTTATGGGATTTGAGCGTTAAAGGACAGCTCGCCAGATTGAGAAGGAAGATCGTCAATAATTAAAAATATTTAAAATAAATCAATAAATATTATGAACACTAAAGATCAAATCGTTACTCAGCTTAAAAAACAAATAGCGGATTTTAAAATTGAAGCCGAGAAACAAACCGTGGGAACGGTGGTGGAAGTCAGCGACGGTATCGCCAGAATTTTTGGCTTATCTGATTGTATGTCTCAGGAAATGTTGGAATTTTCCGGCGGTCAAATCGGCGTGGCGTTGAATTTGGAAGAAGATTCGGTCGGCGCTATCATTTTGGGAGATTATTTGGGCATTAAAGAAGGCGATCAGGTAAAAGCGACCGGCAGAATTTTGGAAGTTCCGGTTGGCGAGACCTTGATCGGTCGAGTGGTAAACGCTCTTGGTCAGGCAATTGACGGCAATAGCGAAATATCTTCTAAAATTTTTTATCCGGTGGAAAAAATTGCGCCTCGGGTTATTGAACGTGAAGCGGTGAAAACACCTTTACAGACAGGTATTAAGGCGATTGATTCTCTTATTCCGATCGGTCGCGGTCAGCGCGAACTCATTATTGGTGATCGTCAGACAGGTAAAACCGCGATTGCCGTTGATACCATTATCAATCAAGCCGATCAAAATGTTTTGTGTATTTATGTCGCAATCGGTCAAAAGGCCTCCAAGGTCGCCAAGATCGTCGCCAAGTTAAAAGAAGCCGGCGCGTTTGAATATACGACCGTGGTAGTTGCCGGCGCCAGTGATCCTGCCTCCTTATCTTATATCGCGCCTTACACCGGTTGCGCTATCGGTGAATATTTTATGGATCAAGGTAAAGATGTTTTGATTATTTTTGATGATTTATCCAAACACGCCGTGGCTTATCGTGAAATTTCTTTGTTACTCAGACGTCCGCCGGGACGCGAGGCCTATCCGGGCGATATTTTCTATTTACACTCACGCCTTTTGGAACGTTCCGCCAAGCTGAGTCAGGAAAGAGGCGGTGGCTCTTTAACCGCTTTGCCGATTATTGAGACCCAGGCAGGCGACGTGTCCGCTTATATTCCGACCAATGTTATTTCCATCACCGACGGTCAGATTTTTTTGGAATCGGATTTATTTTACAAAGGCATCAGACCCGCTTTAAATACCGGTTTGTCGGTTTCCCGTGTCGGTTCTACCGCGCAAACCAAAGCCATGAAAAAAGTTGCCGGTAAATTAAAACTTTACATGGCGCAGTTCAGAGAACTTGAGGCCTTTGCTCAATTCGGTTCCGATCTTGACGAAGCCACTTTAAAAACCTTGAATCTCGGTCGTCGTTTGAACGAGGTTTTAAAACAAGGCCAATACGAACCAATGGCTTTGGAGCATCAGGTCGTTATTTTATACGCCACGATTAACGGTTATTTGGATGATGTGAAGGTTGAAGATGTGGCCGTTTGGGAAAAACAATTGCATAACTATCTGGAATCGTCCGGCAGAAATGTTTTAACTAAAATCAAAGAAACAAAAGTTATAGATGACGCTACCGAAGAATTGTTGAAGCAAATTTTGGCTGATTTTAAGAATTCGTTGGTCTAAAGAATATTTTTTATGGCTCAAACACGAGACATTAAACGTCGCATTAAATCCATCGGCAATACCAAAAAAATTACCAAAGCCATGGAGTTGGTGTCGGCTGCCAAAATGCGCAAAGCCATTACGGCCGTTTTAGGCACCAGGACTTACGCTAATTTGTCCTGGGATCTTTTGCAACGTTTAAGCGCCAAAACCGACAGTAAATATCACGCTTTATTAAAAGACCGACCGACAGTTAAAAAAATCGGCTTGGTGCTTATTACTTCCAATCGCGGTTTGTGCGGCAGTTTTAATTATCAGATTATCAATCGGACGCACGAATTTATTCAAAGGCAAAAAAGAGAAGTCAGTTTGGAGGCCGATTTGGTGATTATGGGTAAGCGCGGTCGCGACGTAATGTTCAAGCGCGGTCATACAGTAATTGCCGAATTTAACAAGTTGGATATTACCACCGCCATTGAAGAAATCAGACCTTTAGCCAAACTGTTAATTAGTGATTATTTAAACGGCAAATACGACAAGATTATGATCGCTTATACAGATTTTATTTCCACTTTGACGCAAAAGCCGCGGTTGTTGCAGTTGTTGCCCTTAAATCATCTTGAGGAAGATAAATATCTCGGTCAGGCCAAAGTCGAAGGCATGAATATCAAAGCCGCGGAGGAAAAAGCAAGTGAGATTGACGAATATTTATTTGAACCAGATCCGGCCAAGGTTTTGGACGAGCTTTTGCCTAGAATGTTGGAAATGCAGATTTATCAGGCGATTTTGGAATCGGACGCTTCGGAACATTCCGCCCGGATGGTTGCGATGAGAAACGCCAGCGAAGCCGCGACTGATATGATCAGCGGCTTAACTTTGGCCTTTAATAAAGCGCGCCAAGCGTCCATTACCGCCGAGCTTGCCGATATCAGTGGTGGTCGCGCGGCAGTGGAATAATTTAGTTTATAAAGTTTAAAGTTTGTAAAGTTATAAAGTTTGTAAAATTTAATTAATGATAATTTTCCGCTCAATCGGCGGATCCGCCTATTGAGCGGAAAAATTTATAATTTAATACTATGTCAGAAAAAAAACTAGGAAAGATCAAACAGATTATCGGCGCGGTCGTTGACGTTTATTTTGGCGACGATTTGCCGGCTATTTATGACGCTTTGGAAGTAACTATGCCGAACGGCGGAACTTTAGTTTTGGAAGTTCAACAACATGTTGGGAGCGGGACCGTTAGAACCGTAGCCATGGGCGCAACTGACGGTTTGGCCAGAGGAGCGGAAGTGGTTGCCACTGGCTTGCCAATCAGTATTCCAGTCGGACCGAAAACTTTAGGCAGAATGATTGCCGCTCTGGGTACTCCGCTGGTCGGCTAGGATAAATTGGTAACCGAGAAGCGAAACCCTATTCATCGCAGCGCTCCTAAGTTTACGGACAATCCACCAAGAGTGAAATTTTGGAAACCGGCATCAAAGTTATTGATCTGATTTGTCCGATTGTCAAAGGTGGCAAGGTAGGCATGTTTGGCGGCGCCGGTGTCGGCAAAACCGTCGTTATTCAGGAACTGATCAGAAATATTGCGTCTGAACATGGCGGTTATTCGGTTTTTGCGGGTGTCGGTGAAAGATCTCGTGAAGGCAATGACCTTTATTACGATATGAAATCATCCGGAGTTTTGGAAAAAACCGCGTTGGTGTTTGGTCAGATGAACGAACCGCCCGGAGTTCGCGCCCGTGTTGGTTTGACCGGCCTGGCTTTAGCCGAATATTTTCGCGATGACGCTCATAAAGATGTTTTACTGTTTATTGATAATATTTTCCGTTTTACTCAGGCAGGGAGCGAGGTGTCGGCTCTGCTCGGTCGTATTCCATCGGCCGTAGGTTATCAACCGACACTGGCGACGGATATGGGCGAGTTGCAGGAGAGAATTACTTCCACCAAAGACGGTTCCATTACCTCGGTTCAAGCCGTGTATGTTCCGGCCGACGATCTTACCGATCCGGCTCCGGCCACGACTTTCGGTCACTTGGATTCCACCGTGGTTTTGTCTCGCGCTTTATCCGAACTCGGTATTTATCCGGCCGTTGATCCTTTGGATTCCTCGTCCGTTATTTTGGATCCGAAGGAAGTCGGGGAAGAACATTATCAAGTTGCCCGCGAAGTTCAAAAGGTCTTGCAACGTTATAAGGATTTGCAGGATATTATCGCCATTCTCGGTATGGAAGAATTATCCGACGAAGATAAATTGACGGTTTCTCGCGCTCGTAAAGTTCAAAAATTCTTATCCCAACCGTTTTTTGTGGCTGAAACATTTACCGGTACTCCCGGTCAATATGTTCCTTTGAAAGAAACAGTTCGCGGTTTTAAGGAAATTTTGGAAGGCAAACACGATGATAAACCGGAGCAATCTTTTTTCATGAAAGGCACAATTGATGAGGTCGTGTAATCGTGTATCGCAAATCGTGTATCGTGTTTCGTGTAGCGTGTATCCTGTATTGTGTATCATAAGTTAGTATGGGAAAATTGTTTCATGACGAGCTTAAAACTTTAATGGATTCCTTTGCCCATAATGTCTATAAGTTTACAAAAGTTTTTCCCAAGGACGAAATGTACGGAATGACCTCACAGTTAAGGCACTCGGCTTTATCGGTAATTCTTAATTATATAGAAGGTTTCGCTAGAAATAACAATAAAGTGGATAAGAATTTTTTAAGGATTTCATATGGATCTTTAAAAGAAGCCGAGTATCTGATAGAATTTTCATTTGAGGTAAAATATCTTAAGGAAAATAATTATAAAATTTTAATTAAACAAGCGGATCGTATCGGAGGGATGTTGTGGTCAACGATAAGAAACCTGAAATAACAACCATCGATATACGATATACGCTATACGATATACGATTATGAAAATTAAATTTAAAATCGCCACGCCGGAAAGAGTTGTTTATGAAGATGAAATAGATCAAATAACTTTACCGACCAAGATGGGAGAAATAACGGTTTTGCCGCATCATTTGCCTTTGGTTAGCGCGCTTCAGCCGGGAGAAATTTTGCTTAAAAAAGATGGGCAGGAAGTGCCAATGGCGGTTTCTGGCGGTTTTGTGGAGCTTCATGATAATGAGCTGGTGATTTTGGCTGATACTGCCGAACGAATGGAAGAGATTGACGAACAGCGCGCAGAATTGGCCAGAGCCAGAGTACAGGAATTATTGGCTGACCGGCAATCAGCCGAAGCCGTTGATTTTACCGCTTTGGCGGCCAAAATGGAAAAAGAGCTGGCGCGTTTGAAGGTGGTCAGAAAATATAAGCATCATTTAGGACCACAGATAAAAATCGTAAAATAATTTTTTTATC
>Ga0172370_10004778_pt1 | contig 17918 bp, 16 predicted proteins | sample LakKiv5m_FD_114538 | JGI IMG/M metagenome (GOLD analysis project Ga0172370, IMG submission 114538) | Freshwater microbial communities from Kabuno Bay, South-Kivu, Congo - kab_022012_11.5m | ecosystem: Environmental > Aquatic > Freshwater > Lake | place: Democratic Republic of the Congo...
AATTCAAAACACGATAGCCCGGATTCTACTCGTGCTCAAGCTTTATTGTGCCCTCTTCGGCTGGATATTCTCCCTGACTCGAAAATTCCTAATTGCTGAATTGCTGTTGAAGTACCACATTGGTTGGCGCCATATCACCAATAGCGGAGGTTATCCGGGTATAATCCTCGGGGAGTTGAGTAAGCGAAATAACCTGCCTTCCAAACGCTGCCTGCCCAATCAAACCTTCACCAATTCTGAATTCGTCGTTTAGTTTTTTTCGCTTGATAAACGCATAGCTTCCATAGAGTCTCAACGTTTCGTTACTGCTTTCGTACAAATACATGGCTCCTACCTGAACCTGAAGATATTCCGAAACGAAGGTCACAATTTTTGTGGAGAGTGTTAGTAAATCAAGATCCCCTCTCATTTTTTCGTTTAATAAATTCTGGCCTGTCTTAATCCAGTTCTGTATCTGATTTTCGGAAGAGGTTTCCTGCAGTGCTTTTGTCATCTTATTTACGGCAAGAGAAAGCTTATCGTTTTCTGATTTGGCGACAAGTCTCATCGAATAATCACCATCTGCAACCCTTTCGGTCTGATCAACGATTTTTTGGAGACTCTCCTGCATTTCGTTGAATCATTCCGATAAAAGTCCGATTTCATCTTTGGAATCGACTTCAATTTTTACATCGACATTTCCATTAACAATTTCTTTAAAATTATTAATGAGCTTGTGCAAAGACCTGGTGATGATATTTGAAACATACGACGACAAAATAAATGTAATAAATGCCAGCAAAACCGTAATGATTAATATACCCCATATGAGCAATCTGTTGGCAAAGGCATTAATAGCAGTAATGGATGCGGCAAACCCTTTGTAATAATTGTGTATATCAGCCACAGCATCGTTTAGAGCCTTTAATTTTGCTGCACTGGGCCCGGTAACGTAAGAAGCAATGATTTCCTTGATTTTCTCACCTTTCTCAGCGCCCTGAGCAGCAATTTTAAGGCTTGTTTTCAATTCTTCATTATTAATCCATAGCAACAATTTTACCCTGTTCACCATTAAATCGGCATTTGCCCGATTATAATCCAATCCTTCTGAGATTGCATTGTAAAGAATTTCCGAAAACTCACGATTCGTTTTGGTCCTTGCCAGGAGTTCCGAATTACCAAAAATGCGTGCCATTTCATTGGCCCTGTCGATACTTTGATAACATGTTTTCAAGTGTTATGAATCGCCACTTTGAAGATACTGGTAGAATTCCTCAATACCAAGCTGAAAGTTGAGCGTATGCATACGTTCGGAATTTATTATAATTGCCAGCACCTTGGATGTTCTAAAGAAATAGTTGGCGGTGTAACCCATCAATACAATACTTAAAACCGCGATCACACTAATGACACTTAGTTTCCTTCCGATTTTCAGATTCGAAAGCCAATTTTTTATCATAACCTTAAAATTAAATTCAAAATTTTCCCCAAAACACCGTTTAAACGAAGGCTTAAAAATAGTTTTTTTGCAGGAAATAAACAGGAAAAATTATTTGAGACCCTAAAGCCTGCTGGTAAGGAGTAAACGTTTTTTTTGCAAATTATTCCTTATATTTATTGATTCACAGTAGATTGTCAAACAATGAATACAAATATTCTCTTTATGGCGAATTCTGGTCGATGAGATTATAACAAATTTCACTTGTTACCAAGACCTTAAAGAAATTCAATTTTAACTTCCTTTAAAAATTTTTCTTCCAGGATTGTTGCTATTCGTTTCACAACAGTTCTTCTTATCTCAAGTTCGATGGGTAAGCTGGGATCCTGGTGGGCAATATTAATGCGCGTTCCAACAATAAAATCAATTTCATCGCTTTGGAGGATCATCTTTACAATCTGATCGGCAGGACCCTTATCAAGTTGGGTTTGATGGTTATAATCCTTGAGCAGGTTTGATACTTTTGTCAGGGTAAGGATGCCTTCGGTAATCAGGTCAACCCCTTCCATTGACGAAACCGGTGGAAGTTCCGGGTCGTCGAAATCGAAAGTATCGTTGATATCCTTTCCCCATTCCCGGGCAATGATATCGCCGGTTGTGGCTCCGCAAAGGACTTTTTTCCCCTCAAATTTCTTTACTTTTTCTGCATAAATCCCGTCGTTTTCCTGATCATAGGGAGGGCCTGAACAAATTAGCATTTTACGGGGCTCACGGAAATAAATCACAGCACAACTTGTATCATCTTTGGAGACAAAACCATCGTTCAGTACAGCTTTTTTCACAATCCTCTCCCCCAGATCCTGCGCCGAGATGGTGTTATTCTTTTTAATCTCTCCAATAACAAATTCCACCAGATTTTCTCTTCCCCAGCCCAACAGGAACTGGTCGCTGCCCAATCCGGATTGGGTAATTCCATCACTGCAAAATACCATCCTGTCTTCCTTATGAGGAATAAAAGTACAACTACGAAGCTCCTTTCCCTGATTCTTTTCGGTGTTCAGGATAATACATTGCCACCCAGGTTCAAATACCTGATTTTCGCGGATAATAATTACTTCCGGATTATCGTACTCAAGGAGGCTTACTTTGCCATCGACCTCAATATCAACAATTGTAAAGGTTGCATAGCTTATTTTGCGCTCGCTGCATACTGGTAAAGTATTCATGATTATCTCTGCAATCTTCACGAAGTCTTTGTGTTCTTCAGTGAAATTTACTGCCATTGTTGACGTCAGCGTCGCCAGCATATTGGCTTTTACCCCATGCCCCATACCATCCGAAAGTACTGCCACTATCCGGTTTTCCTCTCTCACTCGTTTATGAACAAAAACATCCCCACAAATTCGCTCACCATCATGGTTTCGCTGCTGGCAGTTAACTTCTATGTGGAAATCCTTTTGCATTTCATTTTTCTTTATCGCTCACATTCTTTAAAAGCAGAGAGCATATCGCTGACTTTCTCTTTACCAGTTTTCCATTCTTGTTGCATTGTTCCAATGTCCTATCCTTCCAACATTCCATTTTTCCATGCTACCGTTCTTCCTTTGCCTCCAGCCTTAAGCCTGATTATCTTATTTCTTTTTCTGATGCAACTGAATGATCGAGTTAAGCATAGCCTCCGTTTTTGAGGCCCCCTCCCCAAGCAGAAATCCAATTTTCTGCACCATTCCAAGGTTTTGATCGATGACTTCCGTAACCCGCTGTATGATCTGTTCATTGCGCACTTCAGGTGAATACATGTCACGCACGATGCCTCCAACCACTTTGTTTTTCTTAATCGAAAACACGCTAAGATTAAGGAAGGATTCATCAACTTTCACGTCACGGCTTAGGATATTTTCACCACTCGATAACACATTCTGGAAGACTTTATAAAAACTTACCGGGACAAGGGTTTTAAGATCGGCACCACGCAACCCTGGAATCAGGTCATCAATCAGTCGTGCCTCCTCACCTAAAAGCTCAATAAAACTCCGATTCGACGACATCACCCTGAGCTTTTCATTTACGATAACAACACCTGATGGTATCTGGTTCATGATGTATCTTGATGTCTCCATTTTATCGTTGACCAGATCCAGTTCTTCTTTCGTGGTTTTCAACGCCGATTTTGTCAGGCCGATTTCATCGAGATTTTTCTTATTGGTCTCCCTTAGCGTTGCAATATAACTGGACTTGTTATTCAGGATAAAATCATAACACATGTCGGTCCTGGATATACCCTGAGCAACAGAAACGGCAAACTGACCGCACGATTTAAAGCCGCATGCTTTACACATATTTTGGTCTGAACCATTATCTTTCCCGAGAAGTCTCATAATCTCCTTAACTTTTCCGTCATCCGGAGGCAACAAGCGTTGATCATCCTTTTTAAAAATCCTTGTCAAATCCAGGTCACCGAATTTTAAAATTTCTTTCTTCCATTTGTCATGGTCAAAATTTTTAAGCCGTTTTTTTGAAAATTCGATTACCTGCGAGTTGCGTACATGCCGATCACCATCACCGGTCATTCCTGGCCCCATCACACAACCATGATCATAAAACAGATTAAAATGTTTTTGTATCTGATCGATATCATTCTCGAATGAAACCACAGCATCCAATGAAGCAGGGTCACCATCTGCCGTTATGATTTTACCTATCAGGTGATCTTCATCGATACCGGCAGCCTGCAAAAAGCCATTACTTACAGGGTAAAGCGATCCTTTGTAACCAATGGGAGGATCGAACTCCGAAAATTCAAGCTGGCTTTCATGAATCCCGAACTCATCAAATAATTGTCGTAATTCGGCAAAAGTTAGAACTGCATCAACTTTTTTGTTGCCCGAAAAAAGTTCAGATTCATTTTTTGTTGCAATGCAAGGACCGATAAATACAATTTTTGTTTCCTCTCCAAAAACCTGGTGCACCACCATGGCTGTTGCAATCATTGGTGAAACTACAGGAATCAAATTATCAACCAGTGCGGGATGAAATTTTTCGACGAAAGCTACAACTGCAGGGCAATTTGTGCTAAGGTAATATTTGCCCCTAAAATCGCTTAGCAATTTTTGACAGGCATTTGCAACAAGATCAACGCCAAATGAAACTTCATTAACAAAATTAAAACCAAGTGCCCTGATCATCTCCACAAACTTCCGGTAGTCGGTGATATCAGGGAATTCTCCTGAAATACTCGGATCAACAATAGCCGCAACCCGGTGTTCCGATTGAAGCAAATTTTTTGTAACCTCAGTAGAATTCCGGTACGTAATCGCTTCAAAACTGCATGCCCGAATACAGGTACCACAAGCAATGCACCTGTTTTGATCAACTTCAGGACGCTCCATCCCTACAGTTACAACTATAGCATGAACAGGACAAACCCTGGCACACTTTAGACAAGCGGTACATTTTTCAGGATTAATTTTTATTAGCGACATACTTGCTCCATCTTATCAAAGCAACTCTTCTTCCAAAATATCATGGATTGTGTCCAACGAAATCTGCACAAATTTCTTTTCTCCGATAATCAAACCTGGCCCATTTTCGCAGTTCCCGAAACAATGCTTTCCCCGAAAAATAACTTTATGTGAAATATTATGCTCTTCGAGGTACTTTTTGATTTCGTGAACTATCCTTTTATTTCCCCTGGCAAAACAGGAACTTCCCAGGCAAATCACCATTTCAATTCGTCCATTTTTTGTCGTCATTCCACTAATTCCAAAAGTATTACTTTGTAAGGCAAATTACCGAAAAATATTTCATTCCTACAATTTTTTGTTAAAACTTTAACAATGTGAATAAAATAACATAAAAAGCTTATCTTTGTCGTTGTAAATTGTAACTTGTTAATCACTAACCAAATGGAGCAAATAGAGACGGTTTTGCAGCGATTTCAGACCAATACCAGGGATAATTTAATACCGATTCTTCAGGAGATACAACAGGAAACAGGTTATATTTCGAAAGAAGCCATCATTAAAGTTGCCGGCTATTTAAAGATTCCTACAAGTAAAATATTTGCAGTTGCCACTTTTTACGACCAGTTTCGTTTTAGCCCACCGGCAAAATTCAGAATACGACTTTGTAACGGAACTGCCTGCCACATGTCTGGCTCAGTAAGTATCCTTGAACAATTTGAAAGACAGCTTAAAATAAAAGCCGGAGAAACTTCAAAAAATGGCCTGGTGAGTCTGGAAGTCTCCCAATGCATTGGTGCCTGCGGACTTGCTCCTGTAGTCCTGGTAAACGATAAATTTTATTCAGGGATTACTACCGAAAAAATTACTGAAATTATTGAATGCGTTAAAGAAACACAAGAAGACTAAATGGACAGTTCTAATCATACCAAAACAACAGTCTATCTGATCGATGAAGTCCTGCTGAATTTTACCGGGGAAGTTTCAACAGAAATCCGTCACAATCTTGATCATTTATTGCGCATCAGGCTCGACAAACCTGTGATTTATGTTGGAACGGGAACATGTGGTATCGCGGCAGGTGCCGACAAAACTTTGGAAACCGTAAAAGAGTATCTTCTTGTAAATAACACCGATGCAACAATTGTGGAAGTTGGATGTGTGGGTCTTTGCAGTGCAGAACCCTTGCTCGACGTTCAATTACCGGGTAAAGCAAGGATCAGTTTTCAAAAAATTACCTCCGAGAAAGTATATTCAATCCTGGATGAGTGTTTTCACAGCCAGATTTCTGGTGAGCATGTACTTGGTCAGGTTAAAAATGAACAACACGAATTATGGGAGAATGTTCCGGTAATCAATGACCTCCCATTCTTTAAAAAACAAAAACGAAACTTATTGTACGATTGCGGTGAGATTTCACCATCAAGCATCGACGAATATATTGCCAGAGGAGGGTATCAGCCATTCATAAAAGCCATTCTTAATTATCCACCCGACGAAGTATGTGACGTCATCGAAGACAGCGGACTCCGGGGTCGTGGCGGAAGTGGTTATCCGACCGCCAAAAAATGGAAAATTGCACGATCGACTGGTGGAGATCAGAAATACCTGGTTTGCAATGCCGATGAAAGCGATCCGGGTGCTTACATGGATCGCGCATTGGTCGAAGGGAATCCTCACCGTTTAATCGAAGGTATCGCCATCGCTGCCTATGCGATGGGTGCAAGCAAAGCCTACATTTATATCCGTAACGAGTACGCCCTCGCAGTAAAGCGTCTCAAAACGGCTTTGCAGCAGGCCAAAGAGCTTGGCTTTACGGGAACTAACATTTATAACAGTGGTTTCAATCTGCAAATCATGCTGCGTGAAGGGCCTGGTGCCTTTGTATGTGGCGAAGAAACAGCACTCATTAAAAGCCTTGAAGGCCGGAGAGGAATGCCCAAAATAAAGCCCCCCTACCCTTCCGAGAAAGGATTATTTGGCAGACCAACTGTTGTAAATAACGTCGAAACGCTGGCCAATGTTCCACTTATCCTGAAAAATGGCCCTACATGGTTTAAATCGATCGGAACTAAAAAAAGCCCGGGTACCAAACTGTTTGCAATTTCAGGAAAAACTGCAAATACTGGTCTTATAGAAGTCCCTTTTGGAATCAAACTTGAGGAAATCATATATGAAATCGGGGGTGGCATTAAAAATTCAAAACATCTTAAAGCCATCCAGATTGGAGGTCCTTCAGGTAGTTGCATCCCCGAACACCGGACTAATCTTAAAATTGATTACGATATTTTTGATGACGAAAAGCTAATCATGGGTTCTGGCGGAATGGTAGTGATGGATGAAGACACATGTATGGTTGACATTACAAAATTTTTCATCAACTTCCTGCAAAAGGAAAGCTGCGGAAAGTGCATTCCATGCCGTGAAGGCACCAACAGAATGTATGAAATTTTAAATTCGATAACTCAGCGTCAGGAAACTGATAATCAACACGAAAGTTTATCGATGTTTAAAGGTGTGATGCAATTGGAAAGTCTGGCGAAGGTGATCAGGGAAACTTCGCTTTGCGGGCTTGGAAAAACAGCTCCAAACCCTGTTCTTAGTGCCCTTCAGTGGTTCAAAGAAGAATTTGAAGAGCATATTTACGAAAAGAAATGCAGGGCCAACATCTGCAAAAGCCTGCGTGCGTTTATTATCAGTGCCGAACGATGTACAGGATGTATGGCCTGTTTAAAAAAATGCCCGGTTGATGCTATTGCAGGAACTGCGTTGCAGCCACATTTTATTATCCGTGAAAAATGCACCAACTGCGGTGCCTGCTATGAAGCCTGCAAATTTTCAGCTATTGATATAATATAAAAAATGTCCGATTCTATTAAATCTCAGCTACCAAAATCTATAGTCACAAATAATTTATAACATCAACCCTGATGATATTCAACATAGAAGTAAATAACAAAAACATAAAAGCCAAAAAAGGTGATACCATCCTTGAAACCATGCGCAGGAACGGGATTACTGTACCAACACTTTGCAATATGGAGACTTTTACACCCACCGGTGCCTGCCGCATATGTGTAGTTGAGGTGGAAGGTCGCGACGACCTGGTACCTTCATGTTCGCATCCGGTTGAAGAATGGATGAAAATTAAAACGCATTCGCCACGTGTAATCAGAGCCAGACGCACCATTGTAGAATTGCTGTTGTCGGGTCACCCCGATGATTGTCTTTATTGCATCAGGAACGGGCAGTGCGAATTGCAGCAATATGCCCGTGAACTTGGCATTCGTGAAAGAAGACTTCCGGTAGTAAGATCCAATAAAAAGATCGACCCTTCGAGTTCAAGCGTTGTCCGTGATCCTGCAAAGTGTATTCTCTGTGGTCGCTGTGTCAGGGTTTGCAAGGATCGCATCGGCATCTCAACACTGGATTTTATTGGCAAAGGAATGGAAACTACTATTGGTCCAAGTTTTAACAACAAACTCAATGTTTCAAACTGCATCAATTGTGGACAGTGCATCATGGTATGCCCCACTGGAGCCCTTCACGAAAAAGATAATATCAGTCAGGTAATGGAAGCCTTGCAAAATCCAGAAAAGCATGTTGTGGTTCAGATTTCGCCCACTGTTTCGATTTCGTTAGCCGAAGAATTCGGATCGAAGGCAGGTAAAGAATTAGGCGGTTTACTCATCGCAACTTTAAGGAAAATGGGATTTAACCGTGTATTTAAAACCGCTTTTGCTGCTGATATTATGATTAACCAGGTTGTCGACGAACTTATTCAACGGATTGAAACTGGCGAAAACCTGCCAATGCTCTCGAGCGACTGTCCGGCGTTTGTCAAATACATGGAGGAATACCATCACGACCTGTTACCCAATATCTCGGTGGTTAAATCGCCTCAACAGATCATGGGTAGCCTCATTAAACATCATTATGCCCGACAACAGAAAATAAAGGCAGAAAACATTTTTTCGGTTTCGCTCATGCCATGTACCGCTAAAAAATTTGAAGCCCAGCGCGAAGAAAACACACAAAAAGGAATTTCTGACATCGATACCGTGCTAACAACCCGGGAAGTAGTGAGGCTGATAAACCTGTTTGGTCTCGACATGCAGCAAAGTGTTCCCGAGCTTGCCGATAGTCCATTTTCAATCAGAAGTTCATCAGGAAAGATAATTGGAACGAGCGGTGGTGTTGCAGAAGCTGTCTATCGTACGCTTTATTACAAACTTGCGGGTAAAAATTTGGTGAGCTATAAAATTGCCCCACTCCGTGGGAATAAAAGCATCAAGGAGTTTCAGACGAAAATTGGAAACCATAAGATTGGGATTGCTGCAGTTAATGGGCTCGAAAATGCCAGGGAGTTGATCAGCCAGATCAGGGCGGGTAGAAGCGACCTTCACTTCATTGAAGTAATGGTCTGCCCCGGAAGCTGTATAAATGGTGGCGGACAGCCTATCACAAAAAATCAGGAGTTTGTGAAAACAAGGATGAAAACCATTTATGATATTGATGAAAAAGATTCAATTAAAGTATCGTATAAAAACCCGGCAGTGATCGACCTTTTCAATAAATATACCGGAAAAGAAAAAGAATCATTTCTTGAGAAATTAAAAACATCTTATCAAAAAAGAGATGTCTTACTTTGAGAAAACCCAGCACTTTTACAAGAAAAACATTTATCATATTATAAGACTGAGATTTAAAATTTTTAAAATAATTTTCAACCAAAAACACAATCAGGGTGAGCCACTCCAAACGTAAACAGCTGGTTTATACCGTAAAGGACAAATGCAGGGTTTGCTATGCCTGTGTACGGGAATGCCCGGTGAAAGCTATCAAAATCATCAGGAGCCAGGCAGAAGTCATCAACGAAAGGTGCATCGGATGTGGCAATTGCACCATTGTTTGCAGCCAGGGAGCAAAAGTGTTCCTTAAAACCGAAACCGATGTAATGCAAATCTTGGCCGAAAACAATAATGTTATTGCGATTATAGCTCCCAGCTTTCCTGCCGAATTTACCGAAATTGAAGACCACCGGCAGTTTGTCGGGATGATCAGGGAACTGGGATTCAGCCATGTGTGTGAAGTAGCTTTTGGCGCTGATTTGGTTGCCCTTGAGTATAAAAAAATCCACGACGAACATTCTGCCGAACGCAGTATTTCGTCCGATTGCCCGGCTATTGTTTTCTATATCGAACACTATTATCCCAATCTTGTGGACACAATGGCCGAAATTGCATCCCCTATGGTTGCCATGGCTCGAATTGTACGAACAAAGTATGGTGTCGACAGCAAAGTTATTTTTATCGGTCCCTGCATTGCTAAAAAAGCTGAAAGCGACGAGGTTGATGAAGCAATAACTTTTATGGAGTTAAGAAATCTGTTTGCTCAAGTAAATTTGAAACCCGAAAATATTATTCCCAGTGAATTTGATCCGCCTCAGGCCGGCAAAGGTTCAATTTTCCCTGTAAGCCGTGGTTTATTGCAGACCGCAAATCTATCGGAAGACATCATCAACGAAAATGTTATCGTAGCTTCAGGAAGAGTTAACTTTAGAGAAGCCATCAGGGAATTTGAGAATGAAAAAAACGAAAAACAACACCTCGAATTGTTGTGCTGCCGGGGCTGCATCATGGGTCCTGGAATGTCACCCGGTGGTTCACGCTATAACAGGAGGCTGAGCGTAAGCCATTTTGTAAGGAAAAAACTCGAAAATTTCGATTTTGAGGCCTGGCAAAGAAATATTGCCGAATTCGGTGCCATCGATTTGAGCCAGAAACATGAAGTAATCGACCGGAGGATTGAACTTCCCGACGAAGCCGACATCACCAAAATCCTGGAATCCATCGGTAAATCGGAGTTAAAAGACCACCTGAACTGTGGTGCCTGTGGTTACGACACTTGCCGCGAACACGCAATTGCAATTATCCAGGGTCTTGCTGAAAACGAAATGTGCCTGCCCTACGCCATCGAAAAGCTACACCAGTCGGTGCACGAATTAAATGTTTCAAACACAAGCCTTGCCTCAACCCGACAAGCGCTGAAACAATCGGAAAAGTTAGCAAGCATGGGGCAGCTTTCAGCCGGCATTGCACACGAACTCAACAATCCCCTGGGTGTTATTACGATGTATAGCAACATTTTAAAGGAAGAAGCCCCAGAAAATGATCCCATCCGGAAAGATCTGGACCTTATTGTTGAGCAGGCAGCGCGTTGTAAAAAAATTGTGGGAGGTTTATTAAATTTTGCCCGTAAAAACCAGCTAAACCTTTCATCGACCAATTTGACCGATTTTATAAATCAAAGCATTTCGTCGGTGATAAAGCCGGAAAATATAGCCCTGCAATTTGAAAACCACATTAAACAACCCATGGCTAATGTTGACCAGGAACAACTGATGCAGGTTTTAACCAATCTTGAAAAAAATGCCGTCGAAGCCATGCCAGATGGAGGAATACTGAAAATTGAACTCGGCGACACCCTGGATGAAATCAACATCAGCATTTCTGACAGTGGCACCGGTATCAGCAAGGAAAATATGGAACACATTTTTACACCTTTTTTCACTACCAAAGGCCTCGGTAAAGGGACAGGACTCGGGTTGCCGTTGGTTTACGGTATCGTAAAAATGCACCAGGGTAAAATTGACGTAAAATCAAATGCCGATCCTGGCCAGGGACAAACAGGGACTACATTTAAGATAAGTTTTCCACGAAACCTGGGCGAATAAATCTTTAACCGAAACAACACCAAAAATCGATATGAAAAAAACAATATTAATCGTTGACGATGACATGGATTACCTGTTTCAGCTGAGACTAAAAGTTGAAAAGTTCGGTTTTGAAGTGGTAACCGCCGATAGCCAGCGAGAAGGCGAAAAGGTGATCGAATCGTTAAAGCCTGATCTCGCTATTTTTGACCTGATGATGGAAAATGAAGACAGCGGGTTTATCCTGAGTTACAAAATCAAGAAAAAATATCCGGATGTCCCGGTCATTCTTGCAACGGCTGTAACCTCCGAAACCGGTCTGAGTTTCGATCTTAGCGACGACAGCAACCGTTCATGGATTAAAGCCGATCTGGTATTGGATAAAGGCATCAGAGCCGACCAACTTGAAAAAGAAATTAAAAAACTACTCAAACTTTAAGATGGCCACACTAAAAATATTGGTTGTAGATGATGAACCCGGAATTCGTGCCGGCGTGGATAGAATTTTAAGGAATTTCAAGGTCGATTTCCCTTTCATGGACGAATTGTACGACTTTTCAGTGCTGGAAGCCGGAACTGGTGAACAGGGCATCGAAATCATCGAAAGCGACAAGCCAGACATCGTATTATTGGACAACAAACTTCCCGGCATTCAGGGTGTTGAGGTACTCGAATACGTCAGAAGTAAAAAATACGATATCGTGGTGGTGATGATCACTTCTTACGCCTCGCTGGAATTGGCCGTGAAAGCAACCCATGACGGAGCCTACGATTTCATACCCAAACCTTTCACACCCCAGGAGCTAAAATCGTCCCTCGAAAATATCACTAAGCAACTCTACCTTAAGCGGATGACGCGTAAGATGAAAAATGAAGGCAAACAGGTCAGGTTCCAGTTTTTGTCGGTGCTTTCGCACGAATTAAAAGCGCCTCTTAATGCTGTTGAAGGCTATCTGGGAATCATGAAAGAACGACAACTGGGGCCTAATTTTGATGATTACAACGAGATAATCGATCGGTCGCTCAAACGCCTCCAAGGGATGCGCAATCTGATCCTAGATCTCCTTGACCTTACAAAAATCGAATCGGGAAAAGCCAGTCAGAAAGTTGAAAATTGTGATCTGGTTGCTATTGCCCGCAATTCCATCGACATCATGATGCCTTATGCCATCCAGAAAGATGTGGAAATTTCGCTTAATGCACCTGAAAAACTGATGAAATATGCCGACCCGGATGAAATGGAGATCATTTTCAACAACCTGATTTCAAACGCAATCAAATACAATAAAGACAGAGGTACTGTTGAAATCGATCTTTACGAAGACAATAACAATAAAAAAACAACGATCTGTGTAAGCGATACAGGTATCGGTATTAAAGATGAGGACAAATCGCTGTTATTTGCCGATTTCGTAAGAATAAAAACCGCCGAAACAAAAAATATTGCTGGAAGCGGACTCGGTCTCTCCATCGTTAAAAAAATCGTCGAACTCAACAAAGGTGAAATTTCGGTGGGAAGTGTTCCCGACAAAGGTTCAGTTTTCACAGTGATTTTACCTGATAAATTTCCATCTGCAAATGAATAAGTTACCCGATAAAACCATCGAGCGGCTTAGCATGTACCGACGCAATCTGATCGTGTGTCTTTCGCAAGGCAAATCATATATTTATTCGCACGAACTGGCAAATTCCCTTCACATTACACCTGTCCAGGTCCGGCGCGATATTATGCTTATCGGTTATACCGGCACATTGCGCAAAGGTTATGATGTGGGGGAAATGATCGCACTTATCGGTTCGATTATCGATACCGAGAAAGGTAAAAATGTGGCTGTAATTGGAGTAGGGAATCTCGGAAGAGCCATCATCAGCTATATCAGCGGCAAGCGTAGCAAACTTAAAATCGTAGCCGCCTTCGATTCGGATTCCGAAAAAAGTGGTAGGCTGTATGCCGGGGTCCGGGTTTTCCAGCTCAACGAACTCGAAAAACTAATCGCTGAGAAAAACATCAGCATTGCTGTTCTTACTGTTCCTGGAGAAGTTGCCGAAGAAATCGCCGAAAGGCTTATTGCTGCCGGAATTAAAGGTATCCTGAATTACACTCCACGGCCATTAAATATTCCTTCGCACATTTACCTCGAAGAATACGACATGCTCACTTCCATCGAAAAAGTGGCTTTTCATTCAAAATCTACCGAAGAAATGAATCTTTCATTACGCTGATTTTAAATATTTTAGAAACATTATTTTAAAATCTTAATATATAGAACTTCAGTTTTGAAAATTTACAGAGACATAGAACAGCTTCCTTTTATCCCAAATGCCGTTGTAACCACTGGCTCTTTTGATGGTGTGCACATAGGCCATCAGGTTCTGATTAACCGGCTTAACGAGTTGGCCCACTCAGTTGGTGGCGAATCGGTGCTCCTTACCTTTTATCCGCATGTGCGCAAAGTTCTTTATCCGGAAACTGCGGGTAAAGACCTGGAAATGATCAACTCGCAGCAGGAAAAGACAGAACTCTTAGAAAAAACCGGTCTCAACAACCTGGTTATCATCAATTTTACCAGGGAATTTGCTAAAACCACCGCCGAAGAATTTGTCGAAAATATCCTTGTAGGCAAGCTTGGCGCAAAAATTATCGTAGTTGGATACAATCATTATTTTGGTCATAATAAGGAAGGGAACTATGATAAACTAATGGCTATGGGCAAACGACTTGGTTTTGAAGTCGTTGAAATACCAAAACAGGATCTTGAAAATGAAACCGTCGGATCATCAAAAATAAGACGTTCGCTAAAAGACGGCAAAATCATGCATGCCAACGCCTATCTCGACCACATCTATTTTATCAATACCATGTTCTGTGAAGGCAGCAAAGTTTACAACGAAATCGGGTATAAAACCTTTGGATTAACTGTGGATGAAGATAGTAAGCTCATCCCTCCTGATGGAATTTATGCCATCCGTGTAATTGTTGATAACAAGAATTTAAAAGGCATGATGCTTAACAATTATCATGGTACTTTCATACATCCCGGATTGATGAAGGGAATTGAGGTAATCCTTCTTGAGGCTGGTATAAATTGCTGTCAGAAAACAGGTAAAGTATTTGTGCACAAAGATATAACCGATAATTTGGACTTCCGGAATACATCGAACCTAAAGTGGCAGTTTGAACAGGCAAAAATTGCAATTGAAGATTTAATTTATTAGAGAAAACTATGACTGATCCGAAGTTTAAAATAAAACTCACCTTTCTTGGCACGGGAACTTCCATCGGCGTGCCGGTGATTACCTGCGATTGCATGGTTTGTACCTCTGCTGATAAACGCGACAAACGATTCAGGACTTCGGCCATGCTTGAAATCGGTGAAGAAGTTTTTGTAATCGATTCTGGTCCGGACTTCAGGATTCAGATGCTTCGTGAGAATGTCAAGAATCTTACAGCCATACTTTTTACCCACGAGCACCGCGACCATATTGCCGGGCTCGACGATGTACGGGCCTTTAATTATGTGCTCAACAAACGGATCGACATTTATGGTACCCAAAAAACCATGGAAATGATTAAAACAGAATTTCCATACATTTTTAGTGAACAAAGGTATTTTGGCGCCCCACAACTCAATGTTCATCAAATCGACGATAAGCCTTTCAATATCAGTGGCTATGATTTCATCCCAATTAATGTTTTCCATGATAAACTTCCTGTACTGGGATACCGCATTGGCGACCTGACTTACATCACCGATGCCTCATACATCGAAACTGAAGAAATCGATAAAATCAGGGGTTCCAAAGTGATTGTAATCAATGCCTTGCGAAACTCAAAACATGTTTCACATTTTTCGGTCGCAGAAGCTGTGGAAATTCTCGAAGATCTCAGGCCTGAAAAAGCATACCTGACTCATATGAGTCATTTCATTGGCAACCATGCCGATCTGGAGAAAAAATTGCCCGCTTTTATTAAACCGGCTTACGACGGCTTACGCATTGAAATTTAAATGCATTTTATGAGTTAAAAAGTTACTGGATCAAAGATTTGAGATTTTTAAAAGAACTTCAATACAATGATATTTAAACCCGAAAAATGTACCATTCCAGATGAAGCGATGAAACCATTCATCGATCCGGGTGAATTGTGGTCGTTGCTGCAAACTGAGAAACCAAATCCTGAACGGGTCAGGGGTGTGATTGCCAAAGCGCTCGACAAAAATCGGCTGACTTTGGAGGAAACAGCTGTTCTCATCATGGCCGGCGAGCCTGAACTTATCGAAGAAATCAAGGCAGGAGCGCGTGAATTAAAAAAAAGAATTTACGGGAACCGGATCGTATTATTTGCACCGCTTTACATTGGGAATCATTGCGTCAACAACTGCAGATATTGCGGGTTTAAAGCTTCAAACAAATCGGCTATCCGTCGGAAACTCAGCGATAATGAAATTATACAGGAAGTTGAAGCACTCGAAGATAATGGTCAAAAGCGACTGATCCTGGTTTATGGCGAGCATCCCATGTACAATGCTGAGTACATCGCCCATACAGCGCAACTGGTTTATGGTGTAAAAAAGGGCAATGGAGAAATCAGACGCGTAAATATCAACGCTGCACCGCTTGATATTGAAGGTTATAGAATTGTGAAAGCCGCCAATATCGGAACCTACCAGATTTTCCAGGAAACTTATCATCCTGAAGCCTACAAAATGTATCACCTGAGTGGTCCAAAAAAGGATTTCGAAAATCGGCTTACCTCCCTCGACCGAGCTCAGGAGGCAGGAATTGACGATGTTGGTATCGGGGTTTTATTTGGATTATATGATTGGCGGTACGAAGTTTTGGGATTGGTTCGTCATGCCAACCATCTCGAAGCCGTTTACAACGTTGGACCGCACACAATTTCGTTTCCACGAATCAAGGATGCTTCCGAACTTAAACTCGACCCAAAATACATGGTGAACAACGAAGAATTTGTTCGTCTTGTTGCCATTTTACGTTTGGCTGTGCCTTATACCGGGATGATCCTTACTGCACGCGAAGATGCTGAAGTTCGTACCGAAGTAATGCAGTACGGTGTTTCACAGATTGATGGCGGAACGAAATTAGAAATAGGAAGTTATTCAGGTAATCTTAACGAAGAGCAAAATCTGAACAAGGAACAATTTAAGGTGAATGATCCCAGATCGTTGGGAGAAGTAATCGAAGAACTTTTAGATAAAGATTATCTTCCTTCATTTTGCACAGCCTGTTACCGTCTTGGACGAACCGGCGAACATTTTATGGAGTTTTCAGTCCCCGGATTTATAAAACGATATTGCACGCCAAATGCCATTCTAACTCTGGCAGAATACCTCGAAGATTATGCAAAACCGGAAATAATCGAAAAAGGCCGGCATATTATTGCAAAAAACATGAACGATCCGGGTGATTCAAAACAAATTGATGAGTTAAAAAACCGTCTCGATCAGATCAAAGCAGGTAAAAGGGATCTGTATTTTTAACAAGGCGATTAAATGATGTTAAAATATAGAAATACAATAAAATAAGTCGGGAACATTGGATAGCATAACCTTTACAAATCATGAAAAACTGTTTGATTGCTCATTGATTAAGCTGGATTATAAAAATTAAATACCAAAAGTCAATTCACAACGGCCGCAAATCCCTACTTTTGCGGCCATTAAATTAAACAACAAAAAATAATTACTGTAATGAAAAACACTGCATTTTTAAAATTTCATGAGTCTTTCGGAGCTAAAATCGTTCCATTTGCCGGATATAATATGCCGGTTCAGTTTGAAGGTGTACTTGCCGAACACGAAACTGTGCGCACGACAGTAGGTGTATTTGATGTTTCACACATGGGAGAAGTCTGGGTAAAGGGCCCCAAAGCCTTCGAACTCGTACAAAAGGTGACATCCAACGACGTTGCTGCTCTTACTGATGGAAAGGTTCAGTATTCCTGTTTCCCAAACAAAGATGGTGGCATCGTAGATGATTTATTGGTTTACCGTATCAATGCCCTAACCTATCTCCTTGTGATCAATGCTTCAAATATTGATAAAGACTGGAAATGGATCAATGATCAAAACGACCTGGGGGCCAAATTGTACAATGCTTCCGATGAAACTTCACAATTGGCCGTGCAGGGACCAAAAGCATTGGCAACACTCCAAAAACTCACCAAAACAGACCTTTCAACCATTCCTTATTACACTTTTAAGACGATCGAATTTGCCGGAGTTAAGGATGTTATAATGTCGGGAACTGGCTATACCGGAGAGAAAAACAGTTTTGAAATTTATTTTAATAATGCTGATGCTGA
>Ga0172370_10004779_pt1 | contig 17911 bp, 17 predicted proteins | sample LakKiv5m_FD_114538 | JGI IMG/M metagenome (GOLD analysis project Ga0172370, IMG submission 114538) | Freshwater microbial communities from Kabuno Bay, South-Kivu, Congo - kab_022012_11.5m | ecosystem: Environmental > Aquatic > Freshwater > Lake | place: Democratic Republic of the Congo...
GATCAACGCAGCGTAAGCGACCCGATTCACGGCAGCACGTTCCTGTACGGCTCTTTTGAGCCTGCGGTTCGCAGGATTTATTTGTTTTGAGTGCCGAAGTTGGGATCGCAATGGCATGCTTGCAGTGCAAAACGACACTGCGGATGCCAAATCTGAACCCTGAACCCTTGAACCTCTGAACCCGTGAACGGGTAACGATAGGTGTTCATCCGAATTTATAGACAGAACAGAAAGGAGTGGCGACCATGAGCAAAACAGAACAGAATCTCTGGGAGGCCTTTGCAGGGGAGTCCCAGGCCAATCGAAAATACCTCGCCTTTGCCAAGCAGGCGGACAAGGAAGGCCATTCGCAGGCGGCCAAGCTGTTCCGGGCCGCGGCTGAGGCCGAGACGGTCCACGCCCATGCCCATCTCAGAACCCTGGGCGAGGTCAAGAACACGGCCGAGAATTTGCAGTCCGCCATCGACGGGGAGACCCATGAATTCAAGAAGATGTACCCGGGCATGATTGAAGAGGCCAGAAAAGAGGGAAACAAGGCCGCAGAACGCTCTTTCTCCTACGCCAATGCGGTGGAAGAGGTCCACGCAGGCCTCTATCAGAAGACCCTCGACAGCCTGGACAGCCCGCAGGAGGCAGACTGCTACTACGTCTGTTCGGTCTGCGGGTTTACCATCGAGAATGCGCCCCCGGAAAAATGTCCGGTATGCGGCGCGCGTCCTGCGGCCTTTATGAAGGTTGAATAGAAATCCGGAGTCCCTATGGACATACGCCACTGCTATGAGAGCCTTGAGCTGGATCCCGATGCCTCTATCGAAGACGTGAAACAGGCATACAAGGACCTGGTCAACATCTGGCGCCCGACCGGGTCCCCAATAATCCGAGGCTGAAACAGAAGGCCAAGGAAAAGCTGAAGCAGATCAATGCAGCCCATGAAGAGCTTCTCTCCTATCTGAACGACCAGACCAAGGGGATGACGGCCGTTGAAAAGGCCCCGAGACCAAAGGCGGAAGAGAATAGCTTCTGCGGCGCACGAAGCTTGACTGGCCTGATCATGGCCCTCTCCAATCGCTGATATTGGCCGGAAAAAGAGGATCAGCCCGGCTTACTTTCTCTCAATGAAACGGCCGTTCTGAAAACGCAGCCCGTAACACTTGCAATCAGACCGAATGTTTGGTAAATTCCGATACGCTACCGGAGGTGACAACCAAAGACAGGAGAATCCATATGGAGTGGAAAATGACCAGCCGCTATGTCCATGGCACAGATGTGTATGGGCATTTTTGATGCTCTCTCAACCCTGCTTTTAATAAGGCCATAGCTGAAAAATGTCACGAGGAAATGTGAAAAGTCGAATAAGAAACGTCTGGCATCTGCTGACTGTCTTGGCTCCCCTATTCTGTTTGCCTGAAATTTCATTTGCCGAAAAAATGGTTGTTTTCTCCGCGCTCTACCCACCTTATCAGATTGAGGATAATGGGAAACTGACTGGTGTAAATACTGAAATAATCATGGCCATCTTTCATCATTCAGGGATTCCATTTGAAATCCAATATGTACCGTGGGCACGGGCTCAAAAGATTGTCGGCGATGACAGCCTTCCGAACACAGCAATCTATTGCCTCGGCAGAAATGAACAAAGGGAACAGCAATACAAATGGGTTGGAGTCTATTTCTATCAGAAGGTCAGCTTTCTGACTTTGAAAGATTCAGGCGTAAGAATAAATGGCCCTGACGACGCAAAGAAATACGTGACGGGTCTTGTACGGGGAGATATCATCACAGACCAACTCAAATCCCAAGGATATATCGGAAAACATGAAATGGTGAATGACGATATCCTGAATATTAGGAAGCTGTTCAAGAAGAGAGTGCAAACAATCGTAACTTCCCTGCTTGCTGCAAGATATATCGCAAGGGAAAGCGGCCTTGATCCCAATCAAATTGAATCGCAGTATGATGTGGCCACTGTTGAATTCAATCTTGCTCTATCAAGAAATACATCAGATGAGATCTGGTCCAGATTGCAGACTTCGCTAAAGACATTGTTGGAAAATGGTACCATTGAAAGCATCATAGATAACTGGCGTTGATGAAAAAGGAGGTGAAAAGTATGGGATTCTACCGACTTGGAGCCTTTGCATTGGCTGTTGTTTGCCTTTGCTCGACCACATTCGGTAGTCGAGTTTGTGCTGATGACAAGGTCATTGTCCTTGCCCATGAGACTTCCTGGCCTCCCCACTATGGAAAAGACCTCGAAGGGGGGGGCTATACCGTTGAAATTGTCAGAGAAGCCTTAAAACGAGTCGGCTATGAGTTAGAGACCGTATGGCTTCCCTGGAAGAGGGCGCAGATAGAAGCCGCAAGAGGTGATTACGACGGTCTTGGGGCTTCCTACTATACCAAAGAAAGGGCAACTCAATTTGCCTATTCAGACCCCGTTGCAACCACGGAAATTGTTTTCTTTAAGAGGACCGAAGATGATATCAAGTATTCTAAGCTGGAAGATTTGAAACCCTATAAGATAGGGACCGGGTTTGGGTATGGCTATCCGGAGAAATTTGTAAAGGCCGACTATTTGCAAAAGATTGAAGCGTATGAGGCTAAAACAAATATAACAAGGTTATTGCATAAACGAATTGACCTCATCATCGAATCTCGACAGACCATCCTTTTTTACTTAAAGCAGCAATATCCTGATCAGGTAAATTCTCTGGAAGTATTGGGTGAGCCCTTGGAAACGATGTCGCTCTATGTTCCATTTTCCAAAAACAGACCGAATTATAAACAAAAGGTAGATGATTTCAATCGCGGGCTGAAAATGATCAAGGAAGATGGGACTTACCAAAAGATTATGAAAAAACATGGGTTAGATTCCGGCTAACTTTGCTCTCCCTGCTGAAATCATTTGAGTGTAACCTTTTTTCGTTGGATCTTTCCCTGTAGGTGCGAATTCATTCGCACGGCCGGGGCTAACCGCTCAGAATGTGCGGATGAATCCGCACCTACCCACCCGCCGACGAAGACTTCGGGCCTCGTTGGGCGGCCGTATCGGCCGCTGTTCAAAACTGGTTTCCTTTTGTCTTATTTTGCACAACCTCTCTTCAATTCTGGACCAAAACATTATCAGAGATGTGCTTCTGTTTCAAGGCATTCCATGAGCTTCCCGATTAAACTAGACACCATTTCTCTATTCACCTGATCTTGAACCTTGACACCCCATCCTGGAGGCCCCTTGCCGCATCGGTCAACTGTCCAATGGCACCGTAGGTCTCACGAAACGATTCCAGGGTCTCCTGCAACTCCTCCTTCAGGAGTGTCATGGACTGGCTGATTGTCCGGGCATCCGTTGACTGGCGCCCCACGGCCACGTTCACCTCCTCGAACCGCGGGGAGAGGGTTTGAACTCGTTGGATGATCAGGGATAGCTGGCTGCTGATCTTCCCCACGTCTTCAGCATTGCGCTTCACTTCTGCAATGAATTTATCGATTTCAATAACGCCTGTTGATATGGCAGACCGCATCTCCTGTACCATCTGCTCGATGTCAAGGGTGGCGACGGCCGTTTGATCCGCGAGTCTGCGAATTTCCCGCGCCACCACATTGAAACCCCTCCCGTACTCTCCCGCCTTTTCCGCTTCGATGGCTGCATTCAGAGACAGAAGATTGGTCTGATCCGCCACCTTGGTGATGGTGTCTACCACGAGTGTGATATTCTCCGCCTTCTCGTTGATCGACTCAAGACGGCCGGATATGGATCTGGAGGCATCCTCCATCCGGTGCATGGCCTCCTCCATGCGGGATAGATCCTTCCGGCTCTCGTCAGCGAATCCGGCCGTCTCCTCCGAGGTGGAAGCCACCTCTTTCACGGTATCCACCAGTTGAATGGCGACCATGGAAATCCCCTCCACCGACTTGACGACCCTGTCCGTAGAGTCCACCTGCTTGCTCATGGTAGTTTCCTGCTCCTTGGCCGCGGCAGCTAATTCGGTGGAGGAGGAAGTCACCTGTATGCCCGAACTCTGAATCTGGCCGATAAGGGAGTTGAGATTTCGGGCCATGGTGTTTAGGGCTGAAACAAGGCGGCCGGTCTCATCCTCTGATTCAACCGGAACCTGGGCAGTAAAATCCCCATCGGAAACCTTCCGGGCGATGGCCACGGCCTCAGTGATGGGCCCGCTGATCTTTTTTGCCAGCCACACAAGGACCAGGAAGGTGATGAAAAACCCGAAGCCTGAGACGAGAAGGATCTGGATCAGGGTGTGTCGGATGGGAGAGGTAATTTCGTCTTCTGAAACACGCATCACAATGGTCCAGTCACCTGTATCAATCCTGGCCCCTGAAAATATATAGGTCTCACCGTCCAGAGGGTCGGTGTCACATATGAGAAGAGGAGGCCCGGTGTGGGTGTAAAAACGTTTCAGGATCCTGGCGTACTCTGTTTCCTCGAAATTTCGAGTCATCATCCGTTTCCCGATCCCCGGAGCCAGGGACTCTTCCTCCCCCTCGGGGCGGAGTTGAGCAAGGGATTTTCCAGAGACCAGCGACGTGGTGGAAGAAATAATCCTCCCCTTTCGGCTGAGAAGCACAAATGCCGCTGATTGGTAGGGTTTGAAACCCTCCATATAGTCGTGGATGTGCGTCAGAGCACGATCCACCCCGGCAATACCTACAAACTTGCCATCGATCTCAATGGGAAAGGTATGCTCAACAATCATCTTGCCTTCGTAAAAGTAGGGTTCTGTGACCATATACTTTTCAGGTTCCGCAGAAAGAAACTTGTCTTTGCATCCCCGATAGTAGAGGCTTTTTTCCATGTCGATGAGGGGATTCAGTTTGATCTCCCCCTTCCCTCCCTTTTCCACAAACCAGTACGGAAGAAACCGCCCGTCCTTGTCCAGCCCCCTCCTTGTATCCCCGGCCCTCTCCAGGAAGGCGCGGTCGTCCTGATCCGCGTTGGGCTCATATCCGAAATAGGACCCGGTAAATCTGGGGTGGTTCAGGAGGATGTTCTGGGCATATCGGGTGGAGGCCTCTCGATTTCCAAACAGACCGCTCTTCTGGGCAAGTGCCATGGCCTTGGCAACGGATACAGCCTCCAGGTTCTGTTCCTCGATCTTGTTGGCTATCTGCTGGGTATGGGCCTTGATGAGCTTTTCATTCTCGGTGATCAGGTTGCGGTACATGCTCCGGGAAAACAGCCCGACGATGAGAAGAACCACTAAAGTGACGGTTATACCGAAATAGAAAATCAGCCTTCCCTTGATACTACCGGGCAACATGCTTTTCCTTTTCAAAATGGACCTCCGGAACTCCATGGCTGGGGGTATCGAACCCCTGTTTTGGGGTTATTGAGAAAATTGTTCGGGTCGCGTGATTTTGACAAGATGAAGTATAAGGGAGACAGGTTGATATGTCAATTGAGGGTCAACCCTATCCAAAGCAAAAGACCGATCTTCTCTGTCTCCTAAGTCGACCTTTCTTTAGATCTGGAGGGCGCAACAATGAAATGCCCTAAATGCCAGGCTGACAACCCTGAGACGCGTAAATTCTGTAGAGAGTGCGGTGCCAAGCTTCTTTTGATTTGTTCGCAATGTGGATCTGAAAACCCTCCTGAAGACAAATTCTGCAGTGGATGCGGCCAAAACTTAGCCACCCCCAGAGTCAATTCCCAAAACCTTAATTCCGCTGTCAGTCGCAAAAACCGTGAAGGTTTACGAGAACCTCCTTTCCCAACCCAATCAAGTCGGGGTGGAGACTGAAGAGTTCTTCACCCTGCCGATTCTTTCGAGGGCAGATATCTCACGCTTTCGGGGCCACTGATTTTGTGAGATATCCAGATGATAACTTCTGTGGCAAACGAGGCTTGGCTAACCTTCCCCACCCCTCTTCGGTCGCTCATCATCTAAAGAAAATGATGGTCAACTTCGATTCAGGCAATCGGTTTGTGTTACTTCCTTTTTGACAAATAGTATAAAATGTCATTTCTGTGCCGATCCACATAGGCACAACTGGGTTCAGACCCACATGAACGGCATTTCAGATCATAGGCCGAGTTGAGTGTGCGGCACTGATGGCAGGCGTAATGCTCGAGCATTTCCTCATACCACTGGGCATATCCCACTTCTTTGATCCGCTTCTGGTTCTCCCACAATTCAATTCTATGAGGTCGTAATTCCTTGAATGTGCGCAATTCATGGCAAGGGTATTCGTCACATTCCACGCAAAAATCGATGCCTTTCTCTTTGGCGCAATCGACCATTTTGCATTCATTCTTGCAGAAGTAACCACGCTTCTCCGAACGGCACCCGTGACATTCCCATACGTCCGGTGTGGTATGATAAACATCTGCAACGGCTCTCAGCCTTTGTGGTTCATTTTCTGCCGTGCCGATAAATAGCGTACAGGCCGGGCAGAACAAACCACAAACAGCAGCAAGGTTTTTATCTGGATACGAATCATTTTTTGAAGCCATCATTTCTCCAATGGTTGACGCTGTGTCCAAGCTCCACCGTTTTGCAAATGTGACCCATGAACAACGCTGGAAGAACCCGTTACTCCTTCTGAATCCAGAGGAGAGAGCCGAGATATTTCTGGCCGTCCAAAACCGGCATCAGGAAATAACGGGCCTGACCCCCTTCAACCAGGGGACCTGCGTACACGAGTTCCTTTCGATTCTCAATGGTTGTGACAATAGCTGCGGAAGCGGGATCTGTCTGTTTGCGGAGGTCAACATCAAAGAAGCTGTTTCTCCGGGGGTACCCGAAGCGGCTGACGGCCCCGGCATCTATAAAAGAGAGGCTGTAAATGTCTCTGTGGGTCATGGCGACCTGCTGGAAACGGTTCATCGCTCTTTCCTGCTTCCCTCGGGCAAGGGCCTGGATCAGCGCTGCTTCGCAGGCGAGGGCATGAAGAGCATCTCTTGAAAAGGATCTGGCACGGGAAGATGAGGCCACGTCGGAGATTTCTGCTGAATGGACGCTTACCAGACGCCAGGCCATGCCGTGCATCGTGAGACTGACCCACCAGGCATCTTTTTGGACCACATCATCGGTCCCTGCCTTGAAATAGGAATAGGATCCCGATCCCTCAGGCTCGGCCGCGATCCGCCTTCCTATCTGCAGGAGTTCGGGAAAGGCCTGATAAAGCGGGTCTGTGAAAAGCATCCGGCCCACCTCGTGACGGTCGGCGTCATAAATAATCATACCGTCGGGCTGCATGGCCCAGATTTCTACCGGCATGCCCGCAATGAGATCGTGCATGCACTTCCCGATCAGGACCCACGGCTGAAAGATAGCGCTCACTGAACCGAGGTAACGTCCATCCGTACTGATAACGGGATGCTCTGCATCTACCGCCGGCACACCCTCCACCGTACGAAAGACGCGGCTCATCACCGGTTGCCGGGTGCGGAGGATAGTCTGGATTTGTTCCTGGCCGCTGATATCCGTTCCCTCAAAAGAACGGTACGGAGCAGGCTCCACGAGGAGCATAATCCCCTGGGAGCTGATCGTGGAGGCGTCGATCACTATATCCGCTCTGCGCGATTGGAGTTCCCGAATGATAGCCCGCGCCGCATCGCTTTTCAGGTCTAGAGTGGAAAGCCTTCGGGCCGCCTGGACCAGGTCTTGATTTATGGCTTGAAGTTGAATCTTGACCGCGCTGGCCGCGCTCTTCAGAATAAGGGGGGCCTGCGTCGGGGGCTGTTTCGAAGGGAAGGACTCTGTGTCAAGAGAAAGGGCAAGCCGGCATTGAAAACCGAGTCCCAGAGTCAATGATATTATGAACACAACCCATCGATACATAATTCCTCTCCTTCAGAGTTCCCTGTCTCCCTGGGGATTCAGAGGATGGTGGTTTGAACATCTGATGTTCGGGTCTGCCCATGAATGGCGGCAAAAGTCTCTTTTCTCTTGATAAAGTATAGAGAAAAGGCGATTGTCGGTCAAAGAAAATCCAACGCGCCTCTTGAGGTGGCCGAAGCCAGATGTTGTATCCGTTTGCACGAGTCCCGACTTCGTTGTTCCCAAATTGGCGACTGAACTGATGCAAGTGGTCTCGGAATTCATGCCGAATCATTACAAGAGAAGAAATCTCGAACAACCTTTATGGATTTCAAGTTTACCCAAATAGGAGAGGAGATTCTGACATGACAGAAAAAACGAAAATTGGGATTCTGCTTTGCGACCAACACTGTGTTCAAACTCAATGTCACGGAATCAAATGTTTCAGGGCGCTGAACAATAGGGAGGGCGCCTTCAGCGATTACAAAGACAAAGACCTTGAACTGGTTTCTTATGTGACGTGTACCGGGTGTCCGAGTGGGGCCGTTGGGAACAAGGTACTCGCTGATTGGAAGAAAATTGGGATAGAAATCGTTTTCCTTTCCTCAGGCGCGGTATGCGGATTCCCTCCGTGTCCCTATATAGGTTACCTGCGTAACCTCACAGAAAAGGGTTTCGGGATGAAAATGGTTGTGGGAACGCATCCAATACCCACGACTTTCTGGGAATGGCATAAGGCGGCAGGGTCATGGGATTCAGAAGAATGGCAGGAATATATCAAACCGACAACGACCGATGAGAAAACCCGCGCGGCGTACATCACTATCTGAACGATCCCGAGATAGATGAGGGTAATCAGTTGCTAAAGAAAGGTTATGCCGCGGATAGACAAGATTCGCTTTATTCGAAGGGAGGAAGCCCATGCTCAATAAAATACTCTGGTCCGTAATGGTCCTCATCGCCCTGATTGTTCTTTACTTTGTCGTCTGGCCGGTACCCGTCGAGCCAGTAGCGTGGGAAGCCCCGCCAGACCCGGGCTACACAGGTGCGTTTGCCGTAAATGAGCGCCTCAAGGGTCTTGAAACCCTTCCGATCGCGGGTAATCATGGGCCGGAAGATATTGCCATTGATGCTCAGGGGCGCATTTATGCGGCGACCCATGAGGGGCATATTGTGCGCTTGGACTCCGATAGCTCTAAGCCGGAAATTTGGGTCGATACCCAGGGCCGGCCGCTTGGTATCGATTTTGACAGCAAAGGTAATTTGATCGTTGCCGATGCCTATCGGGGCCTATTATCCATCGCGCCGGACGGTAACATTACCGAACTGGCGACAGAGGGAGACGGCGTTCCTATCCGGTATGCCGATGATGTGGATGTGGCTGCTGACGGCAAAATTTATTTTTCGGATGCCTCCACCAAATTCGGGGCGAAGGAATGGGGGACCTACGAAGCGAGCCTGCTTGATATAAACGAACACGGCAGCCATGGGAGGTTATTGGTATACGACCCAGTTGCTGGCACGACCAAGACACTCGTGAGTGGTCTGAATTTTGCCAATGGCGTCGCAGTCAGCCACGATCAGAACGCTGTCCTGGTGAATGAGACAGGGAGTTATAGAGTCATCCGTTTCTGGATTGCAGGCCCCAAAAAGGGAACAGCTGAAAAACTTATCGAGGCGCTGCCATCCTTTCCTGACAACATATCAACCGGTAAGGATGGGCGCTACTGGGTAGCATTTGTATCACCCCGGAACCCACTGATTGACAAACTTTCAGGTAAGCCTTTCATGCGTAAGGTAATCCAGCGCATGCCGGCCTTCCTAAGGCCCAAAGCCGTTCCTTACGGACACATCATGGCTATTGACGACAAAGGCAGTGTGTTGGCGGATCTTCAGGACTCGGATGGAGAATACCCCCTCAACACCAGTGTGACAGAGACAAGAGATTACCTTTATATTGGCAGTCTTGTGGCCCCTGTCCTGGCCCGGTTAAAGAAGGCGAAAATTGGTCTATAAAGCGTGTCAACCCTCTGTTTACTGCGGAGGGTGGATTCCAACTAACGCTGTAGGCGCGATTCATTGCCGGGATTATACTTATTTAGCTGATATCACTTCATATTTTATTATTGAAAGCCTGAGCCGAATGGCAGTTATGTCACGTTTTCGGGGTCACTGATTTTTTGACATATCCAGATGATAGGTTCTGTGGCAAATGAAGCTTGACCGTCCTTACCACGACTCCTTCTAATCCCTCATCATAGATAGAAAAAGACTATCAAGTTGACCTCGCTGAAGAGATCCTTTCGAGAATATGGGTTGTTTTGATTTGTATCCGAAGGTCTTATATGGTAGATGTGGTTTCACAATTTTCTGAACCAGGATGCCTAACATATTGAGGCTGTCAGAAAGTCAGTCTGAACTCATAGGTCCTGGTCATCGTAAAGCATAGGACCATTAGGGAACAAGCCGGAAATGTTTGGGGTGTGAAGCTGGTTACCTCTTGAAGGTGTTGTTACTCCACACCCTGCTGGCAGATCTTTTGAAACCGGGGATCCAATCTTAACCCGGGAGGGTATCCCGTGGGAATGGATTGAGAAAGGAAAGCATAACATGGAAAAGATAAAACTTGGGCCTCAAACACTCCTTTATCCAATGCCGGCGGTATTGGTCGGGGCAAACGTTGACCTAAAAGCCAATTTCATGACGGCTGCCTGGTGTGGCATTGCAGCATCCAGCCCACCGGCTATTTCAGTTGCGCTACAAAAAGTGAGACACACCTTGAAGGGTATTAACGAACAAGGGACTTTCTCCATTAATGTGCCTTCTACAAGTCTTGCCCGGAAGGTGGACTACTGCGGGATCTATTCAGGTAAGAAAGCAGATAAATCGGGACTTTTTGAGATCTTTTACGGAGTCTCGCAGACCGCTCCCCTCGTTCACGAATGTCCCGTTAATCTTGAATGTAAAGTGATTCATTCCCTGGATCTCAAGAGCCATATGTTGATTATTGGAGAGATTCTTGAAACATATGTAGATGAGAGTTGTATGACCGACGGGAAACCTGATCCTGCTAAGATAGATCCCCTCATATTCACTGTAGGAGTTATGCAATATCAGCGCCTGGGAGGAGTCGTCGGGAAAGCCTTTCATATGGGGAAAGATAAATAAGCAGCGTCTGCGATTTTGGTTGCAGGTCAAACCTGAAACAAAAAAGGCCCCCAATTTAAGCGCATCTTCAATGTGCCCCTCACCCTAATGATATAGGTTTCCTTTTGGAATTCAATTTGTGAAGTTAAAAAGTTGGAAAAAACCCCATCCAATGGAGAGTCGGAAAGCGGAACAAAGGATATACCCTATGATCAACCTTAAAAAGCGGAAAGGAGAAAATTATGTTTATCTTGAAAACCGTGAAACCGGAGGAAGCTACAGGAAAAGTTGCGGAAGCCTATTCGGTGTTTCCCAAGGAAATGCCGGTCCCAGCCCCTCTCATCCTTATGAGCGCAAGCCCGGAACTGGCCCACCTGCAGAGCGGAATTATCCGGCATTTCATGACCCACCAAAAGCTGGATATGGGCCTCCTGGCCATGATTCGATACCTGGCAGCGGTAGAGCATGACTATACGTTTTGCATTAATCTGAATGCAGGGCTTCTCAAAATGGCGGGCGGTTTTTCCGATGCTGATCTGGGAGCCCTCAAGGCCAATCCCGAAAATGCGCCGCTGGAGGATTTCCAGAAAGCCCTGCTCCTTTTTGTTCTCAAAGTGGTCAAGACACCGGAAGAAGTTCAGGAAACCGACGTGGAAAAGCTGCGGGAGATGGGTTGGAGCGACCAGGATATCTTTGATGCGGCCTTTCATGGCGCGGCCATGATCGGCGCAAGCAAGCTTTACAAGGCCTTTTCCAGGTAAGCGTGAAATTCAAACCATACCTACCAACCTCGCCACGGTGATGGTCGATAGAAGAGCCCGCGGAAAGAATACCCCATCTGCCATCCCCTTTTTGGCCATGGCCTGGTGAGGAAATGCCTGGTATGCTTTAGAAGCTTGCCCCTTGTGCTATTGTTACGCCGGGAATAAGGAGTTATCAAACCGATGTTTTGCAGTCGCATTTTCAGGCACGATCCCCGTGGCAATAGACCTATTGGGCGTGGAATTGCCTGTATTCTGCTTGCCATTTTCTTTGCCGGTTGCGCGGCAACACCCATGATCGGGGGGCCCCTGGAGCAGAGAAAACTTAAGACCGGGACCTACGAAGGGGTCTATAGGGGAGGGCCTAACAAGGCCGTTGTGAGGGTAACTATCAAAGACAACAGGATCGTCCATATTGAAATGGTCGAACACTGGGAGCTATGGGGGAAGGAGGCCGAATCACTTACCCTCAAAAGGATCATAGAACAGCAGTCAACACAGGTTGATGCGGTAAGCGGGGCCACAAACAGCAGCCTGGTCATCATGAATGCGGTACAGCGGGCCGTTGAAAAGGCCTATTCGGATTAGTCCATTCAATGGACTCCGCACTGCAGGTCTAAAAGGCCCGGAGACTTGGTCAGTACCTCGGGAAATCTGGGACCGGATATGGGGTATTGAAACGGCTCTCCGGACGAAGATAGCCTTGACACAATCCCCATTTATTTTCATCATTACCATTTGGTATGAAAGACCTTCACTCCGGAAAAACTCTTCTTAACATCTTATCTGTCCGATATTTCATTATATTTTAGGATCTAAATGCTGACCGAGATGGGGCAGATAACACAGCTTTCGGGTGGTGCTGAATTTTTGAGATATCCATAAGGTAAGTCCTCTGAGATAAGACGTGTAAACCTCCCTGTTGTAACTCTTTCCTTTTGCTGATAAAGATCAAGAAGAGAAGACCGCCCTGGTCTCAATCAATACAGTTACCTTATAATCAGGACATCCTGTTGAAAATATGGTTTGTCTTGCTTGAATTCACCAAGATCTTATGGTAGGTTATGGTGCATGAAAATTGAAGCTTTCAAATACCATCTTTATCCTGAAAAAATTCAATAATTCAGGATAATGCAAGAATTGCGGAGAGTTGCCGACGTCAAAAAGCTGTAGATTACTTCGGTAACCTTCACTCCTTGACTTTTCCACTTTACATTTCTTAGTCTTAACCAGATGGGAATTGCTCAGAAATGACGATCATGCATTCATTATATCCTCTGAGCGCGTTGGTAGGACCTACAATCTATGGAAATCGATCCCCCGAATTGACATAAAGCAGACACACCGGAAGTTGAGAATCGGTAGGGTCGATATGATACCGTGGGCCGGATGACCTGTTCAGCACCAGTTATCAGAAAACAAAGATCCAATGCATGAGATTGCACAGAGAGGGAGCACTGCGATGATGTTCAAAAAGCATTACAATGCAGTTACGTTGATCCGTTTGGCCTGCATTTGCTGTTGCACCTACGCCCTTTTTGCTTCCTGTAGCGACGATAAAGGGACCAGCTCCTCCGCAGTCGATGTTACGCGTTGGTACACCGAGCAGCGGTTGGATCATTTCTCACAGGAAGAAACCAGAACATGGAAGCAGCGCTATTTTGTCAATGACGCATTCTTTGATGGCAGCGGTCCGGTATTCTTATGTGTGGGCGGCGAAGGATCTGAGCTTACGCCTGACGTTGTCAAGACAGGAACAGTGCATTGTGCAGTCATGGTAGAGTTGGCCGAACAGATAGGTGCTCTGATTCTGGCACTTGAGCACCGCTACTATGGCGAAAGCCAGCCTGTGTCGGATCTCTCTACGGCCAATTTGAAATGGCTGACCAGCAGACAGGCCCTTGGTGATATCGCACAGTTCCATGCGTACATCAGTGAAATCTACAATTTGAAGGGTGACACGAAGTGGGTAACCTTTGGCGGCAGTTATCCGGGGATGCTCGCCGCGTGGGCCCGAACAAAATATCCAAATCTCATTTTTGCGGCCGTGTCTTCCTCCGCTCCCGTTGAAGCCTGGTACAACATGCAGGGATTCAACGATGTAATGGCCCAAAGCATGGGAGCAACAATAGTTGGAGGTTCTGAGGAATGTGTTGAACAGATTCGGAGAGCATTCAGTGATATCGGATTGCTTTTAGGCAGTGTAGAAGGTCGGCAGTTCCTCTATGACCGTTTTAACCTCTGTACCAGCGCAGCAGACCCCGATCCATTGAAAGACGAGTATAATCAGTTTCAATTCATCTACTATCTTAGCACACAAGATGGTATTGATCTTTCGGGCTCGCGTACGGGATCGCTATTCCCGGTGCAGTCGAATGATCCAAGCTGTGAGGAAGATGCCTGCAATATTGAGAAAGTTTGCTCGGACTATATGTTGAATAGCGACCTAGGGCAGCCGATAGACAGGTTGGCCAATTTGTGGAGCCTTTACGCTGGCGAGGAATGTACTTCGGTCGATTATCAGACGGCAACGATAGCTCCCTTACTCGATACCTCTCTTTCATCCTGGCCAAACCGCTGCTGGGAATACCAGGCATGTAACGAATTTGGATTTTTCCAGACCTGTGATCCCGGCACCGAGTGTCCATTTACACAGGAACCTCACATAAATACGGTAGAGGTCTGTTCCTATCCTTGCCAACGCGCTTTCGGTATCGATGCAAACGATATCCAGGAAAGAATCTCTGAAACAAACGAGTACTATGGAGGATGGAACCCGGTTGGGACGAGAATCATGTACGTTAGCGGGAGCATCGATCCGTGGCATTCTCTTGGAGTATGCAGAACACCGGACTGTCAACCATTGCCTGAACAGCCGGTCCTGTGGGTCGAAGGTGCCTCGCATCACTTCTGGACTCATGCTCCTGGATATTTCACACCGCCCCTGTCCAATGCCGTGGTTCAGGCGCAGGAGGCCATAAAAGCACAGGTCCTAACTTGGCTTGAGGAATGAATTCATCCAACAAGAATTCCGATCAAGATAAGGGCTCAAAAATGGCTTGTTCCATCGAATTTCCCTCACGTTGAAAGTCAAAGATTATTATCCTATTCGCAAGCCTGAATTGTAACCGAAAATTGTGTATAACCAATCTAAGCGTGAGTGGGTGACTTAACGAGTACGCCAAACAAATCCATGTCCCCCCTGTGCTGGGAAACTCCGATCCAATTTTTAAAAATGCACCGCTTCCAGGCTTCAGCAAAACAAGGAGAGGCCAATCTGGGCCGCTCATGAATTAGTTCTGCCGAGTGGTTCCTGTTAAATATGGTGCCCCTATTCGACACCTTATGTTATTGATATCACAAGCTAATGGCAGATATCTCAACTTTGGGTGGTGCTGAATGTGTGAGATATCCAGATGGTACTTCTGGAGTGCACACGAAGTTTGGCCGAACTTATCATAACCTCCCAATCACTCTTATTAATCAGAAAAAATCTGTGACAGTTCCAATCAAAAGGTTTGCAGGCGTCCGGACACTGTGCTAAATTGCTAACAGTGCACGCGCTCATATTTGAGTCACGGCTTCGTCAGGGATCGTTTTTGAAGTGTTGTTGAGTTCAAAGGAATTTGGCTGACCTGTTGGGCAAGACAAATGCAAGGTATGTGTGCCGTTCCCACAACCGTCGTCAGACCAACGGTCTTTACTCAGCGAAAACTCGAAAGTCTACTTTTTATGCGGATAAATCTGATCGTTGTTAGCTCAGAATTTTAACCGACTCGAAGAGGAGATGTGTTCATGAAGAAAACGTTGTTGTTTTTGATTGCGGCGACCGTGGCACTTGCAGGCTGTGCCTCGCACCAAGCACAGCCGACCAGTGTACAAAATACATACACAGAGGTCTGCAAAAATACTACCGAACAGGAAATCGCATCGCTGTTCGATCGCTGGAATCAGTCCTTGCTGACAGGCGATCCCCATAAGGTCGTGGCAAATTACGCAGAGCGTTCTATTCTCCTGCCCACAGTTTCAAACCAACCTAGACTCACGCCAGCCGAGAAGATGGATTACTTTCACCATTTCTTGGAAAATCTCCCCTCTGGCAGGATTGACATGCGTTTTATTGAAATCGGTTGCAACACAGCGACTGATGCCGGTCTCTACACATTCACCTTTGCCAAGACGGGGGAAGAGGTCAGCGGGCGCTACAGTTTCACCTATCACTGGACTGGTTCAGAATGGCTAATTACAAGCCATCATTCCTCAGCCATGCCACAGAAGAAGTAAATCTTGACAGACATACTTTCGCTCCAACGAATTCGCTATCGAGACACGTTGCTCTTTGACCTTCGGCAAGAAATAAGAAGAACCCGATGTATTCCATCCTTGATATCGATCTCGATTATTATTACAACCTCATACCAGATCCTGCTCATCGTCTTATGCAGTTGCTCACTTGGGCAGACTGCCCAGTATCAATAGTTGTGGAGCGACACAATCATGCATTTGCGCGATGGAGGAAACGATGGCAGACAAAAGGGAGCGCACCCTCGCACATCCTCCATGTTGACGAGCATCACGACATGACGAACCAGCTTAAACAAGCCAACATTGCCAACTTTATGTTTCATGCCATGCGGATCTGGCCCCAGTGCCGAGTCCACTGGTTAGTGGACCATCCCATCGATTCCCCCGCCATGTGGCTGGAAGAGGACACGTGGAACTTATTTCGGTACAGATTCAGCTATGGACCTAAACGCCCTGCCCGGTGGCCCAAACCAGATATTATATCCGTTTGCACGAGTCCTGACTTCGTCATTCCCAAATTGGCGGCGGAACTGATGGAAGTGGTTTCGGAATTCATAATGAACTATCACGAAGGAGAGAATCCTGGAAAGGCGCTAAGCTTACAAGATTCTGCCAATTATCACCATTCCGTGAAGAGAATATGACAATATGATGAAATTACCGAGGGATTCCAAAACACTTGCCATCAAGAAGATGCAGGAGATAGTTGACCGAGCCGTTGATATCAGCGCCGATGCGGTCACCATCGAGTTCGCCAGGGAAGGTGGCCTGGAAGTTTTCTTTGTGGGCGGGGACACAGGTTTCGGTGGAATCCTCGTTGACCGGACTCTTGAAGCAGCCATTATGACACTGATTCAAAGAGAGCGGGGCTGGAGAAAAGACCATACGGTACGATGCACTGGGAATTCCAGGGACAGGATTTTAAAATCCGAGTCGAAGAATATGACAGTTTCGGTGAGACCGCATATACATTGACATTTTCGAAGATGTGACAATCAGACGCAAAGAAGCGACTTTTCCGATTGTTTCTTGACAAATGCAGGATGCTTCCGAGGGATCTCCTTTTGGGACAACCCTGTGTGGAAATCCCTTTGGTTGATCAATCAATGCAAAGGAGCAGGGACTGAATAATGAGATGGAACCGACGTTGGCCAGAAAAAAAGCCAAGGCCTAAAGCCAGGCCTCTATCAAAAGTACAAAGGGATGTCATTCTATCGAAACTGCTTAACGGCATTGAATCATCTCCCGTGCTCACGGCCCTGAATATTCGGGCGAGAGCACTTCGCGGACTTTTTTATATTGAACAACTTTGGCAGGATGGTTCCAGAGACGAACTGGAAGCGGTTGTCATTGGCCGACTAACGCCTTTGGTTGCCCCAAAAGGGAGACTCCTGCTGGAGGCCGAAAAGAGCAACGGTAATTGGTACGAGGTCAAAACGGGGTTTGCCAAATCACTTATTGACCACGTCGCAAATGACACAAAGGGGACTTTTCATGGGCTCGGAACTTTAAACAAAAGCCTTGCATCAGGGGGCAATCAACGCTTGCCTATCAAAATCGATAAGGAATTCAACTTCACTTATGAGTCTACCGGCGAAACCTGCTCAGCCCAAGAGGCACTCTATCATTTTTTTGGAGTCCCAATACCTGTGATCGCGGAACCGTCAGGTTGGTATATGTATCACCGAACGCCATGGATTACCGAGGTTAGCGATGACTTAAGAAGTGTCCTTGTCCGATTTGCCTCGAAAACTATATATGGTACGATTTTCGGGGGGACTTGCCTTTACACAAACATGCATGATAACAAATGGGGCGCATACCCAATAAGGCCTAATCAGAGCGAGAATATTAGATCTTCCATTTCCTGGCTGGAAAAGCGGAAATGGAATTCATGGTGATATTGAAAAAAACCCA
>Ga0172370_10004780_pt1 | contig 17908 bp, 11 predicted proteins | sample LakKiv5m_FD_114538 | JGI IMG/M metagenome (GOLD analysis project Ga0172370, IMG submission 114538) | Freshwater microbial communities from Kabuno Bay, South-Kivu, Congo - kab_022012_11.5m | ecosystem: Environmental > Aquatic > Freshwater > Lake | place: Democratic Republic of the Congo...
GAAGTGCTGCCCGCGGAGCTTCTATGTCGGCCCCTGATCTCGACTCCTTTCGCATCAGACTGGCTGCGCTGGTCGCCGATGCGCGCCGTTATCTTGAGGAGGGCAGAGCTGCGGCCACGCAGGGCGCCAAGCCCGAAGAGTTCACCAAGGATCGGTTGATCACGCCGTTGCTGGAAGCACTGGGCTATCGCCCCGACTGCCGCAGTCTGGAAGGCAAGATTCCGTCGTCGCTGGCGCGCACGACGCACTGGGCCGACTACTTCCTGCTGCCCGATCCGCGCAAGCGGCCGTGGTGCATGGTGGAGGCCAAGTCCCTATTCAAACCCGGAATCTGGCAGTTGTCGGACGACAAGACGCAGGTCATCGACTACCTGAAGGACTACCAGCAAGAGGTCGGCCGCCAGCGCGATCCGATCATGTTGCACTGGCTCGTCCTCACCAACTTCCGTGAGTTCCACTTCATCCGGCACAGCGACGACGAACCGTTCTGGTCGCTGAAGCTGGACGAACTGGAAGCAAACGCAGATGCACTTTTCGACCGCCTCGCCCGCGGCGAGGCGCACCGCAACCGTTTGGATGAGTTCTACTACGAGAAGGAGCGAGCCAACCTCACGCCGCGCTTCCTGACTGACCTCAAGGGGTGGCGCCTGCTGCTCGCCAATGGCATCCGCGAAAAGCAGCCTCAACTGGATCTGCTGGATGTGCGTCGCTTCTCGCAGCAGCTGCTCAACCGCCTGCTGTTCACGCGGTTGCTCGAAGCCTACGGCCAGGAGGCTTTCAACTCACTGACGACGACGTTTGAGCACTGGCGCTCGACGTTCGACGCCATGCCGTTTTCCGAGTACCTGAGCGTCAGCCGGCGCCACACGACCTGGCTGCGCTACAATACCGAGTTGTTTCGCAAAGGCGCGGTGGACGATTTGGTGATCGACGGCCGCTGGTTCGAGCCGATCGTCCGCCGCGACGGGGTGCTGGACAGCAAGGCGCGCGCGATCGTCGGGGGCAGCTTTGCCGGCCGGTCGCTTTATAACTACGACTTCACAACGCTCAGCCAAGACATCCTCGGCAAGGCCTATGAACAGTTTCTCGCCCACGAATTGGCGGAAGCGGGCAAAGGCTGGGTCAAGATCCTGGAGAACCAGGCGACCCGCAAGCGCGAGGGCATTTTCTATACGCCTGAGTTCGTGGTCGATCACATCGTGAGCCAGACCTTGGGTCCGCGCGTGGCGGCGTGTTTGCAGGACGCGATCCAGTTTCTCGCCGACAAAGAGCCCGGCAAGGCGCAGGCGGCTGCCCGGAAGATCTTGGACATTCGCGTGGTTGATCCGTCCTGCGGCTCGGGCTCGTTCCTGATCGGCGCGCTGGCCTTTCTCGTCGACTCACTCGAGCGTTTCAACGACGTGGCGCGCAAGGCGGCGGCGGTTGAGGCAGCGCGCGCGAGCCTGATGGATGCCGAAACGTCGGCGCCGAACACGATTCCCGACGTGGTCGAACGGGTCCTGGTGCACTGCATTCACGGCGTAGACCTGGACGGCGAAGCGGTGGATCTGGCCAAACTCTCCCTGTGGAGTCAGTTGCTGCGTGCCAACAAGGGACGCTACGGGCGCAGCGGCGATGCACACGGCCACCTGCCGGTTCTGACGCTGAACATCCGGCAAGGCAACAGCCTGATCCAGCCGCCTGTTGAGCCAGGGGAGTTCGATTCCGAGCGCATGCGTGCAGCGGACCTCGCGAGGACGGTGCAGGATCTTCGATTGCCGGACGAGGAGAGGCTGGCGGCCGCGCAGGAGATGGAGGCGCTTGTGGCCCAGCTCAAGGTGGCGACGCGTGCCCGCCTGCCGCTGGCGCAGGATCTGCCCACAGATCCCGCGGTGCGGCTGCGGCGCACACCGTTTGCGTGGCAGCTGGACTTTGCGCGAGTGTTCGATCCGCGTCTGGCAGAGGCACAGCGCGGATTCGATGTCGTGTTGGGCAATCCCCCCTATTTCAACGTCGACGCGACCTGGGGCAAAGGAGCCGCGGAACTGACCCACCTGAAGGTGAACTATCCGGACGTGTACACCGACAAGACCGACGTGCTGTTCTATTTCTTCCGGCGCGGCTATGACTTGCTGAAGGACGGCGGCGATCTTGCGTTCATCACTTCGCGCGCGTACCTGCAGGGCGACAAGGCGCAGAAGTTGCGCGAGTTCATGCGGACGCGCACCAGGATTCGCCAGATTCTCGATTTCTTGGGGCAGCGCGTATTCCAGGCTGGAATTGCTGTAGCTGTGACTTGGTGGCAGAAGCAGACGCCGCAAGCAAACGACATGCTTGACGCGCGATTCGTGCTTCAGCTGGACCAGGCCGTCGAGCACAAGTTCGAAGTCTTTGACGACGCCATCCTTGGCGTGTCCATTCCGCAAAGTTCCCTTGTTGGCAACCGGTGGAACAGTCTGTCGCCATTCCGTGACCTGTTCGCCATGATCGACGGTCCACATGCGGACTTGAGGCGGCACCCGGCGATTGACGTTGTCGAGCAAGGCGTTCAAACCGGCGACAACGGCGTCTTCCTTGTTCCGCCCGAGGTCCAGTTGGACTCGCCGTGCCTTCGCCAGCACGTCAGCAACTCGGGCATCCGCTGTTTTGGCCTCAATCCTGGCATGGATAGGCTGCTGTATATCGAAAGCGATTCCGAATTCGAGATGTTGCAGCCCGACGTGCAGCGCTACCTGCAGCAACATCGAGCTGCGCTGGAATCGAGAGCTGCGTTCAAGGAGGGTAGTTGCCGCTGGTATTCGCTCCAGCGCTCGCGTCGCAAGGACGGACACCATCATTTTCGACCAAAAATTCTGGTCAGTTATCGTGCCGATCGATCGAGGTTTGCCGTGGATGAGGGCGGCGCTCTCGCTGGTCTTACGGATACGACCGCCATCTTTTGCAAACACGACAACCTCGCGACCCTGCACACCCTCTGCGCGCTCCTCAACTCGCTGCCCCTCGAATTCCGTTTCCGCGCGTTGGGCGGCCTCGGCAAGCTGACCGGCCGCGGCATGTTCGAATATTTCGAGAACCAGATCGCTGATCTGCCGATCCCGGATTTCGCTGCGCCAGAGAACGCGGCACCGCTCGCAGATCTGGCGGCGCACAGCCGAGCGCTCCACGCACTGTTCGCGGATCGCCTGAAGGTCGTTGAGGCGTGGCGCGAAGTCGTAGAAGGCGTCCTGACGCGGCCGATGGTACCGCTGGCAAACTATTGCGACCTGGCGCATCCGACCTATGGCCGGATCGTCCACGCCAGCAGTCCGCATGCGGCGTTTGCCGGCGAAATCGTAGCATTGCGCGTCGAGACCCCGGCGAGCGACACCTTGCTGCTGCGCGGCCTTGTCACCGATCCCGACGATGACGACGCCCCGCGCACGTGGCTGCCGGTCGCGCACCTGCGCGTGACGCACACCGGCGTGCGGCGCTTGCTGCTCGCGCGTCTGGTGGACCTGACGGAATTCGATGATAAATTCCGGAACCGGCGCTCGCTTGGCAAAGGCGATTCCGTGCTGGACGTCGCGCTGCAAGCCGTCACGGTGCCGCAATTCGACGCGCGCGACGCGGCCCGCAACCTTGCCGTGGTGGAGCAACTGGGTGAGGAGGTCGCGGCACGGGTGGGTCGCTGCGACATCGACGGCATCTTGCTGGCGTGGCAGGACCATCGGCGGGCAGTGGATGACGTGGCGCTTGGGCTCTATGGCGTGACAGAGCACAGGGCGTTGATGCAAGAGGCGTTGCGTGTGGTGTTGTAGGCGTTGCCGGCTCGGAGTTGAACGACAGCCCAGCGACCCGCATGCTGACCCCATCCAAGGAGGGCAGTCCGCATGCGCACACTCGTCACCGGGGCCTCCGGTCTCATCGGCAGGTCCCTGCTCCAGGTGCTCGAAGATCCTGTTGTCTTGAGCCGCAGCCCCGATGCGGACGCGGGCGCCCGGACCCATGCCTGGCACCCCGAGGCCGGGCCACCGCCGGCCGAAGCGCTGGCCGGCGTCGATGTCGTCTTCCATCTGGCGGGCGAACCGATTGGCGACCAGCGCTGGAATGCCGACAAGAAGCGCCGCATCCGCAACAGCCGTGTCCTGGGTACCCGCAATCTGGTGGCGGGGCTGGCTTGTCTCGACCGGCCACCGCGGGTGCTGGTATCGGCATCGGCCGTCGGCTACTACGGCGATCGCGGCGAGGAATGTCTCGACGAGACCTCAGCGCCAGGACAGGGCTTTCTCGCCGACGTCTGCGCCGAGTGGGAACAGGAAGCCATGGCCGCGGCCGGCCTGGGCATCCGTGTCGTCTGCATGCGCACCGGCGTGGTCCTGGCCGCCGGCGGTGGTGCCCTGGCGCGCATGCTGCCGCCTTTTCAACGCGGCCTCGGTGGCCGGCTCGGCAGCGGCACGCAGTGGATGCCTTGGATCCACATCGACGACGTGGCCGGCCTCCTGCTGCACGCCAGCCAGAGCCAGGCCGTACAGGGTCCGATGAACGCGGTGGCCCCGGCGCCCGTCACCAATGCCGAGTTTGCGCGCGCCCTGGGCGCGGCCCTGCGCCGGCCCGCGCTGGTGGCCATGCCCAGGACCGCGCTGCGCCTGGCCTTTGGTCAGATGACCGAGATGCTGATGGCTTCGCAACGCGTGGTGCCGAGGGTGGCGCAGCACAGCGGCTACGTGTTCCAGCACTCGGGGCTGGATGGAGCCCTGCTGGATGTGATCGGGCACAAGGCGACCGCGCTGCCTGCCCTCACAGCGCCGCACCATGGATGAAGGCGGCGTGGGCGGCACCGAATGCGCCTTGCCGGCCGAAGCCTGCCGGTGTAACGTCCAGTCAAGCTTGCTGCTTGTCCGCCGCGCTTGCCGGCGGTCACCCACACCTGCACAAGGAGACGTGATGCGCCGCTTTTCCCTCGTTCTCGCCACCCTCGCCACAACGCTGTGCCTGGCCGGACCCGCACAGGCAGAGTCGTTCCTCGTCGACAGTACCACGCACACACGCGCCCCCACCGTGGACGTCTTCCTGCCCCTGGACGGCTTGCTGTTCGGCTCCTACACCCACTACGGCCTGGGCGCCTGGTACGGCCACCCCATCGCCCCCGACGGCTTCATCGGCGCCCTGAACGACGCCTTCTACATCGAGGCCGGCGCCGCCATCGAACGCTACAGTTGGTCCTACGGCTGGGGCACCAAGTGCGATGTCTCGTGGTGGCGCGTCTCGCCCATGGGGGGCATCCGCTGGGACTTCCACATCACGCCCAAGTTCACCGCCTTCCTCAACGCCAAGCTCGGTTACGGCATCGGGCTGGGCGAGAACGTCGACTGCGGCGGCGTCAAGGTCACAACGGCATCGTCGACGAGCTACTCCGAGTTCAAGTACATCGGCAGCGTCGGCGGCTACTACAAGTTCAGCGACACGTGGGCCCTGCGCTTTGACCTCGGCAACTTCGACGCCATCGGCATCGGCACCACACTGTAGCGGAGCGATGGGTGCAAGGCAGTGCCGATCCTGCTAGCCTGACGGCGACACCCCTCCAGGAGGTCCGCCATGCGCGACACCGCCCTTGCCCTGCTCCTCCTTGCTTGCGGAGCAAGCTTGTCCGGTTGTTGGTGGGACCGCACGCCGACCCAAGCCGACGCTGCCAGCCAGCCGCCAGAGGCCGGAACCATCGCCGACGCGGGCGCGACAGACGCGGCACCAGTCGAGGACAGCGTCGCTGACTTCCAGGTGTTTGCTGAGGATACACCCGATGCGGCGGCCGACGGCGCCCCCGACGCGACGGCGCCGCCGGCATGGTTCGCCTGCGCACAGCCGGCCGATTGCTCAGCCGTGGAAATCGCATGTTGCGATCACTGCAACGGCGGCAAGCTGATGGCCGCGAACACGAGCTACGCCGCCGAGGTGAAAGCCATGTTCGGCGCCAAGAACTGCGCTGGCGTGGCCTGCACCTTGATGGCGTGCGCCTTCCCGCCCACGGTCGAGTGCCAGGCGGGACAGTGCGCCATCGGCAAGCCCGTCTTGCAGTGCGACGCCTTGGCCGAGGCGCCATGCAAGGCCACCACCGGCTGCATGGCCAACTACGGCAGACCCTACCTCAAGGACTGCTTTGGCATGGGACCGGGCGTCGTTCAGGCGGAATTCCTCGGCTGCTCCAAAGCGCAACCGTGTCCGCAGGCATTTGGCTGCGCCGTGTCGCCCACAGGCGAGATGTTCAACACCTTCCAGCTCTGCGCACCCGCCGGCTGGACCTTCAAGCCTGGCCCCGATTGCTGCCAGGCCAACTGCAAACCAGCCGAACCGGCCCGGCTTTGTGTGCGCGGTACCCCAGGCAGCCAAGGCGAAACGCTCGCAGTCGGCGACGAAGTCAAAGTCACCGTGCAACCCAAGGGCTGCTGGTCGTCCTCGTGCACCAAGGCTGTCAGTTCGTGGTGCTCCATCAAGGCCAGTCCCGGCGACCTCTCGGTTGCCGCCGACTTTTGCCTCGCCGACACCAGCAACGGCGGCGCGTGCACGGCCGACTGCGGCGGTGGCGGCTTTGCCTCGTGCGGCCTTGGGCCGTGGACCGCCGGCACAGCCGTCGTGCACCTGGGCGCGCTGAAAGTGACCGTGCAGGTGCCGTCCGTGCTGCCGTTCGGCGGGGCTTGTGCCGGATCGCCGTTTTGATGCCGTCCCACACCATGTCGGACGACGCACGGTTGCCCTTGAGGGCCAAGCGTCATTGATTCTGCCGGCCCAGCCACCAGTCCTGCACCAACCGCACCAGACACATCGGCACATTGCCCCCCAGCGCTGCGTGCACCGGCGCCGGTGCTTCGAAGCCGAGCGCATCGGCCGCCGCCAGGACACGATCGCGCGTTGCATCGTCCACCCACGGCATCAGCGACACGGCGCGTTGTTCGATGAGGTGCTCGGCCAGGAGTGCGGCGAGCGTGCTCGGCGCGCGATCCAGCCGAACGCACAAATTGCCGAGCGCCTCGCCGCGGGCAAATGCAGCCTTGGCCTCACGCTGAACCGCTTGACGCTTCTCGATCTGCCGCGCGCCATCGGGCGCGGGCCGGCGCGGCGGCGTGCGCTCCGGCGGAACGGCGTTCGTCAGCGTCAGACCCAGCTCTGCGGCGTGGCGTGCCATCAAGTCCAACAACGCCGGCCCCCACGTCACGGCCCGCGCTGGACCGATGCCGCGCACGCACGCCAGCACTTCCGCGTTGGCAGGCCTCACGGCCACGAAGTCCGCGAGGTCGCGATCACTCAGCACGTGGTACGGCGGCACACCGTGGTCAATGGCGAGACGGCGCCGGTCCTGCCGCAGCCGCTCGAAGAGCTGAGCCTCCAGGGAATCGGGAGCGAAATCATGAACGGGGGGACGCGGCATCGGCTCGGAACTCGTCGGCATGGGAACCTCACAGCGCCGAAAAGGCGGCGCCGCGGGGAAGCAGTGCATGGGGCGTGCCAATCGACGATTGCCGTAAAAGCATCGGGTTACGCGAGTCAGGCTGGTCTCACCGCGGTCTCACTGCAGTCTCAGTACCGGTCTCACTGATCCGCTACGGCACTTGCATGACCTTGCGGAGCGCCGCCTGCAACTGCCGCAACTTCGGCGGCTTGCTGATCGCCACATCGACGTGCCCGGGAATGCGCTCCTCGCGCCCGCCCCGCATCCCCCAACCCGTGAGCAGGATCACCGGCGTGCCCGGCACCGCCGTCTTGCACAGCCGCGCGACCTGACTGCCATCCACGTACGGCATGCCCAGGTCTGTGATCACGACATCGAATGCGTGACCTTCCTTGGCAGCCTTCAAGAATGCCGCCACGCCATCGCGCCCGCCATCGGCCGTCTCGACATGGTGGCCATCGCGTTCCAGCAATTCGCGCACGAGGGTCCGCAACATCGGCTCGTCATCGACGCACAAGATGCGCAGACCGTGCAGCACCGGCGCGGATTCCTCAATGGTCGTACCCGGCTCCGTGCCCTCTTGCAGGACGGCTGCACCGAGCACGAGCCGCACCGTTGTACCCTGCCCCTTCTTGCTCTCGATCTGGATGTCGCCATCGTGGCGCTGCATGACGCCGAACACCATCGCCAGCCCCATGCCCGTGCCGCGCTCGCCTTTGGTCGTGTAGAACGGCTCCAGACAACGACGGCGTGTCTCTTCGTCCATGCCGAGACCGGAATCGCTGACCTCCACCGCGAGTTGATCGCCGCGCCTTTTCGTGCGCAGCACGATGGTGCCGCCTTGGGGCATCGCGTCGACAGCGTTGAATACGAGGTTCGTCAACGCCTCACGCAGCTCACTCTCCACGCCTCGCACCGGCGGCAGGTCCGGCAGCAGGTCGACGGCCATTTCGACGGTCACGCCATGCTGCTGCGGCATGTCGCGCCAGCGCGCCCGCGTCAGATCCATCACCTGCTGCACCAGTCCATTGAGATGCACGACGCCCAGCGGCTGCTCTTGCCCGCGCTGACGATAGAAATCTTTCAGCCGACTCACGATCTGCCCGACGTCGTCGGCCGCCAGCGCGATGGTCTCGAGATAGCTCAGCGCATTGGCGCTCATGCCCTTCTCGGTCGTCAGCAGCAGGTCCGTATAGCCCACGATGGGCGAGAGCGCATTGTTGATGTCATGCGCGATCCCGGACGCCATCTGGCCCAGCGCCTGCATTCTCTCTTGCTGCGTGATGGCCTGTTGGGTCGTGCGCAGATCATCGTAGGCGCGCTGCAGCTTGTCGTGCAATTCCGTCTGGTGCGCCGCCAAGGCAACGTGCTCGGCGAGGTTGCCCAGGAATTCCGCCTCGTCGCCCGAGAAGCCGTTCACGCGGCGCCTGCCCACGAGCACGACGCCGAGAATGCGGTCGCCGGCCGTCAGCGGTATTGCGAGCACGGAGCGGATGCCGACCATGCCGAGACCCTTGAGCAACGCCTCGTCGCAGGCCATGGTGTCGCCCAAAGCGAGAAGCTCGCGCTGCAGGCAAGGTTCCAGCCCGGTGTTGCGCACCAGCACACAGGCGCCAACGGGCACGCCGAGTTCGTTGGCGGTCGACCAGCTCTTGAGGCCCACGGCTGCGGCCATCAACTCGTCCGAATCCGTCTCCCAACTGGCCACCCACGCAAAATCCGCGGGCAGATCCTGCTCCAGCTGCAGCACGACGACGCGCATCAGGCTGTCCAGATCCACGCGGACGGCCACGGCACGCGCGATGTGGTTGAGCATGCTGATGCGGGCGAGTTGCGAGCGGACGTGGTGCTCGGCCTCGATGCGCTCGGTGGCATCCTCGGCCACGCCGGCGATGCGGTAGAGCTTGCCCTCTTCGTCGGCGACGGCAAAGCCACGGTTGCGCACCCAGCGCGCGGTACCATCGGGGCGCACGACGCGGAATTCGGTGTCGAAACTGCCGCTGGTGCGCAAAGACCGCATGGCAAGATCGGCGTGGACGCGATCCTCCTCGAAGATGGCCTCGGACCAGACACCGGGGCGCATCAGAACGGCGCCGACGCGCTGGCCCCAGATGGCCTCGAAGCGTGGGCTGACGTAGAGGAAAGCGCCGGTGCTGGGATCGACGATCCAGAACACGTCGCGCACGTGATTGGCGAGCATCTGAAACCGTTGCTCGGCCAGACGCAGCACTTCTGTCGTGTCGCGGTGACGACGATCGGCGCGGCGCAGCGACCACCAGACACCGAGGCCACAAGAGCACGCGATGCCCAGCAGGCCCGCAAGCAGGCAGAGCGAACCGCAACTGGACGGCAGCAAGGTCATGGGCCCATTCATGCGAAGTTGCCAGGCACCGCCATGGATGAAACACCAGCAAGCATGGCGACTTCAGGGCCGCCAGTGCGGCCTGCCAGGGTTCGTAGGGGCAAGGCGCCCCTACCTTGTGTCTTCCTGGGGGAGCGTACCTGAGCGCCGCCGCACGCGCAAACCATCCGATGTCAACCGCGGCGCGCTGTCGCCCTTGTGTTGCCGTCGCCGGCCTGCATGATGGATTCAACCGTCTTGGAGGTAGCCGATGAAGTCGCTGAGCCCGCGCGGTCATGCCCTTTGCGATCTCGTGCTGGTCTCGGCTCTCGTGGCCGGGCCGGCGTGGCTGGGCTTCGAGCCGACTGCGGCCCTGACGAGCCTGGCCCTTGCGGCGATCTGGCTGGCGATGACGCTGCTGACTGCGTCGCCGCTGGGTCTCGTGCGCCAGGTGCCGCTGGCCATTCACGGTATTGTCGAGCTGGCGCTGTCGCTGGTGCTCGTGGTCGCGCCGTGGCTGGCGGACTTCGCGCGGCACCGCAGCGCACGCAACTTCTTCGTCATATCGGGCGTTTTGCTCTTCGCCGTGTGGTTGTTGACAGACTACGCCACTGCCGCCAGCAGAGACGGGCAAGACGACGAAGCGCCGCGGCAGTTTCCGACCATTGCCCCACGCCGGTAGGCGCCGCGCCTTGCACCGCAGCGGTCGCGGGCCAGGATCACGCCAAAGGCCGTTGCCTTGCACGATTGCCCCTCGCCAAGCTTTGACACGGCCACGCCTCAAGTGCTACCTTCGTAGACATCGCAATGACCAGAATCTGCTTACGGCACGCGCCCTTGGGGCGCAGCCTGGCCACAGCCTTGGGGCGCAGCCTGGCCACGGGGAACTGCTTTGCTGCGCGGGCGTTGCCGTGGCGCCGCGCCGCACGCCCAGGAGGAGCGTCATGTCCGGGAGCGCGTGGAAGAATAGACCGGGCCTCGGAGTCCTGACCGGCCTGGCGCTGCTGACGGGTTGCGTCGAGAACGGCACGCTGCAGCGTTGCGACGAAAGCGCCCACCTGTCGGACTCCGCGAACTGCGGCTGCGGCGGCCCTTGTGGCGCCTCGCGGGTCTGCAACCAGGGCGTCTGCGGCTGTCCGCCCGGAAGTGTGGTGTGCCAGGGACGGTGCGAGGCTCCCGGCTCCTCCGCGTGCCTATGCGTGGCCGGCGAGCACTTGCAGGACACCCAGAACTGTGCGTGCGCGGGCCCTTGCGGATCGGGCCGGCGCTGCACCGACGGCCTTTGCCGCTGCGATCCCGCCCAACACGCCAGCGACGCGCAAGACTGCGGTTGCACGGGCGCGACCTGTCAACCCGGCCAGATCTGCAGCGATGGCCGCTGCGTGTGCCCCGTGGGTTTGTCGTGGTGCAGCCAGCCCGGCAAGGCACCGGACCTGGCCGCTTGCCTGCCCGCACCGTGTTGTGTGCCGGATGCCCACCTGAGCGACACCGCCAACTGCGGCTGCGCCGGACCCTGCCCACCCGGCATCGCCTGCGCCTTGGGAACGTGCAGCGTGTGCGACCCCTTGCAGAACCTGTCGAACTCGAAGAACTGCGGCTGCTCCGGGCCCTGCCAGGCCACCGAGATCTGCCAATCCGGCGAATGCGCGTGCAAACCCGGTCTGTACGCCTGCTTCGCGTCGGTGGGTCCCTTCATCGGCCAGACCGTCTGCCATGCCTCGCCAGCCAGCGCCGCGTGTGCCGATTGCCTCGACGCCTGCGGCACCGGACAGACCTGCGGTGTTCGCCCCGGCATGACGCTCGCAGGCTATGCCAAGACCGGCCAGGCCATCTTCCAGTGTTGCACGGCTTCCTCAGGCAGTGCAGCTACTTGCTATTAGGAGCGTGCCATGCGTCTCTGCACCGTCGCCCTGTGCATCTTGTTGGCGCTCAACGGCTGCGCCGCCGCTGGTCCGTACTGCGCCCAGGCACCGGGCACTTGCGGCCTGACGTTGGGCGAACCCATGAACGCGGCACCACCGACGCCCCGCGGTCCCCGCATCGAGTACTTCGCGGGCCTCGCCGCCTTGACGGCGGGCGTTGCGAGCACGGCCGTCGGTGCGGGCTACGCCTACAATGGATCGCGTCAGCGCGATCAGGCCAACCACGGCGCACGCAGCAGCGCGGTCCTGCTGGACAAAGCCGACGCCAACGACGAGCGCGCGGTTATCGGGTTGGGCATCGGCATCCCCCTCATCGTCCTCGGCGCCGTGTTGCTGTTCGTCACGCCACCGGAGCGGGGCCCGCCGGCCAAGGTCACCGTGCCGACCACTGGCCTGTTCGGCGACACGCCGGCCAGCGAAATCCTGCCCGGTCAAGGTGCGGCGGCTGCCGAAGCCCCGACGCGATCCGGCAAGGCGGTGTCCCCATGATTGCGCGCTGGATCTCCTTGCTGCTGTGCCTTTGTTCTTTGTCGTGCAACCGCAGCGTGCCGCTCGAGACGCCGGACGCGGGCACGAAGACTTCCGCGTGCGATACAGAGGGTTGCGTCTCGCCGATCTGCGCGGCCGGCTGGGCCGATTGCGATGGATTGGCGGCCAATGGCTGTGAAAGCCATCTCGGCACGGCCGCCCACTGCGGCGGCTGCAACAGTCCATGCGCGAGCAGCGCCGATCAGCCGCGCGTGTGCGTCGCCGGAACGTGCATGGAAGCACCCTGCCCCTTGGGCATGGCCCGCTGCGGCGCCAGCTGCGTCGCGATCGGCACGGACACGCGCTGCGCAGGTTGCGGCGATGACTGCACGCCTGGCGGCAGCACCGGGGCCAGCGGCCAGTGCTGCGTTCTACCCGTGCAAGGCGAAAACTCAAGTGGATGCATGCGTTTACAAGATGCATTCGCCACGGCCGGCGCCGACACGGTCGCGCAAGAGCAGGCCGTTCTGCGCCTGGGATGCCGCAATTCCGCGTGCAAGACGGGCTGGGGCGACTGCGACCAATCGCCCGACGGCTCGTGCGAGGCCGACTTCGCGAGCGACGTGCGCCACTGCGGCAGTTGTGCGACGGATTGCGTCACCATGGGCCAGGCCATGGGGCATGTGGTCTCTGCCGCATGTGACGACGGCGCGTGCACTTTTGGCTGCGAAGCGGGCTGGGTCACTTGCGGATTGGACAGCATCTGCGCCGTGAGACTCGGCACCGACGCACACTGCAAATCCTGCGGCGATCACTGCCTGGGCGGTACCAGTTGCGTCGCAGGCGCCTGCGTCTGCCCTCCCACTCAGGTGGCATGCTTGGCCAAGGGCGAAATCACGTGCCAGACCCCTGGCTTTGACTTCTGCTCGGTCTGCGGCGACGTCTGCATCGCCTCGGATGCTTGCCTGGCCGCACCCGGGGGCGGCTACCAGTGCAAGCCCTGCCCGCCCGAAACCGCCTACTGCATCGCCGGCCAGGGCTGCGTACCCATCGATTGGGCTGAGCGCTGCGGCGACTGCGACAACAACTGCCTTGCCGGCAAGTTGCAGAACGTGGCCACGACGAGCGACGGCGTGGCGGATGTGCAATGCAAAACGCAAGGTTTTGGACACATCTGTGCGTATGGCTGCAAACCGGGCTTTGGCGACTGCATCAAGGCCACGCCCGGCTGCGAGAGTGATCTCGGCAAGTGGCCGCATTGCGGCGGGTGCTGGAACTGCCAGACCGCCAAGAACGTGGCCGCCAGCGGTCAGGTCTGCCAGTCCGGCAGCGGCGACGAAGTGTGCCGTGCCTATGCCAAGCCGCCAGCCACCCCGGTGACCAATACCGTCGTGGTCGCAGGCAAGACCATCACGGTGCCGTGGCCCAGCCAGTGCATGTTCGGCTACTTCGACTGCAATGGCGGCGGCGAAGCGCCTCCCCTCGACGGCTGCGAGTGCCGCACGGGCATCACGTGGGAGGCGCCTCCGCCGTGGTTGCTCGACTGCTCTCCCGGCTGCAAGAGCGGTTCTTGCACGTGTGATTTCAATGCACTGCAGGCCTTCGTCTGCGCCGACGCGCCTGGCAAATGCTTGGGCAACGAATGAACGCGCGGCAATGTGCGGTCGTGTGGACGGTCCTGGCCGGCCTGCTGCCCTTGCGCGCGCTCGCGCGGCCGCCCGCCTGCCGACCCGCGATGTGGCGCGACGAAGTCCACCATGCGATGACAACAGACGCCCGTGTCGCTTGTCCACAGGTGGACGACAAGGCCACGCTGCAACTCAGTGCATCGCGCTCGATCGCTGTGTGCGGCGAAACAACGCGCTGCGGCCGCGACTATGTCTGGGTCCTCGCCGGCAACGCCAGGTACCTCGCGGCGGCATCTGAGGTGACGTCGCTGGCGGCCTCGCACCCGCTGGATCTGCCCGTCGCGGTGCCCGATGACACGCGACCGATGTGCACCCTGGGTGCCGTCGTGCCTTCAGGTGGCGACTTTTTCGTCGTGGGGCCGTTGCGCGCAGAGTGGACGGAAGTGAGCGACGTCCTGCGCCTCCTGCCATCGACGCCCGTCGTTGCCTGCCGCCGGATCGGCGATCTCACGCTTGCGTATGTCCATGGCCGGCTCGGTCTCTTGCAGCACGCCGATGTGCGCCTGTCGAACCAGCGTCATCCGCAGGCCTATTGGAGCGAAGCGACGCCATTCTGCTACCGGCCAATCTGGACGGGCCGCACGCGGCAGCCCACGGTGCTCTACATTCCCAATCGCACAGGGAATGGCGACGAGACGGTGGCCCTGGCGACGGGCACCGAGGTCGAGATCCTGTCGGCGCAGCAAAACGGCGACACCTTGTGGTACGGGGTCGGTCACGCTGCAGTGCGCGGCTTCGTGCTGGCCGCCGAAATCACGACAGGTCCATGGATGTCTCTGCAAAGTCCGCTTGGCCCCATCCGCAATTGCCCGCACACAGCCCACGTCGCGCGCACGCGCCGTCCATTGTCCGTGCAGCCCTTGGGCTGGCTTGGCGCGGGACCACGGGCGGAACTGCCGCCTGCGTTGGCGCTGCCGGCCGGCATGGAACTGCCCATCGTTGCGCAGACCAAGGGACACGTGGACGTCTGGGTGCACGGCATGGTGGCTCGTCTGTCAGATCCGGCGGCCTTGCAGACGCCGCAGCGACAGGTTGCGCTGGAATTGGAGCCGTCGAGCCTGCTGCAGCAAGTCTCCACCGATGGCTGCGACCAGAAAGTGGCATTTGCCGACCTGCAGCCCGGCATTCCTGACTCGCCGGGCCAACGCGCCGAGACGCCCCCCGAAGCGCCGCCGTCGCGCCCGCCGGTCACGGTCGCCGGGCTCTCGCAGATCGCCGCGGATGGCGCAGATCGTCGGACGCTGCGGCATCTTGTCAGCGGCGCGCGGCCCGTCTTGACCGCACTGCACCATGAAGTCGATGCCGCGCTGGCACCGCGGGTGTCGCGACCGCTGGCCGTCGAGCCCGCCCCCCAAGGCGTCGCCCGCCGCATCGGGACTGCAGAGTATGAGGCAGGGGCTGCTCTGCTTTCCGGCAACCCGGCTCAAACCTTGGACCTTCTGGCGCCTTGCCTGGCCGGCCATTGCGACTCGGGCACCGGGCGTTTCCTGGCCGCCGAGGCCTTCCTGCGTCTCGGACTGCCGGCCATCGCGGCGCAGTGGTTGCTGGACACGCTGGCCAGCCACGAAGGCCCTCTCGATCAGGTGCTGCACGCCTACCACGAGTCCGTGCGCCGTTTTGCGCCAAGTCCGCGTGCGGCCGCCGTCTTGCGTCCGTATTGCGATGGCGCGATCTCGGCGGATGCGGAGGCGTGCTTCCTCGCATTGCAAGCAGCGTTGGAGGCAGAGGATCGGCCGGCCGCGGACCTGCTGGCCTACCACTTGCGCCGCGTCGCGCGCACGGCACAACACCGTGCATTGCTGGCGCTCTTCGATGGTGTCTACCGCGGCCGGATGGAGGACGCCGCGTTCGATCTCGCGGCGGCGCTTGCCCATGCCCGGCGCACCTGTCCTTCCTGCGCCGAACTGACCCAGACGTTGCTGCTGCAAACCGCGCATGCAGCCTATGAATTTGGCGACGTCGACGCAGCAGAACGCGCCGTTCGCGGTCTGCAGCCGGCCATGGTGGCGCGCGGTGGCGATCTGGCCGCGACCGTCCTTTTGGCGGCTGGTCACCCGGGGCAGGCCCAGCAGGCCCTCACCCTGCACGCCCGCACGGACGCGGGCAAAGGGCCAGAAATTCCACTGTGGAATGCCAGGCTTGCGCTGGAGGAGTGCCGTTTCGCCGACTACCGCACCGCCTCCGCATTGCTTGCCGCACGCATGGGAGCGCTGCAGCAGATCGCCGCGCCAGCGCGGCGGGAAGTGGCGATGGCCACGGATGCGCGCCAGGCCTTGAAGAGCCTCGATGCACTGCTGCGCCGGCATCAGGTGACGTCGCGGCACCTGCCGCAGTTGGCGCGCCTCTTGAGCCCGACCGGGCCGTGCGGGCAATGGGCTGAGTGGCAACGGGAAAGCGCTACGTTGCGCGCCGCCGTGCCCGACGGCTACCGCGCGCCGCCCTGGTTGGACGCGCAACTTGGCCCGCGCCTTGCCGACATCGACGCACGCTGCCTGCAGAGCCTGCGCGACGCCACCGGCGCCCTCGATGTACGCCTCGCGGCCCTGGTCGAGCAGCATGCGGAGCTGGCTGTCGATCATGGTGAAGTGCTGGTCCAGCAATTGGATCTGGCGCAGCAGTGGCTGGGGCGGTTGCATGATCTCGCCGCGAAGAACCTGACCACCGATGCCCAGACATCGGGAGGTGTGGGCAGCCCCTGGGGTCTTGCGCTGGGACAACTGAACCATGTCGCGCGGTTCCCCATCGATGCCGCCTTGGCGAGCCTTGCCGCCGTGCCAGCGCCGACACCGCGTCAATTCGAAGAGGCGTTGCTGCCCGTGTTCGAGCGATGTGCCGCCAACGCTCCGCCGCCGCCGGCCACGGGCAGCCCGGGCGCGGACGCCGTCGCCGTGGAAGTCGCGCGCGCCGTGCGCTGCCTCGATCTGTTGGCACGCGAGACGCGGCAACCGATGTTGCTGCCATTCTTCGTGCGGTACCTGCCGGCGGCGCGCCTGGTGGATACGGAAATTCTTCGCTTTCTACCCGACTTGCACGGCGATCTGCTGCCGCTGCTGCGCCAATGGGCCACGGCCGGGGCCACGCACACGGGGCGGTGCCTCGCGGATCGTCCTCAGGACGAACTGGCGGCGCTGTTCGCGGCGACACCGTTGCCGCAGTTGCCTCTAATGCCGTAATAGCATCCGCTTACAAGCAGGCGCCAAGGTTGTCGGGTGCCGACTTGGGCGGGTCGCCGATGCTGAGGCTGCCGCAGGTCTTGCCGACGCACTTGGGCACGCCGCCGTCCGCGGCGCATTTCTGCTGGCAGTGACGCTTGCCGCCGCTCTGATCATCGAGGCACACGCCGTCCGCCTTGCACAACGTGCCTGGCGCCGTGCAATCGCCACCGACAGCGATCGAGCCCTCCGCGACGCACGCCTTGCTCGACGCCAGCGGCACGCACATGAGGCCGGACGGGCAGCCGTTGGTGAGCAGACTGCACGCATCGCCGCCGATGCACACGCCCAGGTTGTAGCCAACCGGTGCGCCGCCCATGGTGAACTCGACGCACTTGGCGCCGGCGGCGCCGCACGCCACGATCGGCGGACTGCCTTTGGCGTCGCATACGGGACGGCACCCGCCGTCGATGCACAACAAGCCTTTGTCGCAGTCAGCCAAGTACTTGCACGCGGCGCCCTTGGCCAGCGTGCCGGGCGGGCCGCAACCGGGCACCCCCTTGGAATTGATGTAGCACTGTTCCGTCGCCTTGCAACTCGCTGAAGTAACTGGATCGCAGGGACAGGCGCCGCAGTCCGCAGAGCAGGATGTGCAAGTCTCGGCTCCAGCGGTGCACTTGCCGTCGCCGCAGCCTGCCGCGACGTCCTTGGCTTGCGGGATGTCCTGCTGCGTGGCGACATCCGGGGCGACGGGCACATCCGCCGGTGCGGCGACATCTGTCGCGGCGGAAACGTCCGCCACCTTGGCAGCGTCCGGCGGTTCCTCAGCAAGATCCTCGGACTGCCCAAGGTCCTCCTGCGCCTGCCCGTCTTGCTTGGCCTGCGCATCGGCGGCCGGCACATCCTTGGCGGGCATCGCGGCGTCCTTGCCAAAAGTC
>Ga0172370_10004782_pt1 | contig 17899 bp, 14 predicted proteins | sample LakKiv5m_FD_114538 | JGI IMG/M metagenome (GOLD analysis project Ga0172370, IMG submission 114538) | Freshwater microbial communities from Kabuno Bay, South-Kivu, Congo - kab_022012_11.5m | ecosystem: Environmental > Aquatic > Freshwater > Lake | place: Democratic Republic of the Congo...
CCGATCTATCGTTTCAAAGAGCGGCTGGACCACGAGTCCGTTGCCCTCTCTTGCGAGGGTGTCCAGAATCTTCTGGCGCCCTCGCTTGCTTTGCAGGCTCGCCTTCGTGTCTTCCATCCCCATAGACACCAACAATCCATGGATCTGATTCTTCACCGTCACCCGTGTCCGCACCAAGGTGCTTCGAACTTTCAAAAGCCGCCTGAGCTGTTCGCTGCTCTCAGAACACAATCTCGATTCCGGCAGCATATCCTTGGCAAGAAACTCAGCGATGGTCGCCGCGTCATGCTTGTCGGTTTTCTTCACCGATTCGTTGATCACCTTGAACTTCATCGTGTTGATGACGACGACGGAATGGCCTTTCTCTTCCATTCGGTGCTTGAAGTACCTAGTGTTCCCCGTAGACTCAACGCCGATTCGAATATCATGGCCGCTCCGCTTCCACTGCCCAAGCTTGCGCAAAAAGGCCACGTACCCTTCCTCGGTCGTCGGGTATTGCCCATTTACCCCTGACGTTTCTCCCCGCTGCGCATACACCGTGAATTGCGTCTTGTGCAGATCTACTCCGATATCGATTCGCATTCCCTCTCCTTCATCCGGAGTCGGGTCGGTTCGGCGATGAAGATCCATTCTCCTATTCGACCTCTTGGGTCATTGAATGATGCGGCTAAAGCTCTTCATTCTCCTTTCCGGTCTTTTTGACCATTAAACATGACGAACTTTAGCTTTCCCGTCCCGGATGCTTTCCGTTACAGTTTATTCTTACTCGCTTGTGCTTCCTAATGTTTTATCACTCCTCCTTTCACTCGTGGCGCGGGTCAATGTGTCGCGCCGCTTCCGCGAAACGACCATAGCTGGCTTTTGCCTTGGCGAGCGCCTCATTTGCGTCCATGCCTTTTTTAATCGCGTCCATCATCTTGCCAAGGTTCACGTACTCATAGCCAATAATTTCATTGTTATCGTCGACACCGATCTGAGTCACATAGCCCTCGGCCATCTCAAGGTACCGCGGCCCCTTTGCCTTGGTGGCGAACATTGTGGCGATCTGGCTTCGAAGGCCTTTGCCGAGATCTTCGAGGCTCGCGCCGATGGGCAGGCCACCTTCAGAGAACGCAGTCTGGCTGCGACCATAGACAATCTGAAGAAAGAGCTCGCGCATGGCTGTGTTGATCGCGTCGCACACGAGATCGGTGTTCATCGCTTCGAGAATGGTTTTCCCTATGAGAATCTCTGCCGCCATGGCCGCAGAGTGCGTCATGCCGGAGCAGCCGATTGTCTCGACGAGCGCCTCCTCGATCACACCGTCCTTCACGTTCAGGGTGAGTTTGCACGCTCCCTGCTGAGGCGCGCACCAGCCCACACCATGCGTGAGCCCCGAAATATCTTCAATTTTTTTAGCCTGCACCCACTTTCCCTCTTCGGGAATCGGGGCAGGCCCGTGATATGCCCCTTTGGCGAGAGGGCACATGTGCTCAACTTCAGTAGAATACGTCATCAACTCCTCCCTAAGAAGTTATATTTGATGCTCAAGCGCAATCATGATTGAATCACGCCGGATCATTCCTCGAAATACCCCTGTGTCGTCAACAACTGGTATCCGCTTAAGCCCTATTTTTGTCATGAGTGCTATAGCATCCTCCAATGTGGTTGATTCAGAAACACTGATGATGTCTCGTTTCATGATTTCCGACACAGTCCGAGACTTGTCTTTTCGATTCGGAATGACATGCAGGATACCGTGTCCAAGTGAATTATAGGCATCTAGTGCCCCTAAAAGCATTGTGTCGGTAAGAAGACCCACAAGCTTTCCTTGCTGATCAACAACGGCGGCTCTCTGCGCTTCATCTCTCGTGAGACTCTCAAGCGCGGAAGCGAGCGGAGTATCCATTCTGAGTGAGAGTCCATCACGCATGGAAAGATCGCGGACATATTTTGATGCTGTTAAGAGGGCAGGTTCTTCGTGTGGATTTGCTGGAGTATCGACTCTTGCGGCAGCGAGCGCTTTTAGTAGATCAATTCGAGATAGAATGCCGCAAAGCTCTTCGTTCGAATTGATCACCGGAAGGCGCTTTAAATTGAAGGCTACCATCATGTGGAGCGCACTCTTCGCTGAGGTGTTATCGCGTACCGATTTTGGATTCAATGTCATTATTTCAACGACAGAAGTTGCCTCTGCGCGTTTCATCCAGTTTTTTAGATGGTCAGGGATGAGCATTTTCAGAAGTCCCAACCGAACTGGCATGCTTGCGCGTTTTATAAGATCGCTCTGCGTGAGTATTCCGAGGAGCTTTTTCTCTTCATCGACAATCGGTAGACATTTTAGATTATTATCCAAAAGAAGCTCAACCGCGATACGAACCGTAAAATCGGGGTGCCCATCGAGAGGCTGTTCCGTCATGATGTCCTTGACGGAAATTCGAGCTGGAATGAGGTTGTTTGGAGCATGATATGAAGTGACTTCCGTAGGGACAACGCTTACAAGACCATCAATTACGATAGACTCGAGTTTTGAAACAACTCGCTCCGCTTCAGCATCAGGAAGCATGATCTCTATGATTACGGGCAAATCATTGGACATCGCAACCATGCGCTTCGTGGCAATTTCGCCATTTTCGTAACAGCCCTCAATCCCTCGGTATACCACACAACGAGCTGCAATTTTTAAAGAATGCACATAATTCACAATAAAATCAGGAAGGTCTTTCCCCTCAAAACGAGCACCTTCTCTGGTAAATATCTTGATTGATGTATACGCGATCATGTCTACCTCCAAGATGAAGTAGGTTCGATAGAACACTCACCTGGAGATATCTGTTCGAATTGAAAGTTTGAGCGGCATATGGGAAATATTGTATAATGACATATTGAGCAGAAGGCTGTATATGTCGAAACAAAATTGCTCTTGCTCATATTACCCCTCCCGAAAACGCTACAGGAGTTATTAGCCGGAGGGGCAGTTAGGGGTAGTAGCGCAATCTGTTCAAGGACTATTACCCACGGGTGAACTCCATCGCCCGATAAAATGATAGATATTTTTTATTTGAGTGTCAATGTAATGTATCGATCACTTCTTATATGATATCTGATGAACGTGCGCGAAGGTATTGCGCGACAGCGGCGTTGTAGATAGCTGTTTCGATGGAGAAGTACGTCCAGGGTGAGCCCTGGTCGAACCACATCGCCGAGCCGATGGCGCTGTCGCTATAGTTGACCGTCCAAGAATGAGTGTCGCGGCGATTGCTTATGCCTGGCTGAGTTCCTTATACACGTTCTGGTACTTTTCGTGGATCATCTTTCTGTCGAACTCGTTGAACTCGCCGAGCAGCGCGTCGAGCTCGGATGCGCTGAAGTAGGCCTCGGTGTTCGGGAAGAAAATCTTGTCTTCTTTTTGGATATGCACCGGGTAGAAGGCGGCGAGCCAGTCGATGATCCTGGCGATTTCCAGCGCGGCTGAGGGCTCTCCCCGCTTGAACTTTTCGTTGAACTCGCGAATCGCCTTTACCTTCGCCCGCGCCTGCGCGTGCTCGTCGATGAGCTCCGCCATCATGCGCGCGTCGGAGGAGTCCAGCTTCATGGTCGAGAGCTTTTGGAAGAGAATCTCCTCTTCCTTGCCGTGGTGGGTTCTGTCCGCGTACACGCGGATGAAATCGACCACCGCGTCGATGAAGAGAGGGTCGAAGGTCCTTGCGGTCATAGCCTTCGCCTTGTTGTTCGCCACAACGAGCACCTTCTCGATCAGGCGGTGTTCGATCATGAGCATGCCTCTGGGTTTCATCGCTGCCTCCCTCAAGAGTTGATTTCACTTACAGCCTCATACTACGTCGCCCGTAATGGGATGTGAAGAAGGATCGCCGCGACGAGCGATAAGTGTCGCCGACTTCTCGAGCGCTTCAATGAAGGTAAGCGATTCCGGTATCATTAGGTATGAGATTTTAGAAATTCTAGGTAATTCAGATCTCCATTGACAAAATCCTCCACAACAACCATTCGTTGGACATAACCTTAAAAGCGCGAGGCGAGTGCTACGTGCCAAAGCATTTCGCACTAAAGCACCATTGGTTATTTCAATTCACGATGATTCCTCTCAATCCTCAATTCTTGCCGCTTAGCTGCTTTATTTCACCCCTCCCTTGATTTTTCAGAAAGCTCGGCACTGCGGTGCGACAATACTAGACACATGCTGTAACGCATGGAATCTTTACCATTCTCTGTTCTTATAGGAGGCGTTATGAAAATCAAACAGATCCTTCTCTTTTTAGGAGTACTGTTGCTGACTGCTGGATCGCTGTTCGCCCAGTCCCAGGAGAAGGAGCTCGTAGTTTATTCGACGATTTTCGCGGAATATGCGGACAAGATGAAGGCTGAGTTTGAAAAACTCAATCCTGGCGTCAAGGTGTATATCGTCAACCCGGGCGGAACCGAAGCGATGATCAAGAAGCTTGAGGCCGAAAAAGCGAATCCTCAGGCCGATGTGATGCACTCAGGCGATACAGCGAATTACGAGTACGCGAAGCAGGAAGGTTTGCTCCAGTCCTGCGTTCCCAATGTTCCGAATTTTACGCCTTACATCGATATTGGCGGGAAACGGCTCCCACTCAGCGACAAGGACAACTACTATCACGTTTTCAACCTGATGTTTACGGGCATTATGTACAACAAAGATCTCGTGAAAGAGAAGAATCTGCCCTTGCCCAAGGATTTCAAGGATCTTGCGAATCCGGCGTACAAGGGCCTCGTGATGTCGTCCAACCCGCTCAAATCTTCCACCGCAGTCACGAATATCATGGCGACCTATCAGATATACGGCGACAAAGTGTGGCAGGTATGGGATCAGGTGAACAAGAATATTCCCTACTACAACAATTCGAGTTCCGCGATCTATACGCTCTGTGAAAAGGGTGAGTTCGCTTTCACCATTGGCCTGAGTCGCCCTGCCTTTGTTTCAAGACAGAACGGGAATCCTGTGGATTTCATATTCCCGGCGGATGGCGCCATGGTGGCGGACAATGCGATGGGCGTGGTGAAGGGCGCACGGCACCCGGAACTCGCCAAAAAGTTTATCGAGTTCATCCTCAGCGATCAGATGCAAAAATTCGGTTCGCAGTACCTCTACATCCCTGTTAAGAAAGGTGTGATACCAGCCGACTCGCCCGCGTCGCTCGAGTATGTAAGCTCACAGCTGAAGACAATCCTTCTTCCGGACCGCAGCCTTGAGGAAAAGGCTCGTGGAGAAATTCAGAGCAAGTTTGGTGAATATATTCGCCTGAAATAATGGATTAAATCGACTATCGTTCAACCGCCCGAAGTATTTCTTCGGGCGGCTGTATATCGCATAAAAGGATGGAGTATGCCCAGTCTAGTACGGCGAGCCGACAACTCTGTATCTATACGGTCTTTTTTTACCTTCGCCATTGTATTTGTGAGCCTTTTCCTTGCGTATCCAGTCATCAATCTCCTCGCCTCTTCCGCATCGGTCCTCTTCAATACACAGAAGCCGATGCCGCCAGATTTTTTCCCCTATATGCTCAAGGTGACGCTGAACACCTTGTATCTCGCGTTCCTGACGACGGTGTGCAGCCTCGGTATCGCCACGCCGCTTGCGCTCTTCATCGTGAAATTTAGAGTACGACACGTCGGTCTCTGGCTAGGGTTGCTCACTGTGCCGCTCATAACGCCGGCGTTTATTTCCAGTTTCTCTGTCATCATTATTCTTGGCAGGACAGGTATTATCACCAAGCTCCTGAAAATGGTTGGCATTCCCTTTCCATCGATCTATGGTCTATTGGGCCTTGTGATCACCCAGACCCTTCATACGATTCCATATTCGTTGCTTCTCCTTGTCGCGGGACTCAAGACAGTTCCCCGCCATATCGAAGAGGCGGCGCAGTCCATGGGAGCCCCTGTTCCCAGAATTTTGCGGGGCATTGTGCTTCCTTACATCGCGCCACACATTCTTATGGCAGCGCTCATGGTTTTCTTGACATCGATAGGTGATATCGGCGCTCCTTTGATTATTGGCGGGAATTATAAAGTCATTTCAATGGAAATTTACACGAATTTTGTGTCCTATCTCGGAGATGAGCGAATTCCTCTCATCTTCAGCGCGTGGCTCATCCTTTTATCATCGCTGCTTATGATTGGCGCCAACAAATTGATGCGGCTCACGAATGTGCGTCACAAATTCCGCGTTGGAATAATGGAATATGATTCGAGACCAGTTCGCATCTACGGCACCGTGATGCTCATGGTGATAGTCGTGCTGATGCTTCTTCCATATCTCGCGATTGTCATTCAATCCTTCGCCGTTCGATGGAACAACTCCTGGCTCCCCCCCGCCTACACGCTGGAGAATTATCGCAAGGCGCTGGGCGACCACACCGCGGTGTTCTCAACTCTTCTGCTTCTCTGTACAGTGACACCCATCACTATTTTTCTTGGCATCATTTTTGGCTACATGTACAGCACGAGGCCGCGAATGCGATGGTTCAGCTACATTACACTGTTGCCGTTTATTCTGCCGGGCGTTGTCATTGGTGTTAGCCTGATTCAGAGCTATTCTACAGTCAAAATTTTTGGGCTTTCTCTCTCCGGCTCCATACTGCTTCTCATAGCTTCGATTTCCATGCGGCGCCTGCCAGTAGTCCTTAAACCGATTGAGGCAGGGTTCGCCAAGATCGATCCGGGCCAGGAGGAAGCGGCTGTGAGTCTCGGTGCAGGCGAGTTTAAAGCTTTCATCACGGTGATATTCCCGCAGATTAAGGCGACGATGTACTCCGCCATTGTGATCGGCCTCATTAAAGTAGTGACCGAGTTGTCTTCTACGCTGATCATCTATCCGCCGGGCTGGAGAAATATGTCGCTCTACGTGGCGTACTATGTCAACGAAGGTTTTATATCGCAAGCCGCGGCAATGGCCGTGCTTCTGATCATTATGGTTGGAATTGGGACTGTGGTCTCGAATACGCTCTCAAGGAAGGAACAACAACATCATGGTTGATATTTCAATACGAAATCTCGTTAAAAAATTTGGTTCTTCGACGGTAGTGAACGACATCAGTATCGATATCGAGAAGGGACAGATGGTTGCCCTTCTTGGGCCATCTGGCTGTGGCAAGACGACACTGCTGCGCATGATTGCTGGTTTTGAGCAGCCGACCTCAGGCGACATTATTCTGAAAGGGCAGAGAGTCAATGACATCCCGCCTCAGAAGCGCAATGTCGGGATTGTATTTCAGGATTATGCTGTATTTCCGACAATGACGGTGTTCGACAATGTCGCATATGGTCTGAAGATCAAGAAAATTCCTAAGGATCAGATTTTTAATGAAGTGATGCACTACCTCTCGCTGGTAGGGCTGATTGGGCTCGAGAAGAGAATGCCGAGCCAGCTCTCTGGCGGACAGCAGCAGCGCGTCGCCCTCGCTCGAGCTCTCATTACTAAACCTGATGTGCTGCTCCTCGATGAGCCGCTCTCCAATTTGGACGCTGCCCTTCGGCTGAAAATCCGCAAGGAGATTCGCAAGATTCAAAAGCAGCTTTCAATCACTGCTGTTTTTGTGACCCACGACCAGGAAGAGGCGATGTCGATTGCCGATCAGGTCTTCGTGATGCGCAATGGTTTTGTCATGCAGGGTGGAATGCCCTATGAAATTTATGCAAAACCGGGCAATGATTTTGTCGCGAATTTCATCGGGAGGAGCAATATTCTTTACGGAAAGACGCTCTCCCTCGATGCTCATTCAGCGCTCGTCGACACCAAGGGTCTTAAAATTCAAATTGCTTGCGGCACAGAAAAATTCTCAGTGGGCCAGGATGTGTGGATTTCAATCCGCCCGCAATATTTAAGGATACGAGGTCGAGCGAATACAACGCCAGCAGCGAACACGTTTGCCGCAATGATTACCTATCTCGAGTATCTAGGGACCTTCACCAAGGGGGAGGTGCGCTTGGCAGACGGTATTGAACTCGAGTTCGAATTCTACCATGTCGATGGAGCGTCAGATGTCGCCAGATTTGCTGTGGGCGACGAGGTTGTTGTCGAGATCGACCCTGCCAGTGTTATCTCTGGGAACACGATGAAGGGCCTGTAAAAGAAGATGCAAAAGTTGTGATATAGTACAGCCCTCATGAAGAAGGTGCCCTGGCTCGGAGGAGGTTCGCTTGGAACGCTGCACGCGGTTGCGCTCGCGGTATACGGGGCACTGGCTATCATCCCTGTCGGATCGATTATCCTCGATGCGCTGCGTGTTTTTCCGCTGAGCGGAGGTCTTTTCCCGCGAGGATTTGGGCATTATTCGTTCAAGGTGACAGCGAACACACTGGTGCTTGCCAGCGCCGTGGTGAGCATTTCGCTCGCGCTTTCAATTCCCGCGGGCTGGTCGTTGGCATCCTTGCCTCAGAAATGGCGCCGTCTCTGGATGGCGGCGATGACCATCCCGCTCGCGTCGCCGACGATTGTGTCAGCCATCGTCGTGAGGGGATTTTTTGATCGGAGCGCGCCTGTTGCGCAAGGCTTGCGAGCTCTTGGGCTTGCCCTTCCTTCAGCCTATGGATTTTGGGGAGTTCTGACCACACAGCTCATCTATGCGGTCCCTTTTTCGACCATTATGTGCATGTTTGCGTTCTCTTCGCTGCCCCGATCGAGCTATGAGCAGGCTCGAGCGCTGGGGGCTGGCTCATGGCGCGTGTTCAGCACCGTTATTCTTCCGTCGGTCCACCGCTACATAATGACCGCAATCATTGTACTCGTGCTGTTCTCTCTGGGAGATCTGGGTGGGCCTCTGTTGATTGGCGGCGGTTATACGCTCCTGTCCTCTGAGATCTATGTGAATTACATATCGAACTGGGGAGATGCGAGGGTGCCCTTTATGTTTGGCATGTGGGCAGTCGTTATCCTTGGATTTGTCATGCTGGCGATTGCGGAGCTGGAGAGAATTCGTCCCAGTGCCTCGGAAGCTCCAGCGCGAGCGGCGATACAGCCTTTGCAGGTTCGGCGCAAACTGGCGGGTGCCGTGTATCTCCTCCTCCTCAGCGCAATGTTGCTGATGCCTTTTATTTCTGAATTTTTCTCGCTTGAGAGGAGTTCCTCAGGACTGCTAATCGCTCCGTTCTTCTCTTCATTTCAATCTGCCGATTTCAGTCCGATAATCAGCACACTCTCAATCGCTGTTCTCACCATCGCGATTGAAATTCCCATCGCGCTTCTTCTCGCGCACGCGCTTCGCGACCGCTCGCTCGGTTTAGGCGCGCGGACAGCGCTACTGTACCCAACGCTGTTTCCGGGAGTTGTGGCTGGTTTTGGATTCTTGGGTTTCGCGAATGCTCCCGCTTTCCACTCCCTGGGATATGTGGTAAACATCGTCGCGCTCGCGTTGGCGCTTGCGTGGAAGTTGATACCGCTCTCATTCTTGTTGTTCCAGAGCGCCTTTGACAAGAATGTAACTCTTCAGGAGCAGAGCGCTATCAGCGTGGGTGCGTCTCCCATGAAGGCTTTCTTCTCTATCGCGTTTCCTCAGGCGCTGTTTTTCCTGCCGGCGGCGATTCTTATGAGTTTTTATTTTGTGGCGACAGATCTCGCCACAACACTCGTTCTCGTCCCTCCCGGCTGGAAAACGATGGCGGTACACATCGCTTATTACTTTGAGGAAGGGTTGTCGCAGAAGGCGATCGGGATGTCGCTCATCCTTCTAGTCATTATTGAAGTATTGCTTCTAGTGGGAATCTCGACGACAAACATGCAGAAGAATCGGCTCTTCACCGCTCCTCTCGCGCTCTTTGGCAGGCTGAGATGGTTCCCGTGGGCCAGCAGAACAGGGCGAAGACAGAAGGTGAGGCGCTGGCCGTTGAGTACGCTCCTGCCTGCGGCGCGGCAAAGATTAGAAAGCCGAAGACAGATTGAGCGGCACCTCGCGGAACTGCAGCACAGACTCAGCGCCGCAGAATTGAAGATGCTCAGAAGTCAAATCAATCCTCACTTTCTGTTCAATGCCCTCAACACAATTGTGTTCTTAATTCAAACCGACTCCGAGGCCGCCATTTCGGCGGTTGGCAAACTCTCGGCGATGTTTCGATATGTGCTCGACAGCTCAGACGTCGTTTCTCTGCCGCTGACACAGGAGATCGAGTATCTGAAAAACTATCTCGAAATCGAGAAAATCCGCTTTAAGGACAGCCTTAATTACGCGGTGCGGGTCCAGCCCGAAGCGTACGAGCACAGCATTCAGCCTATGCTCCTCCAGCCGCTCATTGAAAACGCGGTGCGGTACGGCAAAGATGCGTCCGCGAGGACCTATATCAATCTGGACGTCGCTGTAACATATAAGAGCGGAGTACGCGGGCTTCTGATACAAATTTCGGATTATGGAGTGAGCGAGCTCGATATCGATACGATAACCCAACAGCCTGGGGTCGGCATCCGGAATGTGATGAGAAGGATGGAAACTCTGCGTGGGGCTCACCTAGAATTTAGAAGGCGAAAACCACATGGACTCGATGTCATTCTCTTTCTTCCAAATCTAGAAAAATAGGGCAGTGTGTATGTCAGACGCAAAAATAAAGATATTGCTCGTTGACGACGAGGCTCCGGCGCGACAGATTCTTAAAAAATACATCTCAGGGCTTTCTGATGTCCGCATTGTGGATGAGGCTGAGAGTGGCGAACAGGCGGTGCAGCAGGCGTGGGCACTTCGGCCGGATCTCGCGTTTGTCGATATTCAGATGTCGGGGATGAGCGGTCTCGAAGCGGCGAAGCACTTTCCGAAGGAAACAGGAATCATCTTCGCGACTGCTTACGATGAATACGCAATAAAGGCTTTTGAACTTCACGCCTTCGATTATCTGCTGAAGCCTATCATGAAGGATAGATTGATAAAGAGTATTCAGACCTTTTTGCAGAAGCGCGCAACACTTCCTCAAGAAGCCCTCGAGGAGGTGCTCAAGATGTTGAGCGATAGAGCGCTCCCCCCGCAATCGAACATCGAATACCTCGAGACGATCACGTTGCGCGACATCTATGAGTTTATTGTGCTGCCGGTGTGGAGCGTCGAGTATATCCATATCGAACACGGCCTCGTGAAAGTTCATGCTGACGCGGCAACGTACGGATGCGATCTGACCCTCAAGAAACTCGCCGAGCGGCTCGATCCAGCAGCATTTTGCAGAATTCACCGCAACACTATTGTCAATAAAAGCAAAGTAAAGAAAATCATTCCTTGGGGGAAATCGTCGTATCAGGTGGAGATGAAATCTGGCGCGGTGCTGGAGATCAGCCGGGATAACTTAAAGCAGTTTAAGGAGGAAATTGGCTGGCTGCTTTAAAAATCCGGTAATCAGCCTCGCAATATTTTTGTCATCGGTTTGCCGTGCGCAAGTTCATCGACGAGCTTGTCGAGATAGCGGATTTTCCGCATCGTATCGTCTTCGATTTCCTCAACGCGATATCCGCAGATCACGCCCTTAATAAGGGAGGTATGCTCGTTCATGTGGGGAGCCTGATCAAAAAATGTTTCGATATCGACCTGATGTTCGAGCTGCGCCTGTAAGCTGTCGGCGTCGTATCCGGTGAGCCAGAAAATGATCTCATCAACCTCGGCCTTGGTGTGGGCCTTTTTCTCGGCCTTTTTCACCAGTAGCGGGTATACACCAGAAAAAGCCATCGAAAATATTTTGGGTTTGTCCATCGCGTGGTTTTCCGCGGATGCGCACGTGCGGGGGTGAATATTTTGATTCGCGGAGTTAATCCTCCACAGTCGGTTGCGCGTCGAGCTCGGAAGTAGTATCCGACGTGGAGGATTCTTTTTCTGCCCGCTTTTCGGCCTTTTTCTGCATTTTTTCTTCGCGCTTCTGCTTTTTGGCAAGTTCGCGCTGTCGTTTTTCGAAGGAATAGTTCGGTTTCATGGTTAGGCCTCCAAGCGGTTATTTTTTTGTGGCTAGGTTCTAAATCAGTAGGAGCTTCTGTAGCGGTCGCGACCGCGATCCTCGCGGGGCTTGTCGAGCGCTTCGTTCGCCTTGACGACGCGGCCATCGAGTTCCTGTCCGTTGACGCCCGCGATCGCGGCCTGCGCCTCGGCGTCGTTGCTCATCTCGACGAAACCAAAGCCTTTGGATCTGCCGCTGGCGCGGTCCATAACGACACGGGCCGACTCGACGTTTCCGAAGGTCTCGAAACGCTGTCTCAGGGAGTCATCGGTCGTGGAGTAGCTCAGATTTCCGACATAGATCTTTTTGCCCATAGTGGCATTCCTCTTTCCAGGTTCTCGCGCGGTTCTGCCCTGGTGGGAGCGGGCGAATCCTGGTCTACAATTGCGTACATGCGCCAGACGCGCATGGCGATCAAACCCGGCGCTCGGCCGCGTTTGATCTGGAAAGCTCTCGGATTCTCGGTTTGGCGGTTACTTTTCGGCAGGGTACGCGAGCGTGAACAAGCAGTGAAAAGCGGCGGCAACGTTGTCTCTTCCATCTCTCTTCCAATGATCATACAGCACTTATAAAGAAATAGCACCTAGGTGGGTGCATACTTCGCGCAATTTGCCAAACCGCTCGAAGAATGGCGATTCTGTTCGAGTAGATTTCAAAGCCGCTCTCAGTTCAATCCTCAAAGATGCGCGGCTCCCCTCAATTTGTCCTCATTCAGGTGACAAAAGATGTAGTGCGTCGGCGAGAGTTGTTTTTTGGGCGGGCGAGTGGTTTCGCAGAGCCCCGTGATTTTTTTATGGCAACGGCTCGCGAAGGGGCAACCCGCGATTTTTTCGCTCGGGTTGGGAGGGGCGCCCTCAAGCCGTATAGGCTGGCGGCGGTGGGCTGGGTCGACATCGGGCGCGGCGGACAGGAGTGCTTCGGTGTAGGGATGATAGGGCGGGTTCACCACATCGTCGCGTAGACCGTATTCGCACACGCGGCCGAGGTACATCACCATGATATGATCGCTGATGTAGTTGATGACATTGAGGTCGTGAGAAATGAAAATATAGGAGGTGTGCGACTGCTCCTGGAGTTCGCCGAGCAGGTTGAGGACCGAAGCCTGCACCGAGACATCGAGGGCAGATGTCGGTTCGTCGCACACGATGAGCCGTGGCGAAGTGACGAAGGCGCGCGCGACCGCGATGCGCTGCTTTTCTCCGCCGCTGAGCCGGGTTGAGGGGCGGGCGAGGTACTCCTCGCCGAGATCGACTTTTTTAAGGAGGTCGATCATGAGCGCGCGCCGCTCGCGTCTCGACGTGATCTTGAGCATCTTTTTGATAGGTCGGTCGAGAATCTGCTCGACCGAGAATGACGGATTGAGACTTCGGCCCGGATTCTGGAACACGAGCTGAATGTCGCGGATGGTCGCGCCGGCGCGCTTCTTCCAGTTTTGCGAAATGTCGCTGCCGTCGAAGAGCAGGTTGCCGCCCGTAGGTTCGAGAAGACCGGCAACCAGATGTCCCATGGTGCTCTTGCCGCAGCCCGATTCGCCCACGACGCCAAGCACATCGTGCGCGTCGAGCCTCGCGTTGACTCCGTCCAGGGCTCGAACGGTTCTCGCGCGGTTTCGATAGTATTTGTAGACTTCGCGAAGTTCGAGGAGTGGCGGGACCTGGTCTGGGCGAGGTTTCGGAGCCTCGCCCGAAGAAGGCGCGGTCTCGCGAGGAGTCCGCGCGATGAGCGGCGCGAATGTCATTTTGTCGGGAATGTCGGTCGCATACGCCCGGTCGCAGGCGGCGAAGTGCCCATCCTCGATATTCCTGAGACCGTACTGTTCCTCGCAGGCGGCGTTCTTCTTTTCGCAGCGCGCCGCGAAGGGGCAGCCCTTTTCGTCGGCGCTCCGGCGCGTCACATAGCCGGGAATCGTATTGAGCCTGGCCGTCTCCTTCTTGATGCCCGATCTCGGCATGCAGTTGATGAGCGCCCGCGTATAAGGGTGCTTTGGGTGATTGAAGAGCTCTTCCTGTGGGCCGAGCTCGACGATCTCTCCCCTGTACATCACCACGATCCTGTCCGAAACCTTGTTGATGACGCCAATGTCGTGGGAAATGTAGATGAGCGACATTTTTCGCTTCGACTTGAGCTCGCCGATGATGTCGAGAATCGAAGCCTCTGTGGTCACATCGAGGGCGGTGGTTGGCTCATCGAGAATCATGACGTCGGGCTGGCAGAGCAGAGCCATGGCGATGCAGATGCGCTGTTGGATGCCGCCGCTCACCTGGTGCGGGTAGCGCAGCACAATGCCCTCGGCCTCTCCGAGCGAGAGATCCTTGAGCGCGCCGATGCTTTCCCGCCGCGCCTCGGCTCTGGAGAGTCCGCGGTGGATGCGGGTCACTTCGTCGAGCTGCGCGCCGATGGTGAGCGAGGGGTTCAGGGCCGAGTAGGGATTCTGATAGACCATCGCGATGCGGTCGCCCCGGTATTTCTGCATTTCCCTGTCGTTCTTGAGTAGGAGATCTTCTCTGTTGAACACAATGGAGCCGCTTCGTCGGGCATTTGCCGGCAGATAGTCCAGAATCGCATAGGAGAGTGTGCTCTTGCCGCATCCCGATTCGCCGATGATGCCGAGCGCCTGGTTGGTTTCGAGGGAGACCGAGAGGTCTCGGATGGCGACGATGGGGCCGGTTGGCGTCTCGTAAATCACGTTGAGATTGCGTATGTCGAGTATAGGTTTATTGGTCACGGAGCACCACCTTGCCGAGAAAGTCCGAGAAGAGCGAAATGGCGATCACGAGCGAAGCGATGGCCAATGACGGATAGAGTACTGCCCACGGCGCAGCCTTGATGATGGTCTTGTTCTCGATCACCATCATTCCCCAGTCGGGCGTGGGGGGCTGAAGGCCGACGCCGAGGAAGCCCAGCGAGGCGACCATCATGATGGAGTAGGCGAAGCGGGCGGTGACCTCGACAATGATCGGTCCTATGGTGTTGGGCAGGATCTCCCTGAACATGATGTAGAGGTGGGATTCGCCCCGAAGGCGCGCCGCGTCGACATACTCGATATTCTTGCAGCCGAGGAGGGCGCCCCGCGCCACCCGCGCTGTGGCCGGCGTATAGGCGATCGATACGATGAGCGTGAGTGTCAATATGTTCGAGTTGCCCAAGACTCCCAGTACAACCATGGAGAGCACGAGCGGAGGAACCGCCATCATGATGTCCATGAAGCGAAGGAAGAGAGCGTCGACTCTGCCGCCGAAGTAACCTGCGGTAAAACCTAGCATCACGCCAGCGAGCGACGAAAAGAGGCTCGTGAGCAGCGCGATCGTCAGAATCGAGCGGCTGCCGTACACGATGCGCGCCCAGATGTCGCGTCCAAGCGAGTCGGTGCCCACGAGGTGACCGCCGACTCCCGGCCCGGTCATCTGATGGTCCATGTCCATGCCAGTGTAGGAAAAGTGCGTCAGCGAGGGCCCGACGACCGCCGCGGCGAGCCAGAAAGCCATGATGAACAGCGCCGGGAAAATGAGCGGATTGTGCCGCGCGATGTACATGATGCGCTTCATCACTGGCCTCCCGGGTAGCGTATTCTCGGATTGAGGAGGCCATAGAGAAGGTCCGTGATGGCTGTTGAAATGACAAACACCGCGGTGATGAAGAGCGCGCATACTTCGATGAGCGGCGTGTCCTGCGTTTTTACCGCCGACATGGTGAGCGAACCCAGCCCGGGAAACCCGAAGAGTGTCTCGACGACAATCAGCCCGCCGAAGAGCCAGCCCATGTTCATTCCGATGATCGTAATAGTGGGTAGCAGCGCGTTCTTGAGGGCGTGCCTGAAGATGACGCGGCGGAGGGGCAGCCCCTTCAGCACCGCAGAGCGGACGTAGTCGGAATTCATGACGCTGATCATCGAGGAGCGCTGCATGCGCGACACGTAGCCGAACATCACGAATGTGATCGAGAGCGCAGGCAGCACGAGAATGTTCAGGTTGCTCCAGATGCTCTCGCCGATCGGGATGACGCTCGTGATGGGAAAGAGCGGTATTCGCACCGCGAATAGTGTCATCAGAATGATGCCGGACACGAATTCGGGGAGCGCCATGGTGGCGAGCCCGAGAAATGAGATGATCGAGTCGATCCATTTCCCGGCCTTTACCCCAGCGAGCACGCCGAGCACGATGGAGAGCGGCACGTAGAAGAGGAGGGCGAGCAGGGCAAGCACGAGCGAATTGCCCACTTTCCTCCAAAAAATCGAGGCGATCGGAACACCGCGCATGTAGAGCGAAGTCCCAAGGTCGCCCCGGAGCATGCCAGCCGCCCAGCGCCCGTAGCGAACCCACACAGGATCGTTTAGACCCATCGACTCGCGGAGCGACGACACCGCCTGCGGCGTCGCGCTCTGCCCGAGTACGCGCTGGGCGGCATCGCCAGGCATGAGCTCGACCAGCAAGAATATGAGGATCGACATGGCGATCAGCGTGACCGCCATGCCGCTCAGGCGCCGAAAGAATGGACCGAGAAATGTCATTTTGCCCCTTTGAAACGCGCATACTTGAGCTGCGGCAGCATGGTGATCGGCTGGCGGTAATCTTCTACAGTGTCTTTCATCGCGACGAGGTAGGGCACCTGTACATTGATGAGCGTTCCGCGGTCAAAGAATACCTGCTGGAGCTTGTCGTAGAGCTGCTGTCGGGTCGCGTCGTTGACTTCCGTCACGATCTGCTGGATCAGCGAATCGACTTCTGGATCGGCGATATGCGATTCATTCCAGGGGCCTTTCGAGGTAAAGGCGAGGTTGAGGAGCACCGATGGGTCGATGCGGCCGCCCCAGCCCGTAATGGAGAGCGGAGCGTGCATCCAGTACTGCGAGAGATACACATCCCTGGGGTAGCCCTTGAGCTGGATGTCGAAGTCGGCCGGCGCGGCCAATTCCTTGACAGTCTGCGCGAGAGCGGGGCTGTAGGGATGGTCGGAGGCGTAGTAGAGCTCCACGGAGAGTCCTTTCGGATAGCCGGCCTGGGCCAGGAGCGACTTCGCCTTCTCGATGTTCTGTCCGCGGTTTGGAATCGCGTAGTACTGCGCGAGTTTGTTCATGATCGGAGTTTCGTTGTAGAAAATGTCGGTGCCCAATGTGCCCTGGCAGGCTTTCGCGAGGATTTCGGGATTCATCGCATACTTCAGCGCGAGGCGCACCCGGTTGTCGTTGAAGGGCTTGCGGTCCGCGGCCATCGAGATAAAGCGCTGCTCCTGATAGGGCGATACCACTTTGAAGCCCGTGGTTTTTTCGAGGCGCTGGCGAATGAGGGGTGTCACCTGCGGAACGATGTCCACCTTGCCCGCCTCAAGCATCTCGACGCTCGAGTCGATGTCGGGCACGAAGTAGATGAGAAGCTGATCCATGAGGGGATATCCCTTGTCCCAGTACTTCTTGTTGCGCACGAGCTTCGCCGATTCCTTCGGAGTCAGTTTGTCGAGCTTGAAGGGGCCGGTGCCCATAGGCTTTGTCTCTCCGTACTTGGCGTAATCGTAGGTCGAGGAGAGGATGGCCATATTGTAGTCGGTCATCTGGTAGATGAAGGTAGGCCGAACCTCCTTCAAGTGGATAACCACAGTGTGTTTGTCCGGGGTGTCGATCGATTCGACCACGGAAAAATCCTGCGCTTTGAGGTGCCCCACGGAGGGGTCCTGTGTGCGCATGATGGTGAACTTGACGTCTTCCGAGTCGAAATCGCTTCCGTCGTGGAACTTGACGCCCTCGCGGAGCTTGATGGTCCAGGTTTTGCCATCGGCTGTCTCCCACGAAGTGGCGAGCGCGGGCTCGAGCTTGCCATCACTGTCGATATTCACAAGGTACTCGTAGATGCTCGAGTCGAGCGAGAACGCCTGTCCATCCCAGACCCCGGGTGTAATGAGATTGGGAACCTGCTCAGCGATGCGCAGGGTTTTATCGTTCGATGCCTGTCCTCCGGAGTTGGAGCAGCCCGCGATCGCCAGGATGGCGACG
>Ga0172370_10004783_pt1 | contig 17896 bp, 17 predicted proteins | sample LakKiv5m_FD_114538 | JGI IMG/M metagenome (GOLD analysis project Ga0172370, IMG submission 114538) | Freshwater microbial communities from Kabuno Bay, South-Kivu, Congo - kab_022012_11.5m | ecosystem: Environmental > Aquatic > Freshwater > Lake | place: Democratic Republic of the Congo...
ACATCAGCCTCACCACGGCGCAATCTTTCCAAAATTGCGCTGCGCTCCAATGTTAAGATCTCGGAGTGCAGATATTCCACCTTAATTCCTGTTTCATTCTCATTAAGATAATCAGTTAATTCCTCGGCAGTTCGTTTAGTTAATGTGGTTACAAGCACTCGTTCGTGGCGCTCCACCCGCAATTTAATTTCAGCGATTAAGTCTTTAATCTGCCCCACACTTGAGCGCACTTCGATTTGCGGATCTAAAATTCCTGTGGGGCGGATTAATTGCTCCACTACACTTTCATTACCTGATTGTTGTGAACGGGCCATTTCCCAATCCCCCGGTGTAGCACTAACATAGATCGTCTGATTTAAAAGTTTTTCAAATTCTTCAAATTTAAGTGGACGGTTATCAAGAGCTGCCGGCAAACGAAAACCGTAGTCAATTAAGGTTTGTTTTCGTGAAGAATCACCCTTATACATTCCGCCGATTTGTGGAATCGTGAGGTGTGATTCGTCTATTACTAATAGATAATCCTTAGGAAAATATTCTAAAAGTGAATGAGGGGCGTCCCCCGGCTGGCGTCCATCGAAATAGCGCGAATAGTTTTCAATACCGTTGACATAACCCACTTCATTAATCATTTCTAAGTCGTAGGTAACACGCTGATTTAAACGGTGTGCTTCCATTTCTTTTCCCATTGAGCGAAGCTTTTGACATTGAGCCACTGTGTCAGCGCGAATTTGTTCAAAAACGGCTTTCATTTTTTCCGGCTCCACCAAATAGTGTTTGGCCGGATATAAAATGAAGTTCTCTAGGTTTTCTTGCAGTTCACCAGAAATCGGATCGCTTTGTTTAATTTTGGTAATGGTATCCCCCAACATTTCAATGCGAATGGCAAAGTCTTCATATGAGGGATAAAAATCAATTGTATCTCCTTTAACTCGAAATGTGCCGCGTGCAAATCCAAAATCAGATCTGGTGTATTGCAAAGCGGTGAACCGACTGAGAAGTTCTTTGCGGTCATAGGATTGGCCGACATTCAATTCCAAAATAAATTTCCCGTATTCTAATGGTGATCCGATGTTATAGATACATGACACCGAGGCAATGACAATGCAATCTTTTCGAGTCAGAAGATTCGTGGTAGCTCGTAATCTTAGCTTATCGATTTCTTCGTTAATTTCCGTTTCCTTTTCGATGTAGGTGTCTGTCGTCGGGATATAGGCTTCAGGTTGGTAATAGTCATAGTAAGAGACAAAATATGAAACAGCATTATCCGGGAAGAAGTCACGAAATTCTTGATAGAGCTGGGCAGCCAAAGTTTTATTTGGAGAAATAATTAAGGTAGGCTTTTGTGTGCGCTCGATAACATTGGCAATAGTAAATGTTTTCCCTGAACCGGTGACACCCAACAACACTTGATCCTGTTTGTTTTTTTCCAAGCCAAAAACAAGCGAGTCAATCGCTGTGGGTTGGTCACCTGTTGGAGAAAAATCTGATTTAATTTGGAACTTCATATTAATGCTTTTCGTCTTAAATTTGTGTCATTTTGTTACAGTTGACTTTCGGCTTTTATTTGTATAAGTTAGTATTATAATTTTAACACACGATTATGGCCGTAGTTTTATATAAGCGTCAGCGCGATATTTTGGAATTTGTTGACGATTTCATCAAACGAAATAACTTCTCCCCCACATTGATGGAAATAGGAAAAGCGTTAGGAATGAGTTCTCCCGCCACTGTTCATGAACATCTTCGCTCCCTGGAAAAGAAAGGTGTTATTAAAAGGCACGACGGTTCTATTCGAGGAATTGAAATTATTTATAACATGATTGAGACGAGACCATTTCCCAAAGCTAATGAGGTGGAATTACCTTTGTTAGGATATATTCATGCTGGTAAGCCTCTGGAACCCTACGACGACCCTAATGCCACATTTACAGTGACACCAAACCTAGTTCCACCAAACAAGAAAGCATACGTTCTTCAAGTTAAAGGCGAATCAATGATTGAAGACGGAATCTTGCCTGGAGATTATGTTGTTCTTATTAAAGAACAGGCCGTCAATAATGGCGACGTGGTGGTGGCACTAATTATGGACGACAAAATGACTGGTTTGGCAACTTTAAAGCGATACTATAAAGAATCTGATAAAATTAAACTCATGCCTGCTAATGCCAAAATGGAGCCAATTTATGCCAAAGAGGTGCAAATTCAAGGGAAATTATGCGCTCTGGTGCGAAAATATGCCTAGCGTAATTCCCCAATTGTTTGTTATACTTCATAGGTGTCAATTACAACTCTTCTCAGTCCAGAATTTATTATTAGAACTTTTGGTCTTTTAGGTATCTTTGCAGTTATTTTTTCCGAGTCCGGTTTGCTTTTTGGTTTTTTCCTTCCTGGAGATAGTCTTCTTCTGACAGCCGGCCTGTTTGCTTCCCGAGGAGATTTGAATTTAGGCCTGTTATTAATAATTTGCGCACTTGCAGCCATTACTGGTGACTCAGTTGGTTATTGGTTTGGTCGAAAAACCGGCGACAAACTTTTCCAGAAAGAAGAATCACGATTTTTCAAAAAGAGCCATCTTCTTAAAGCTTCTGATTTTTATCAAAAGCATGGCGGAAAGACAATTATTATGGCTCGTTTTATTCCATTTGTCCGCACCTTTGCCCCCATTGTGGCCGGTGCTGCCAAGATGAAATACCCTCTTTTTCTTACCTATAATCTTGTTGGTGGTTTAATTTGGGGAGCTGGCCTTCCTCTTGCTGGCTATGCTATTGGCACCTGGCTTCGTGATCGATTTACGGCTAAGCAAGTGGATCAATATTTTTTGGTAATTGTATTATTCGTAATCGCGCTTTCAGTTTCTCCAACTGTTATTCATGTATTAAAAGATAAAGATTCCCGGACTCATCTTTTCCAAGCTATTAGGAATTTAATCTATGCTCTACCTGGTTTCCACTCCCATCGGTAATTTTGAGGATATCACTCTCCGTGCTCAAAAAATTTTGACGGAAGTCAATGTAATTGTTTGTGAAGATACTCGCGAAACTACCAAGCTCTTAAAACATTTTTCCATCCCCCACAAACCTTTAATTTCACTTTATGAAGAAAATGAAGTGTCAAGAATTAGCGATTTAATTGTCATGCTTAAAGCCGACCAGTCAATTGCCCTAGTTTCAGATTCGGGCACGCCCCTAATTTCCGATCCCGGATTTAAATTTGTTCGTGAAGCATTAGCCCAAGGAATTAAAGTTGTTCCCATTCCTGGCCCTGTCGCAGCTATTACCGCCTTGTCGGCGTCGGGATTACCAACAGACAAATTTCTATTTTTAGGTTTTCTTCCCGAAAAATCTGGTCACCGCGAACAACTTTTGCAAAACACCCAAACCTCTTTAAATCTAGTTAATTCCACTGTAATTATTTATGTTTCTCCATATAAAATTTCTGGGACATTGGAATCCATTCAAAAAATTTTTGGAGATATTGAAATTGTGATTCTTCGGGAGATGACAAAAATATATGAAGAACGCTGGATGGGAAAAATTTCTGAAGCGATGACTAAATTTAGTTCACCGAAGGGAGAATTTGTTCTTCTGTTTCACCTCACTGACCCCAAATAGACTTCGCCGGTTAAACCGTTAACAGTGACAATTTGCCCGTTTCGAATGGAATTAACCACTACACCTACACTATCGATTACCGGTCCACGAACATGTCGTCTGTTAACATGGCTTGATTCCTGAACTGTTTTCTTAACAATTGCCGCTCTCATCGGAAAATCGGGGAGCATTACTGCCTCATGAAAGATCACTATTTCGTCACGAGAAGGTAATTTTCTATTCCAGCCGTGTTTGGTCCGAATGTTAATCGCCCGACCAGTTCGTAAACCACGCTTCAGAACTCTACCGTTCATGGTGGCCTCTCTAAAAGGCTCTGATTTGGCGGAAGCCTCTTCTTCTACAATCGAATTAACAACCGGATTAAGAACTGGTTCAATGTTGGGTTGAATTTCGCGAATGCTGATTAAATGCACCTCATCGCCATTAGCTACAAAGGTAAATTCTTGGGGAAAATAAAGAATATTAATTAATTTACGTGCCAGTTCACTTAATTTTGATAGGGCGTTATTAGACAGGATGGTATAAGGATCTGTTCCATCGATTAGTTCAATTTTTATGGGAGAACCAGAATTTTTGGTGTAGACCTTCCCTTCATGTAAATAATTTGGCAGAGCTTGAATTAACAATGAATGATGATTGTGCAGGCCGCGCGAGAAAATAGAGGTATCGGAGACTAACTCACTCCACACATGACGAATGGCCGCCAGTACTTGTGCATGATCAGTTCTATCAAGCAAAAAACTTAAATTTCCGGCACGAATGATGAGTCGGTCGTCAGGTTTTAAATTCAACCAACCCAAATGTGTTTGCACTAGTTGAGTAAATGAGTCAGAAAAAGCGGCTTTTTTAATTTCGTTCTTATGAGACAAAATTGCCGTCTGCACTGAGTCTGGGTGTGGCCAAGTTAATGATCGTTGTAAGTCTGACATTTTTCCACGAATATTATTGGAATCGATAAAAAGATCATAGGCAGAAGGAGTTAGAACAAATCCGTTGGCGACAGGGATTCCTTCTTTAGAGAGCACGGCTAATTGAAGAAAACGACTGTCCACAAGATCCGAATAATAGGAGTCGAGGTGTTTAAAAGCTAAAATTAAAGGGGCAGGCATTGGCAATATCTTAAACTGAAATTAGCCACAGTTCAAGTTGGTCCGCCAAATTTAGGATCGATTTACCAGATTTATTATTAAAGTCGATTCTTAACAGACGATTATGTAAATCTACCATATGTTCTCGGGTAAATTTATTCGCTTGGCTCCCTAATTTTTTCTTTTGCCAGGCAATGTCGAGCCATTCTTTCGGGCCATCCTGACAATTATCTTTCATTAAAAGCAGCAAACGCATTTGACGTCCAATCATGGTAATTAACATCTCTGCTGGTTGATGACGTAATAATTCTTTCCAAATTGGGAGAAATGCTTTTTGTTCTCCAGGCGCTAAACCATCCAAGAAATCAAAAATAATTTGTTCCAAGTCAAATCGTTCAACTTTTAATCCTGGAATACTTGGGGTGGCATATAATTTTTTCTTCTCGTGTATGATGATATCCGTCGAATTACCAATCAGAAATTTTTCATCTAAATCCTTGGCACCAGAATAGTTTAAGACCACCAACAGTGCGTCACCAAACATTGATTGCTCATTAAAAAATTGCTCCCAGGCGGGCTTTGAAGTTTTTGACGCATCAATTTCTCGCACTTCACACCCCGCCAACTTTGCCTCTGATTTTAATTGCCAAAGTTTTTCTAAACTACGAACGCTGTCCTCTCCATGTAAAAGAGTAATCATTTGAAAAATATTCTAAAAAAATTAACGATGGAATTAAATGGAAAAGAAATATCCCAATTTACCGCTGGCAAATTAGAAATTACGTTGCTATTTTCCGGCAGTTTAAAATATTCCGCAATCTGCGGCTTTCCTTGGTTTTTGGGAAGATCTTTAACGGCAATTGCAAAATCATTAAATCCCCCATCTGGTTTGGTAAAACTAAATCCACTAAATGGTCCGGCAGAAGCGGAAAGTAAAAAGGGAGTAACTGCAACAACATTGTCAGTCCAAACATTATTAAAGGCATATAAATAATAGTCTTTAGCTCGTCCAGAAATAAGAAGATCCGTTTGCCAACCAGCCTCAGTAATAAAAATCGTTGGTTTGGCAAAAAATCTAGTTTCCAAAAATTCCGCCTCATGACGGAAACCGAATATATTCACTGGAGAATAGGCATTCGGACCTGTCGAAAACGCAGGATTACCATAGGAATGGTAGCTCATTCCATCAATTTGAGAGAAAATCCCCGGCACGGCTTCATTCATTTGCATAAAATAGTCATAAATATTCATCGAGTTTGCCCCATTAGGAGCAGATGAATCCATTCCCGCACCGATCACGTAATAATCTTGGTTGTTCTTATGAAAGATATCAGCGGCGCGAGAGAGTACCCTGGCGTATTCCTCAGGGTACACAAAACCTCCCCATTCATTTTTATTATTCGGTTCGTTATAGACGATGACATAGCGATTCTTAATTGGCCAAGGAAGCTCAGAAAGAAAATTCGCAAAATCAACCAAATCCCATTCGTTCGGGGCTAACCAGTGCTCACCATTCGGAAAAGAGGCAATTCTCAAAATGGGAATAATTTTTAATTTGGAGCATTTCTCCATAAATGCTTCCCATTTAGTCAGATCACGATCATTGGCACGAATTGGCACAGTCACATAACCCCACGTTCCCCCATTAGAATTAACTAGTTCAGCCGCTCTTTCAAGCTCACTTGTGTCCAAAATATGAATTCCAAACCGATTATTAGCCACAGAAAGTGGGGAGTAAATTGCCCATGCGGGACTTGCAACGCTCGCTTGACCGAGCACCAAGCTAAACAGTATAATTGCTACAGTCAAAAGAAGCCTTAATTTCATCGCGCAAATTATACCAGTTTAAGGCAATCATAGGGCGATAGCTGTACCTCGCTGAAGCTTTAACAAAGGTGGTCAGTGGTAGAGCAGCCCCGATTTAATCGGGATTGGTCCTGGGTTAGAATTGAATTATGTACTTTGTCTATATAATTCAAAGTGAAGTTGACGAAAGTTACTATATTGGAAGTAGTGAAAATGTTAAAAGTAGGATTTGGGAACACAATTTTGGTAGAACTGGCTATACAAAAAATAAACGACCTTGGGTTTTGAAATACGAGCGTAGTTTTGTAACTAAAACAGAAGCGTTAGTTGAAGAAAAACGATTAAAGCGTTGTAAAAGCAGGGACTATTTAAAGAAGATTATCATGGGCCGATAGCTCAGTGGTAGAGCAGGAGCCTTTTAAGCTCTTGGTCCTGGGTTCAAATCCCAGTCGGCTCACACATCTTTTATTTGTACGGTAGAGCAGTCCCGATTTAATCGGGGTTGGTCCTGGGTTCAAATCCCAGTCGGCTCACAGTTTTTCTCTGGCGCCATCGTCTATCGGTAGGACGGCAGAATTTCACTCTGTCAGGCGGGGTCCGACTCCCCGTGGCGTCACTTGATATTTTATCTTATAATAAACTTGGCCAACAAAAGAAATACCAGCCGAACTAGTACCAGATGTATTAAACGGATTAGGTGTAAGCCCAGTGGCCTCAACTACCCCTGATGTTAACCGCGTTATAAACGGACGGAACGGAGCTGTCGCTTATAAATTGGCTCAGGGACAGGAACATGTCACAGTTTTAAATGGAGTTGATGCACGTGGCAATGCATTAAGAAAAAGTCTACTTGTTTATTCCGAAGCTAATGCTGCACTTGTTGATGTCGTCGTAGGCGCATTGACCTTAAAGAAGTAATTTTACAGCGTCACATTCTCAAAATGTTCTACCTCTTCCAATGATTCGTCAGGTCTCAGGCAAATAGCAATTACGTCCAGTCTCCAGTCACAACTTAGGTTATTTTTGAGCATATAAAATTCGGCGGTTTTAATTACTTCGCGCATTTTGTGCGGGAGAATTGACTCTTCCGGTTCACCAAAGGAATTTCCAATTCTTGTTTTGACTTCCACAAAAACCAAAGTATCATTTTCTTGGGTAATTAAATCAAGCTCCCCATAATTGGCTTTAAAGTTGGTCTCAAGAATTAAATAACCTTTATTTTGAAGATATTCCGAAGCGATATTCTCCCCAAGTTTACCTAAATTTTGATTATGCACAAGAAAATTATATACGTATCTCTTGGATCCGTTAAGATTGAAGTAATCCGTGCTTAGGCAACAACTTTGGCCACTTGTTTGGGAGTTAGATCCCGAAGATAGAATAGTTTGGCTCGACGAACCCTTTTAGCATGTTTTTTGACTTCAATTTTTTCAATCCAGGGAGTTTCAAAAGACCAAATACGCTCGACACCGACCCCGTCAGAGATTTTTCGAACACAAAATGACTTAGCGTTGTTGTCCACATAGAGCACAGTTCCCTCAAAAACTTGGAGACGAGATTTCTCGCCTTCCTTAATCTTTTGATGGACGCGAATGGTATCACCTGCGGAAAAATCGATTGCCATGGGCCTAATTGTACTAAATTTCCTTGACCCTGTCCACTACTAGAGACAACTTCTCTTCCCGATTATCAATTTTTCCTGAAACGATGGCAATATTGTTAATTGTCCAATATTCCTTATTGCCGTTGTTTTCAAAAGCTCGAGGAAAAACCACACATTCCACTTTAGCTCCATCAACACCTTGAAGTGTGATAAAAGCCATCTCTTCGTTATTTTTCTTAGTAAACACTTTGCGCATGGAAACAATAATGCCCCCCACTGTCACAGTCTTCCCCACGTGCTCTTCAGGATCGAGTTGAGATATATCGTGAGTAATATAATCTGATAGTTTTTCCAATTTTTTCTGCATCGGATGCTCCGACAGATAAAAGCCAAGGTATTCAAATTCAAACAGCAATAACTCCTCTCGAGGCATCTCGGGAAGGTTGGGGAGATCAAATCCTGGAGTAATGTCACTAGCATCAAGGTCAATAACATCATTATCGAAAAAACCTGTCTGGCCTGAGCTAACCTGTTTGGCCAGTTTATGAGATTCAGCAATAATTTTGTCTAATGCCGCCAACATGGACGCTCGATTACCAAATTTATCCATCGCGCCAGCTTTTATCAAGCTTTCCAAAGCTTTGCGATTTACTTTTTGCAAATCAACTCGGGCAGAAAACGCGCTTAAACTCTTAAACTCACTTCCAGAACTCCGAGCTTTTAAAATGCTTTCAATGGCTGCCGTACCAATATTCTTAATGGCAGATAGACCGAAGCGAATGGCTCGTCCTTGAAGAGAATCTTTATTATCTTCGATCGTGAAACCGACTCCAGATTTATTAATGTCCGGGGTAAGGACAATTATTTTCATTCGGCGGCACTCACTAATCGCTTCGGCAATTTTGTCCGTGTCACCAGATTCAGCGGTCAGAAGGGCACACATATATTCCACCGGATAATGGGTTTTAATATATGAGGTTTGATAGGACACAATGCCATACGAAGCCGCATGAGCTTTATTAAAGCCATAGCCTTGGAACGGGACTGTTAAATCCCACAATTGTTCCGCTTCTTCTTTGGTCATTCCAGAGAATTTTTGACAACCAGCCACAAAGATTTCATGCTGTTCCGCCATCTCTTTGGGCTTTTTCTTACCAATCGCTTGACGAAGCGCGTCAACCGTTGACCAATCGTAACCAGCCAATTCCAATGCCATGAATAAAATATCATCTTGATAAACCAAAATTCCATACGACTTATCTAAGAATCTTTCCATTTTCGGATGAAGATATTTCACGGGCACTTTGCCATGCTTACGAGCAATAAATTCCTGAATATTGTTCATTGGCCCGGGACGAAAAAGAGCAATCATAACCATAATGTCTTCAAGTCGATTCGGCCGTAACTCTTTAAGCCACCGAGTCATTCCTGATCCACCCAACTGAAAAGTTCCCATAGTCCCCCCGTCGGCTAACATCTTGAATGTTGCCTCATCATCAAGCGGGATTTTAGCTAAATTGATCTGGACATCGCGGGTTTTGGCAATTAATTCAATCGCTGATCCTAAAATAGATAAATTACGAATTCCCAAGATATCAAACTTAACTAATCCCACATCCTCACAGGCATGCATTTCATATTGAGTAATAACCTTGTCACCGTTCGGTTCCAACTGCAGTGGCGTAAATCCGGTCATTTCTGTCGGAGATACCACTACCCCCGCGGCATGAACAGAAGAATGTCTCGTGTTTCCTTCAATCTCTTGAGCAAGATCTAACAGTTTCTTGACTTCCGGATCCGAAGTGTACATTTCTTTCAGCTCTGGAGTAATTTCCAAGGCATGAGCAATGGTCATCGGAAATCCTTGCGATCCCAAGGGAATTGCCTTAGAAATTTTGTCGGGAAAGGCGTAGGGATGACCCAACACTCGTCCCATATCACGCACTGCCGCTCTGGCAAGCATTCGCCCAAATGTACAAATTTGTGCCACCTTATTAGCACCATATTTTGATTTAATGTACTCTAACAATTCTTCGCGCCGATCGTCCGCAATATCTAAGTCGATATCTGGTGGTTTGGGACGAAGCGGATTTAAGAACCTTTCAAAAGGAAGATAATAGCGCAATGGGTCAACCGTGGTAATTCCTAGTACATAGGACACCAAAGATCCGGCTGCTGACCCCCTTGTGTTAGTGATAATGCCATGGCCGGAACAAAAATTAATCATGTCCTGCATCATCAAAAAATAAGGTGCGTACCCCTTGGTAATAATTACTTCTAATTCATAGTCTAAGCGTTTCACCAACTCATCGGTCACCTCTTCGTATTTGTCTTTTAACCTTTCGTGAGCCATTCGCTTTAAATAGTCAGGCGCTGCTTCCCCAGTGGGAATTTCAAAATTGGGGAAAAACCATTTTCCTAGCTCAATAGTGACATCAATACTTTCTGCCACTTTTACCGTATTTTTAATCGCATCAGGAAAATCCGGAAAAAGATCATTCATCTCTTTTTCCGACCGCAGATAGAATGTCGGTGAATCCACATAACGCAGACGATCGATATCCGAAACCATTTTTCCTGTCGACACACAAACGAGAGCGTCTTGAGCCGTCGCATCGGTCTGCATAATATAATGCGCGTCATTTGTGGCCACCAAAGGGATAGCTAAATCGCGACTTAATTTCGTAATGCCACCGACCCATTTCTTTTCCGTTTCCGCCATGCTTTGCAATTTTTCTAAGACACGGCTTTCCTTAGTTTGAGCAAAATAGTCTTCGAATTTGTGTCGTTGAATTTCTAAAAAATAATTTCCTTCACCAAAAACTTCTTGATACCAAAGAGCAGTTTTTTTGGCTTCTTCATATTTTCCCTCAATTAATTGTTCAGCCAGTTCTCCTTTGGGACAAGCCGACAGACAAATTAAACCATCGGAATTTTCCTTTAATGTTTTCTTATCGAAACGAGGACGGTAATAGAATCCCTCAAGATGGGCAATGGTGGTTAATTTCATCAAATTTTTATATCCTTGGTAGTTTTTGGCCAGAAGAACTAAATGATTATTGGCTTTATCTTCTTTTGACTCTTTTTTATGAAGGTCGGTGCTCACTACATATCCTTCCATCCCAATTAATGGTTTAATTCCTTGAGCCCGGCATTCCTTATAAAATTCAATGGCCCCATACATCACTCCGTGATCAGTGATTGCGAGAGCCGGCATTTCTAACTCTTTAACCCGCGCTACCATCTTTTTAATCTTGGACAAACCATCCAGAAGGGAGTATTCACTGTGAACGTGAAGATGAACAAAATCAGCCATAATATTAACCTAATTTATCCAGGAGATATTTTTTAACAACCGCTGAATCCACTCCGCGCTTAATCTTGGCCACTTGTCCCAAAAGAAAACCCAGAACATTTGCATTGCCATTTTTAAAATCTGCGACCGCTTTAGGATTAAGTTTAATTACTTCGGTAATTATATTTTCTATCTCTTCACTACTTACTTTCGTGGTCATTCTCGATTCCACCACTGATTTAATTAATTCGGCGGGTAAAATTGTTATGATCTCTATTTTCTTATTAATTAACCAATTGGCAATCGCTTTAGGCGTTAGAGAATGTTGTGAACCCACCTGAACCGCTTGTTCAAAATAGTCAGCCAAATCGCGAGTTTCACACAAAATACTCGCATCATATTCTGGCAATTGATAGTCATTAATAAATCTTAATATTTTTACATCAGGCAATTCCGGCAACCTTTTTTTCAGTTTCTCGACCTCTTCAAAAGGAAAATGCATTGGGGGAATGTCCGGCTCGGGAAAATATCGATAGTCCTGGGCATCTTCCTTACTTCGCTGTAAGACAGAGATACCTTTTGCCTCATTCCATCCTCGGGTTTCTTGCTGGGGAACCTCTCCACGAGTAAGTGCTTCAGTTTGTCGAGAAATTTCATATTCCAAGGCGTGTCTGGCAAAGCGGAAAGAATTAATATTTTTTAATTCCACACGATAGCCCGGAAGATTATGATCAGTAACTTCCCCATCACCAAGCGCAATGCTGATTGATGGTTCTAGTCTCATCGAGCCCTTTTCCATGTCAGCCAAGGATATGGCGAGATACCGAACTATCTGCTGAAGCTTTTTGAGATAGGCGTCAACATCTTCAATCGTTCGAAAATCCGGTTCCGTCACGACTTCAACGAGAGGAACGCCACTGCGATTGAAATCCACTAGTGTCGCTTTTTTTCCATCAATTTCCGTATGTTGCAACTTGCCAGTATCCTCCTCAAGGTGAACCCGACGAATGCGAATTTCTTTTCCATTAACGACTATTTTTCCGTTAACACATAATGGTTCATCATATTGGCTAATTTGGTAGCCTTTGGGCAAATCAGGATAAAAATAGTTTTTTCGATCAAATTTTGAATGCTCAGCTATTGTGCAACCTAGTGCTAGCCCGAGCATAATTGACCATTCGATGGCTTTTTTATTGGGCACCGGCAATGCCCCCGGCAAACCTAAGCACACTGGGCAAGTATGGCTGTTCGGTGTCATGCCAAAATGATCAGCAGGACACCCGCAAAACATTTTGGATTCAGTTGCCAACTCGATATGCACTTCTAAACCGATAATTGGTGTAAATTTAGTTTCGCTCATGTCTTGTTCGCTATTTTAGGTTTAGTTTTAAACCATTCAGTTGCTTGCTCATAAACATTCGCAATCTCAAAAAGTTTTTGTTCAGACCAGTGGGGACCAATTAATTGAATCCCCACAGGCAGTCCGTCGACAAATCCAGCTGGTAACGATAGGGCTGGTACTCCAGCTAAATTAACTGGCACTGTAAAAATATCTACCAAATAAAGCGCCATCGGATCATTAATATTTTCACCGATTTTCGGCGGCATCATCGGAGTTACAGGCGCAAAAACCACATCCACTTCCTTAAAGGCTTTTGCAAAATCTTGCGACACTAAACTACGAATTTTTTGAGCTGTTTTATAGTAGGCGTCGTAATAGCCAGAAGACAAAGAATAGGCCCCGATCATCATCCGTCTTTTTGCTTCCGCTCCAAACTGATCACGGCCTTGTCCAAAACGGATACCATCATAACGAGCTAGATTTGAGGACACTTCGCTGGGACAAATAATGTAATAGGCTTCAAGAGCTGCTTTCGTATATGGCAAAGAGACTTCAACAATTTCTGCCCCTAAAGAGCGAATTTTATTCAACGCCTCTTCAACTTTTTCTTCTAATTTTGGATCCATGCCATGTGTTGCCTTAGCACCAATAGCGATATATTCCGGAGAAACTCCTACTTTAACACCTTTTAAATCTGTTCTTTTTAACAAGTCTTGATAGTTAGGAACTTCTGCTGTTCCAGTAGTCGCATCATAGGGATCTGTTCCTGCAGTCACCGATAGGATCAAAGCACTATCAGCCACTGATTTTGTTAAATGCCCGATCGAATCCAAAGACGAAGCCATGGCAATAATGCCATAGCGTGACACTCGTCCATAGGTGGGTTTAAATCCCACTAAATTACTAAAGGCTCCGGGGGCACGAATCGAACCACCAGTATCGGTCGCGGTGGCCGCGAGGGACATTCCCAGTGCTACGGCTGTTGCCGATCCACTGGACGAACCACCAGCCACATGAGAAAGGTTATAGGCGTTGGCGGTCGGTCCAAAATCAGAATTTTCCCCCGTTGAACCGTGCGCCCAAGCATCTTGATTTAATTTTCCAACGATTATTGCTCCAGCTTGTTTTAATTTTCTCACTACAGTAGCGTCATAAACGGGGCGATATTTTTTTAAAACATTAGCGCCGGCAGTCGTGCGAAGATTCTTTGTTGAGAACAAGTCTTTCAAAGCAATGGGCATGCCAACCAAAGGAAGCGATTTATCAGACTCATCGGCGATTTTTGCTTGGGAAAGAAGTTCTTTCTCGTCTTCAACGGTGAGAAAAACGTTATAGATTTTATTATATTTCGCGATATTTTCTAGAGCACTTGAAACCAAGTCAACGGATTTAAACTTTCCGGATCGTACCCCCGCCAAAGCTTGCGTTAATGTTAAGTCTATTAGGTTCATATTAATCAAAAACTGCCGGTATTTTAAAATATCCGTTATGAGTTTCCAGAGCGTTACTAAGCGCTTCGTCTTGCGTCAATTGCCGTTCAGGATCAATTTTATCTTCGCGAAACACATTTACTAAGTTAGTGGTTTTGGTGTTGGCCAATACCTTAGAGGTGTCAATATCTGACAACTTTGAAATAAAATCGATTATAGAAATTAATTGTGGTTTAAACTTCTCTATCTCTTCGGTAGACAAGAAAAGACTGGCCAATTTGGCTACGTGGAGAATCTCTTCATCAGTTAAGGTTATTTTATTCATTACATTGATCTTAGTATTTTAATCCTTTCGTTAATATCCGGATGGGTGGAAAAAAGACCAGTTAACCAATTTTTAGCAGATTTTCCGGCGAAAGGGTTAACTATAAATAGATGAGCGGTGGCATTACTCGCAGTTTTCATTGTCTCCGTATTATTTTTTAATTTTTCTAAGGCGTTAGCTAGTCCAATCGGGTAACGGGTTAAATATGCCGCACTAGCGTCAGCGAGAAATTCACGTTTACGAGAAATGGCCAATTGGATAATTTTCCCCACAATTGGCGACAAGATAGCAAAAACAATTCCCAAAAGCAGAAATATTTGGCCACTTTTGCCCCGATCGTCATCGTCACCACCACGCCACCAGAGTGAGCGCATAAACCAGTCGCCAAGAATGGTTATTAATCCCACCATTACAGCCACAATAACCATCAATCGGGTGTCAAAATTCTTAATGTGAGACATCTCATGCCCAATTACGCCTTCTAATTCTGTTTTATTCATCATGTCCAACAACCCACTGGTTACACAAATTACTGCGTGTTTTGGATCACGTCCGGTGGCAAAAGCGTTGGGAGCTGAATCCATAATTAAATAAACTTTAGGAGCAGGAAGCCCGGCGGCAATAGAAAGATTTTGGACGATATCAAAAACATCCTGTCCGGGAGTATTTTTCATTTCCTTAGCGCCCGATAAAGCAAGGACAGTGGAACCACCAAAATAATAGGATCCAATGGCGAATAAGAGTGAAAAACCGAAAGCAATAAACACCGTGGAATCCCCCATTCCCAATGCCCGAACTAAAATATAAGTCGATAAGCTTATAAACAGAATAAACAAACCCATGATGAGATAGGTTTTATTCTTATTGGCACTAATTTCCGAATAGATAGACATGAAGAAAACCTAACCTTTAAAGTCGACTTTAACGGGTTCGCGGTCAGAGGCAGAAAGTTCTTTTCCAAAAAATTCAGCGGGCTTAAAACCCATTTGGCCAGCGACAAGAACGTTGGGAATAACTTTTAAGGACACATTGTAATCCATCACGGTTTGATTGTAGAACTGTCTGCTGTAAGCGATCTTATCCTCAGTATCAGAAATTTCTCCTTGAAGTTGCCGGAAATTTTCCGAAGCTTTAAGGTCTGGATAGTTCTCCGCGATAGCAAAAACTGACTTTAGAGCATTAGCCAAACCAGTGTTAGCTGCATCCTTATCTTTAAGAGTGTTGGCAGACAGCATTTTTTCCCGAGCTTCAGAAACTTTGGCAAAAACATCGCTCTCATGTTTCGTGTAACCCTTGACAGTTTCGACCAGATTAGGAATTAAGTCGGTCCGTCTTTTTAGTTGCACATCGATTTGACTCCATGCTTCATCAACGCGAAGTTTGTTAGTAACTAAGGTGTTGTATGCCATCCACAAGAAGAAAATAATGGCAAAAACTAGGGCTAGAACGATGCTTAAAACACTAAATAACATATGTGTGACTAAATCATACTACCGCTTTTTTAACCAGTCAATGAGGCGCTCATATTTCCATGTATTAATAACATTTTCAGGCTCTGCCCAACCCCTCCTCGCGACCGACACACCATATTGCATGTTTACTAAGTCTTCAAAGTTATGGGAGTCTGTGTCGATCACAAGTTTGACACCAAATTTCACCGCTTCTCGAACTAATGTATCAGATAAATCAAGCCGTGAAGGATGGGCATTAATTTCCAATGCTTTATCTAATTTTTTACAGACGGCAAAAATTGTTGGCCAGTCTAATTCAAATCCTTCTCTCTGCTCCAACAGTCTTCCTGTCGGGTGACCTAAAATCTTCGCTGCCGGATACGACAAAGCTTTGACCACCCGTTTGGTCATCTCTTCTTTGGACAACCCAAAAACACTATGGACAGAAACAATTGCAGCGTCCAAATATTGAAAACCGTCTTCCGGCACTGCCAATTCCCCATCCGGTTTAATGTCCACCTCCAAAAGATTAATTATTTTCACTCCTTTATTTTTTTCCTGGAGTCCGTCGATGTGTTTCTTTCTCTTTGCCAGGATACCTAAAATATCTGATTGGGTAAGTTCAGTGGCTTTTGGATTATGTTCTGCAAACCCAAAATATTCATATCCCAACGCGCGAGCCTCGTTCAACATTTCCTCCATGGAATTTTGTCCATAATCATGACTTGGCTTAACGTCATAGTCACTGTGAGTGTGCAAGTCGCCACGAATATCGGCTAGTTTAACTAAATTTGGTAAGATGTGACTCTTAGCAGCTTCAATTTCACCAAAATCTTCTCGAAGTTCGGGTGAAATATAGTCTAAACCTAAAAAATTATAGAGTTTTTCTTCACTATCAAAAGTTTGAACTTTTTTTGTTTTAGAGCTGCTGTTAATTTCCGATAGTCCATATTCGTTTAATGAATAGCCCTGTTTTAATGCATATTCACGCAGCTTGATATTGTGATATTTAGAACCGGTAAAATACTGCAGCATAGCTCCGTATTCCGATGGTTTAGAAACCCGCAAGTCCGCTTGGCGACCAGCAGTAAGCAAAATTGATGCTCCAGATGGACCACGTTCAATTATCGAGCTGGATCGCGGATAATGTACAAACGCATCAATTACTGCTTCAAAATCATCGGTAGCAACTGCAAAATCTAAATCTCCGATGGTGGCAAGTTGCCTTCTCAAGCTTCCAAGCTTATCTATGCGTTCTATTTGCGGACAGTTTTCCTTAAGATAGCTAATGATGTCTTGAGCTAAAGCATCGGCTAATGGCAAGACCATTCGTTTCAGTTTAATCTGTCCCTTACGAAATCGCTCGATGTTGTCCAGAATGTCTTGCTCACTCTTTTCACCAAACGTTTCTAATGAGGATATTTTGTGTTCAATAGCGGCTTTTTCAAGTTCATTTACAGCTAATTGAGCACTTTTTATGTTCAATTCTTTCACTAATTTTTCGGCTTTTTTTGGACCAATCCCGGGAACTTCTAAAAGAGGAAATATTGCTTGGTTAATTGAAGACAAAACTTGTTCGATATGTTTTGATGACCCTTTGGAAAAAAATTCGGAGAGGTGTGACCTAATTGACGGTCCCAATCCAGGAACTGCGTCTAATTTCCCTTCTTCAAATAAATCCTTAACTTCAGAGGTGGAATGTTCGATGCTCGTGGCGGCATTCTCATAGGCCACTATCTTAAACCGACTTTCCCCTAAAATTGTATAGGCCGCAGCCACTTTTCGGAGCATTCTAGCAATCTCGGCATTACTGAATTTGTCAATTGCAGGAACAGGCTTCATTTGATATCATTGTAGCGTCGCAAACGTAAAAAGGGAAGCGTTCGGAATATTGGGGTCGTAGCTCAGTTGGTTAGAGCGCCTCCCTGTCACGGAGGAGGTCGCG
>Ga0172370_10004790_pt1 | contig 17873 bp, 21 predicted proteins | sample LakKiv5m_FD_114538 | JGI IMG/M metagenome (GOLD analysis project Ga0172370, IMG submission 114538) | Freshwater microbial communities from Kabuno Bay, South-Kivu, Congo - kab_022012_11.5m | ecosystem: Environmental > Aquatic > Freshwater > Lake | place: Democratic Republic of the Congo...
GCCTATGCCAATTATATTTGCGCATAAACTAACTAAAAAACTTGCAGAAGTTAGAAAAAGAGGAATAATTAAAAATTTAGGGCCGGATGGAAAAAGCCAGGTTACAATTGAATATGAAAATGGAAAACCCAAAAGAATTGAAGCTATTGTTATCGCGCAACAACATAAAGAAGATATTACAGAAGAAGTTTTGAGAAACGAGATTTTTGATAAAGTAATTATGCCTGTTTGTTCGGGTTTTATGGATAAAAATACTAAAATTCATATTAATGCAACAGGAAGATTTGTTATTGGCGGACCTGAAGGTGATACCGGTGTTACTGGAAGAAAAATTATTGTAGATACTTACGGAGGTATTGGAAGGCATGGTGGTGGAGCTTTCTCTGGAAAAGATCCTTCTAAAGTTGATAGAAGTGGGGCCTATATGGCAAGATATGTTGCTAAGAATATTGTTGCTGCAGGTTTAGCGGAAAAATGTGAAGTTCAGATTAGTTATGCTATTGGAGTTGCAAAACCTACATCAGTTAATGTTGATTGTTTTGGAACAAATAAAATTCCTGAAGAAAGAATTATGGCTTTAGTTTTAGATAATTTTGATATGCGGCCAAGAGCAATAATTGAAACATTAGATTTGAGAAGACCAATTTATAGAAAAACTGCTTCCTATGGGCATTTTGGAAGAAACGATGAAGATTTCACTTGGGAAAAAACAGACAAAGCAGAAATTTTGAGAAGTGAAGCTGAGTTATAATGTTTTTTGTTTAATTTCTTCTTTTTCTACTAAAACACCATAAACTCCATCATAGCCCGGTTTAACTTTTAGGTTAGAAATCCTGTTATCAATAATTAAGTCTGCAAGTTTTTCTTGCTTATCTTTTAATAATTCTGCTTGAAGTACATTTTTATCAACTTTTAATAAAATATTAAATTCATTTCCAAATTTAGCTATGAGTCTTTCATAAATGGGCATAACTTTTTTTGAGGTTATCTTTGTTTTAAGATAAAATGCAATCAATTCATGGAGTGGAAGAATTTTGTGGAATGGTTTTGCATTTAGTGGAATTCCATTATTATTTGAAAGAGCTTCAACGCGATTTTCTACACCAATTGTAAGAGTTTTTTTGCAAATCGGACAAATTCCTTTAAGTTCTCTAGTTTTTTTAGGCGCGCAGCTAAAATTACAGTCTCTATGTCCATCCCAATGATAAATACCATAGCCGGGATCAGTTTCTATTGTGGATTTAAAAGTTTTATTTCTAATTTGATCTATTATTAAATCATAACTAATTTTTTCTCCTTTTTTCAAGGAAAATATAGTTGCTTCTCTACCCAATCTCCAAGGCCAATGTGAATGCGAATCCGAAAAACTTAAAATTGATTTTTCGGATAATTCGGTAATCTTCCAGTTCATTTCTGGATCAGAACTCATTCCAGTTTCAATTGCATGAACATTTTCATATTGACTGCCAAATGCTTCCTTTAAACTATTAAAACCACTCTTACTCCCAAAAGCACCAAACCAAGGCGTCCAGATATGTGCAGGGATAACTTCTATTTTTTTATCAATTAACATCATTTGTTTAACAAATTCTTCGCAAGAAACTGAAAATATTGGTCTTCCATCATAATCTCTTCTGCCTAGAGTATCCAGATATTTATTTATTTTATAAACTGTTTCAAGGTTTGGCGCAAAATAAACTAAATGCACTCTTCTTCCTTTTCCATTAGTGCTAAATACTAAACTTATTTCTCCAGTCAGCATAAATGGGAAATCAAATCCGTCTTCACACTTAAAATAATAAATTCCATTTTTATCTTTCTCAAGCAGATATTGTTTGATTTCGGCTAACCATTTTTCATGTGAAATATCACCTGTTCCAAGAAGATTTATTCCTTTCATTCGCGCATATTTTACCAGAAGAGGAATAGTAATGTTTTTACTTGTTGCACGAGAAAATCTTGAATGAATATGTAAGTCAACAATTAAATCTGTTCCATCATCTTTAGCAAATTTTATTCTTTCTGTATCTGAACTTACTGCAGTTTGAATCGCCTCTTTTGCTAAACTTAACACCATAAATTGAGAAAGAAAACATAAGCTTTTAAAGTTTTAGAAACTCGAAAATATAACAAATTTGCCCTCATAGTTCAGCCCGGATAGAATACGACCTTGCGGAGGTTGGGACCGAGGTTCAAATCCTCGTGGGGGCATAAATTATTTTTAGTTAGACTTCGTTCATAAAGCTATTATTATTAATAATTCAATAAAAATGCATCAGAATTGTTCAACCTAACTTTGGCTTACTAATTGCAGCATTAATAGAATTTGATTTAAATAATGTCTACGAAACTAATCCTTATTTCTCTTCATTAAAAACACAAGAATTCTTTTTTGCGGATTTTTCAAGAATTTCAAACATCTTTCTTACTTTCGTATCTGCCTGCTTTAAATCGCTGGCTTTTGAACGAATCATGTATTTTCCTGCTGCAATATAGGTTATTTCAGAATTAGTTTCATTTAAACCGGCTTCTTTTTGAGCTGTTGAAATAAGATTTTTTATTTTAATTACTCCATCTGAAGCTTTGCTTGAAAAAGAGAATCTTTGAGACACCTCTTTTTCCTTAGTCTTTTTTTCTTTTAAAACTGCAAGAATTTTTTGGGTATCCTCTTTTGAGAGATATTTTTCAGGAATAGCTGGATTTTCTTTTGCAGAATCAAGATAATCCACTAAAGATAATTCGTTTGATTTTACCTTTACTATAAAATCTTCTGCTTTTTTCTCACCAAGAATTGTTCTAAGCATAGCAGAATAGCTTTTTCCTCGTTTGAATTTATCATTGAACTCATTTCTTTCGTTTGTTTTAACTCTTCTAAATGAAAGCTCTATATGATTGGGTTTTATTTGAAGAACTTTACATACTATTTTCTTTCCGGGGAAAGCATATTCTCTTATGTTTCTAATTCTTCCAGGAGCTATTTCCATAAAAGTTAATGTTCCGTCAATTCCGTATTCATCTATAGTTACGAATACAGTTGTACCATCAATTTTTCTTACAGTGCATAGAACTAATTGTCCTAATTCAAGTTTTTGATTTGTCATGTAAGAAACCTCCAGCTGTTTCTTAGATTTCCAGCAACCCAGAAACCTCCTGCGTGGTTTCTCTTCCTTCCAGCATCCAATTGATTTGTCATGTAAAATGATGTTTTAGAAGACTTTTAAATATGTTGCTTGAAGCTTTAATTGCCTTTCTCGAACTTGTATTTTTATATTGGAAAAATTACTTAAATCCAAATTCTCGCCTCTTGCTCGGCAATTTACTAACTAAACTTTTGAAATGTCCTCAATCCTAAAACTTACCTCTGCTTAAATAAAGCGTTTTAAGTTGAGAGAATTATCATAAATAGAGAGTTAATTATGTGAAACACTAACTAAAAATTAATTCAAAACTTCTACTAATCGTGCTTTAAGCTCGGCTTTTCCGCCCTTAGGCTTAGCTATAACTGCTCCGCAAATAAGACATTTAACTTCTGTTGTTGCGCCTTCGAACATGATTTGTTCGTTTTTACAGGCTTGGCATCTTACTTTAATAAATCGTTTTCGTGGCATGTTTTGATTAGAATTGGGGGGTTTTTAAAGATTTAGTTTGGTTAGATTTTAACAACTTCAAAGTCAAGTTTCTTTTTAACTAGGTCTATGAAAGCTTCTTCTTTATCTTTTCCTATTACACAGCCGGCCGCAAATTTATGGCCGCCAGATTCTCCGCCGATTAATTCTGTAATTTCATCCATTATTTGCTTAAGATTCCTCGAATTTTCTTCTTTTTTATCTCTACCACAAATTCTTGAAGAAACTTTTATTTTGTCTTGATTGTAAGCCATGGTTATTATTACTGTTCCTTCTTTGTAGAGTGCGGACATTGACATAATGCTGGCAACTGTTCCAATAATTGTATCCTGGATTTTATCTTTAGCATTCATGATTACATATTGTTTGCCCTCTATTTTCGGATGGGTGTTCATATGTTTTAGGGCTTCAATTAAATTTTGCTTATATTTTATATAAATTGATTCTGCATGTTTTCTTGCAGTTTCGTTGCCCATACAAAGTAAAAGTGCAGTATTCGAATCTCCCATTCTACTGCAAGCATTTATTAGTGCGGATAATTCTCTTGCATCTTCAAGTTTATTGAAAAATTTTACCAAGAAGAGATTACCAATAAATTCAGACATTTTTTCATGGTCCGGCATCCTTAATGCTATGGCCGTAACTAATCTTTCCATTTCGCTTTCATTTAATTCTATTAGGGCCTTGTAGCCTTTTTGATTAAATTCTATTCCTGCTTCTCTAAGAACATTTGAGGCTCCTGTTGAATCTCCAGTAACTCCTGGAATATAGGGGTTTGAACAATATTCTAGTGCTTTATTTAGCGGGCGTGTTGAAGGATAGAGTAAAATCCCTTTTTTAATAGTTATATCCGCATCTCCGAGTATTGTTGATGTAATTGGACCGATTTTCTTTTCCATAATATCTCCAACCATGCCTATAACTGCAAGATTTGCAGAAGCAGAATCTTTTTTTACAAGCTCCCTAGATACAAGATAAGACAAACAGCTCCCGGAAAGTTCTTCTGAACCATATAAATGGGGATTTACCATCTTTATATTTTTAGGAAGACTGGAATTAAGCGCTATTTCGTGATGGTCTATTATAAAAACCATATTTTTCAATTCAGAGATGTCCTGAATATTGCTGGAGCCTAAATCAAGAAATACAAGAACTTTGGTTTTGGAAAGATTTTCTATTGTTTCTTTATCCAGACTTTTAACTATTTTAAAAGAAAAATTTCTGTCAAGTTTTTTGAAAGTTTTTCCGAGAATTGCTGCAGAGGTTATTCCATCTGTATCAAAATGACTGATAATAAGAATATCTTTCTTTTCAGTTTTTTCTAAAAATTCCTTAGCAAAATTTTGTATCTTTTCTAACATGGTCTCTTTTTTACTAAGACCTTGGTGATTATTGAGCTAGGTATTCGTTAACCTTTTTTAGCTTAGCCTTAGTAATTATTAGAGATCTCTTTGTTTTCTGATCGTGGATGTTTTTAATTAGATGTTTTGCTAGTTTTTCTGATTTTGATTTTAGGTTTTCTTGGTCTGGATGTTTGTATTTTCCAGCTTCTTTTAGAACTTCACTTATTTTTAGGCCGTATATTGCTACACTTGGGATTCCATAATTATCTCTTAAAACTAATCCAATTTTTTCAGCAGTTAATTCTGGAGATTTTTCAATTGTTTTTAATATAATTTCTTTTACTTCTGCTTCAGTATACTTGAGCCATACGGGCTTCTGCATCGTATTTTGTGATTTTTTTGCCATTTTAATTCTTTACGTAATTCTACCATTTTCATTGTTTTTAAAGTTATTCTTTTCTATGAAGTTTTCATCGTGCAGTGGTCAAGTATATATTTAAACTCACAATTTGGTTATACTTAATGAGGATCTGGTTAGAAAAAGGTAAACAGAAAGAGCTTATTGAGAGAGAAAAACAGAACTCAAATCTTTCTTGGAATGAATTTGCAAAGAAATTAGGAATAAAATTTTCTAAATTGAATGGCTTTCATTATGAAGAAACCTTGATAGAGGAGTCCGTATTTAATCGATTAAAATTAGGCCCCGATTTTAAGAAATTTATTATTAAAAAATTAGAAGAAGGTTGGGGGAAAGTTAAGGGAGGAAAGCTTTCTCCAGGTAATACTAAACAAATAACTATTCCCCAAAAAAGCGAAGAATTAGCAGAATTTTGGGGAATTCTTTTGGGGGATGGAAATATTAATCGGACTGGCAGCTATAAACTTGGAACTTATAATATCAATATAACGGGTCATCGTGTTCTGGATAAAGATTATCTTTTAAATTTTGTTAAACCCCTGGGAGAAAGACTCTTTGGGATTAAAGGCAGATTCTTTTATGCAAAGAATGCATTAGCTTTAAGAATTGTTTTTGATAGTCGGAAGATAGTAGATTTTTTTGAAAAAGAAGGATTTATGGCTGGAGATAAAATAAAAAATCAATCAACTATTCCTACTTGGATAAAAGAAAATCCCAAATTTTTAGCAGCTTGTTTAAGGGGCTTGCACGATACAGATGGAACTTTCTATAAACTAACTAACCAAAATAGTTTTCAAATCGGATTTACTAATCATGATAATGCTCTTCTCAGGGATACTCAAAAAGGTATTATCTCTTTAGGTATAGGTGTTTCGAATATTATGAATAATCAAAAATATGTGATCACTAAAAAAAGTGAAATAGAGAAGTTTTATAAATCGATTGGTTTTAGCAATTCTAAGCATCTAAATAAGATAAAGAAGCTTTTTTAGAGCCCCTTGGTGAAGCGGTCAATCATCCGAGCCTTTGGAGCTTGTGTCCCCGGTTCGAATCCGGGAGGGGCTATTTTTATTGAGAAAACTCTTCTTAGATTAATTCAAGCTCTTCTAAAACTGCTTTAACTTTTGCTTTGCTTTCAGGGCGAAGTTCACAAAGCGGAAGCCTGTATGCCTCTTCGCATTTTCCTTGAAGAGAAAGCATGTATTTTATTGGAATAGGATTTGTTTCTATGAACAATGCTTTGAAAAATGGGCTTAATGCTTTTTCATACCTTTCTGCTAACTTATAATGGCCGTCTAATGCAGAGCCCACGAATTTTGCCATTTGGCGCGGAATTATATTGCTCGCAACTGAGATTACTCCATCTCCGCCTGCTTTTACTACTTCGAAAGCAAGGTTGTCATCTCCGCTTAAAACCGTAAATCCCGAAGGCGCACTTCTAACAATAACATCCCGTATCTGGTTCATGTCTCCGGAAGCCTCCTTTACCCCTATGATATTCTTGCAATCATTAGCCAAACGAATCAAGGTGGATGTTTCTAAATTTACACCTGTCCTGGTTTTGATATTGTATAATATGACTGGAATTCCAACTGAATCTGCAATAGCCCTGAAATGCCGATAAAGCCCTTCTTGAGGCGGTTTGTTGTAATAAGGATTTACTGAAAGAATTGCACTGGCGCCTGAACGTTCTGCATGCTGGCTGAGTGCTATGGCTTCAGCAGTGCAGTTTGAACCTGTTCCGGCTATTACGGGAACTCGGTCATTTGCGCATTTTATGACTACTTCAATAACTCTATTGTGCTCGTTATGGCTTAATGTCGGGGATTCGCCTGTTGTCCCGCAAGGAACTAATCCAGTAACTCCTTCCTTTATGTTGAACTTGATTAAATTCTCTAGCGCAGACGTATCTATACTGCCTTCTTTATCAAATGGGGTTACTAGAGCAGTATACACTCCCTGAAATTGCTTTATCATTATTAGGAGCAGGTTTTTTGTTTTTTAAGGTTTATTCTTATAGAATGTATACAATTATTTGGGAGATTATTCGTGCTTATATCTTCCCCGAGCCTCAACTTTCTTGAGCTGTTCAAGAACTTTCTTTCTATCTTTGGAATTGTAGTTATCAAGAATTATTTTTTCAGCTTCTTTGTAGATTGAAAAATGCTTTGCTTCGAGCGCTTGTTTGATTAGGTGCAAGTCTACGGCTCGGTCTTCTATTCTTGAACTTGTGAAACCTAAACCGAAATCGATGAAATAGAGGCAAGGATATGAAAAATTAGGGATTGCCTGCGCTTGCTCGGCAACTTTACTTTTAACATTATTAATTGTTAGTGAATCTTGAGGAGGTGTTGTTTTGCATTCCTTGGATTTGGCTTCTTGTAATGGATTTTCTACATAAATCATATTACTTGTGGTTAAATCTCCGTGAATTATTCCTGCATCGTGGATTTTGGCGATTTGATTTCCGATTATTTTGCAGATGCTTTTCCAGTCAATCTGTTCTAAAGTTTCTGAGAGTTTTTTTCCTGTAATGAAAGGCATGGTTATTTCATTAAAACTTGTTTTTGTTGGATTTGGACAGGGAATTAATTTTGAAACTTTTTCGAGAAGTTTGGCTTCTTTTTTTGTTCTTTGTTTGATTATTTTTTTATCGAGCTCAGGATGGCGATATTTTTTGGAAACGCGGTCTTTTATTACTTCGTTTCCTTGGCGCAGAATTATGGCTTCTGCGCCTTGTGCGAGAATTTTTGGGGTTGGCATATATTCTGAAGAATAATTTTATTTATAAATGTTTGAGTTGGTAATTCAATTATGAGAAAACGAGATTATCCGAGATTTTGGGGTTATGCCTGTGTGCAGGATGTAATCAGAAAGGAAATAGGTTATGGTGTACTTTTTTCTAAATTTGAAGTTGATTCTGCACTTAATGCAGATTCTTGGGGGATTCGTTTAAGTCATTTGAGTCTTGATGATATCATGAACTGTTTAGTTAAATATGATTTTGTGCAACCCGTAGAAAAGTCTGGAGAAATGAAATATTTATTGCTTAGACCTAATCCCAAAAAAGTTAAGAAAACTAATTAATTACATCCTCATTTTTTTGCCAAATTTTTTGGCTAATTTCATCATGCTTTTCTGAGAAAGTCCGCCACCCTTGGATAAATCTGCTTCGCTTAATCCGCCTTTTGTGAAATCTTTGATTAATTTGTATTGCTTAATTAATTGGCGAATTTCACTTGTTGTTGTTCCGCTGCCTTTGGCTATTCTGCCTAAACGCGTGGTTTGCTTTTCAATTATTTCAGGATTATTAATTTCTTCTTCAGTCATGCTGTTGATTGCATGCTGCCATTTTTTTATTTTATCTTCCTGTGCACCAAACATATCATCAGAAACTTTTCCTTTGAGATTTGATAAGCCTGGAATCATATCTAACATTTTGCTCATGCTTCCGACACTAGACATAGATTTTATCTGCTCTTGGAAATCACGGAGATTAAATTCTCCTTTTTCAAGGCGTTCTTTTGTTTTTTTCTGAGTATCTGAATCTACTGCATTCTGAACTTTTTCAAGCAGACCTTCTAAATCGCCCATTCCTAAAATTCTCGAAATAAAAGATTGAGGATTAAAACTTTCTAAATCACTTGATTTTTCTCCTGTACCTATAAAGAATACTGGCGCTTTTGTTTCATAGCAAGCAGTTAGCGCGCCTCCTGCTTTTGCTGTTGAATCCATTCTTGTAATTATAACTCCGTTAACATTAAGAGCAGTTTGAAATTCACTTGCCTGTTTTTTTGCAGCTTGTCCAATATCTGCCTGAATAACTAGAATTTTATAATCAGGTTTTATTTTGTCATTAAGATTTTTAATTTCTTTAACCAAGTCAGTATCTAAGGAATGCCTTCCAGCGGTGTCGATTATTAATAAATCATAGTCTTCAAGCTGTTCTTTATATTTTTTATAAATTTTAAGCGCGTCTTTTTCATCCTTATCTATGAAAACTGCAAGTTTGTTTTGTTTTGCTATTTGTTCTAGTTGGTCGCTTGCTGCCGGACGATGAACATCTAATCCAAGAAGAGCGACTTTCTTTCCACGCTTAGAGTAGTATAAACCTAATTTGCCTGCTGTTGTGGTTTTTCCTGCGCCGTATAATCCTAGAAGCATAATTATTGTTTGTTTTTTCTTGCTTGATTCTTCTATCTTAAGCTCTTTCTTTTCTCCGCCAATTATTTCAAGAATTGTATCGTAAAGCAGCTTAACAAGATGCTCTTTTTTTTCAATGTTTTTTATTTTTTCATCACTGGCTTCTTTTTTTATTTTGTCAGTTATTTCTTTAACAAGATGAACATTAACATCTGCGCTTATCAGGGCTCGTTGAAGCTCTTTTGTTACTTCTTCTATAATTGCTTTATCAACAAAGATAGCATTCGCTAGTTTATTTGTTGCTTTTTTGAGTGCTTCGCCTAACTTCTCTAACATGATATATAGGGGTTTTTTTGGGTTTTTAGGGTTTTGGGTAATATGTGTTCTGCATATAAATAATATTTAAAAATAGAATATTGCATGAATAAGGATGGCATTAGAAAAAGAAGATAAATCTTCTAAGCAACAGCCTTCTGCTGAATCGATAGCTAAGACTGAACCCAAAATCAAAAAGCCTACTATTAAAAAGAAACGTACAAGAAAGGCAATAGATTATTATTCTTTTATTAGATTAAGACATAATTATGAGTTTTTTCCTGGTTCAGATTATTCTGAATATCTTGAAATGGCTCCACATATAAGAGAGGTTATAGTTCGTGAATTAAAGAAGAGACCCCTTAGTAATACGCAAGTTAATCATTTATTGGAAAAAATTAATCCTGACTATTCTTATGCTCTGGGATATATTTTTGAGGTGGCAGATTGCGAAAACCATAAAAATTATTCTGCCTGTAAAGAAGCCGCACAAATGATTACTCGGGGATTGGAGATAAGAACAAAAGGAACAACCGAATATTGGGGATTAACTTCTAAATTAGATAGAGCTTAGTCAGTAAGTTATAACCCAAGTCTTTCGAAGAATTTCTTTTTGTTAAATAACTCGAAATCTTCGTAGTTTTGGCCTGTGCCTATGTAGAAAATTGGTTTTTTTGTAACATAACTAATGCTGATGATGGCTCCGCCTTTTTCATCAACATCAACTTTGCTTAGAATAGTTCCGTCAATACCTATCATCTCATTAAATGCTTTAGCTTGTTCAATTGCATCATTGCCTGCGACTGCTTCTGCAACGAAAATTTTTAGATTGGGTTTTGTGACTCTAACAATTTTTTCCATTTCATGCAAGAGATTCTCTTTAGTGTGCATTCTTCCTGCTGTGTCTATGAGAACAACATCTATGTTATTTTGTTTTGCGTATTTTATTGCATCAAAAGCTACTGCACTTGGATCACTTCCGTAATTATGTTTGATTAACTTAACTCCCAGTTTGTCTGCGTGTATTTGAATTTGTTCTATTGAAGCTGCTCTGAATGTATCTGCTGCTGCTAAAACTACAGAGAGTTTGCTTTTTTGAAGAAGATGTGCAAATTTAGCAATGCTTGTTGTTTTTCCTGCCCCATTTATTCCGAAGAATAAAGCCACAAATGGTTCTTTAGAATTTTTTTTGAAATCTTTTATTGTTTTAATGCTGTCTTCAGGTTCTAAAAGAATATCATCTATCGCAGTTTTGAGGGATTCTTTAATCTCCATTTCTAATTTTTCTTTTTTTAGCTGTTTATTTACTAATTTTAATTCTAAATCTTTTTTTATTTTTTCTACTACTTCTAAGGCTACATTGCTCTCAAGCAAAAGCATTTCGAGCTCTGAAAACATTTCTTCAAATTTATCTTGTGTTAAAGTATAAGAAAAAGCATTTTTTAATCTTGCAAAAAAACCGAGTTTTTTAGTTTCTTGTTTTTCTTCTTCACTCTTTTCATTTTCTTCTTCAGCAGAGGTTATGAACTCTTCAGTTTTTTCTTCAGGAGATTTTATTTCTATATTTTCTCGGCTCATATCAGTCATTACTTTTGTTGTAACTTCTCGTTCTTGGTTGAGTTCTTCTTTCGAGCGCTTTCTTTTTTCAGTTTTCTTTTCTTTAGCTGGTTTTTTATCTTCTTTAGGTTTGGATTTAGTCTTCTTTTCGGTTTTTTTTGTTTTAGCTTTAGCTACTTTTACTTCTTCTTTCGATTTTCCTAACCAAGATTTTAATTTATCTTTTAAAAATCCAAACATATATTTTTTAATACATGAACATTTATAAATTTAGAGTTCTTGTATTAGACATGCGTAAAATACTTGTTATTTTAGACGGACTTGGAGATATAGGCTCAGATAAATTCCATGGAAAAACTCCTCTTGAAGCTGCGAATATGCCCAATTTAAATATGATCTCTAAAAAATCTAAATTAGGATTTATGTATCCTATTAATGAGGATTATGCTCCTGAATCTGATACTGCTATTGTTTCTATTTTAGGAAATAATTTTGATTATTCTGAACGAGCAGAATTTGAAGCGCTTGGAGCAGGAATTAAATTAAGAAGAGGAGATTTAGTTTTGCGTACTAATTTTGGAACTGTTGAAAACTTAACTACTCGAAAAATGATTGATAGAAGGGCTGGAAGGACTTTAACTACCGAAGAAGCAAAACAGCTTGCTAAAGTTATTAATGAGAAGGTAAAAATCCCAGTTAAGTTTGAATTTTTTCCAACAGTTCAGCACAGAGGAATTTTAGTCTTTTATGGGGGATTTTCTGATAATATAACCAATACAGACACTTATGTTCATGAAAAAGGAAAAATTTGGACAAAAACAAATTTTGATTGGAGTCAAACTTTAGATGATGACGAAAATTCTGAATTTGCAGAAAATTTAGTAAACGCCTTTGTTGATCAATCCTATAAGGTTCTTAATAATCATCCAATTAACAAAAGTAGAATAAAAAAAGGATTACTTCCGGCGAACATAATTCTTACAAGAGATCCTGGTGTAGATATGCCTGAACTAAATAAATTTAGATCTGCATTAGCTATTGCAAATATGCCTCTTGAAAAAGGAATTGCCTTGGCAAGTGGCATGCAAGTGGCGTCTGTTGAATATCCTAAAATGAAAAATTATGATGTTTATGCTAATCTTCATCAGGGAATTGAAATAATGAGTGATTTTGCCTTGAAAACTCTGAAAAAAAGAAAAGACGATTTTAATTTTTGCTATATTCATTTTAAAGAAACCGATGTTCCAGGACATGATAATAAACCTATTGAAAAGAAAAACTTTTTAGAATTAATTGACAAAACTTTTTTTAAGGAATTAAAGGAATACATTGAAAAGAATAAAATAAAATTAATAGTTACTGGCGATCATTCCACGCCTTGCAAATTCAAGACACATACTTCAGATGATGTTCCAGTTTTATTTTATAATCCTGAAGAACATGGTGATAATTTGAGCTTTGGCGAAACAAATTGCCGAAGAGGAAGTCTTGGCAAGATTTACGGAAAAAATTTATTAAAGAAAACAGATTTTGTGTAGATTAATAATTTATTTCTCGGTATAATAATGCTTTTAAACTGATTATTGTTGCTTTTGTAGTATTGAAATTCGGAGGATAGAAAAATCATAACTTATAATGATCTTTATGAAGCATTAAGAAAAGAAAGATACAGCGAGCAACTTCAGCCAATGATCAAAGATTTTGTTAAAGAAGTTGCGGAATATCTTAAAGATCAGGAAGAAAGAATTTCTAAAGATAAAGATTTATTTTCTGAAGAATTGCAGAAGAATAAAAAACATTTAGAGAATGCAGTTTCGATATTTAAGGAATTAATGCTGCGGAGAAAGAAAAAACTTCTTGAATTAGCTTTTGTTTCTGCTGAAACTGGAATTTCCAAGCGAGATTTTGAAAATATGCTAACTTTTGAAAAAGATACTTTTGAAAAAATTATGAAAGCCATAAATGAAGGCGATAAAAAAATGGAAAAACTTTTGCAGGGCAGAGAAGAGAATGCAGAAGGAAGCGGACAGAAAAATAAGTTGATTATTTTTAAAGCAGATACAGAAGAATTCTTGGATTTAGAGGGAAATAAACTTGGGCCTTTTAAGAAAGGAGATATAGTTAATATCCCGCAGGAAATTACCAATATTCTCATTGTTGATAATAAGGCTGATCCTGTTGATGAGGAGTAATAAGATTGAAGATGGCGGATAGTTTGGATTCGGAGATTAATAATCTATGGGATGTAGGTCTTAGTTTTTTAGTTTATGATTTAGATAAAGATGGGCATCTTTCAGAAGATTTTTTGAACAGCCCGCTTGGAAAATATTGCGCGGAAGAATTGAGAAAAGAAAAAAGATACGCGAAAAATAAATAGAAGATTTTATAAAGAAGTCCTTATTATTTTTAGATAGGTGACAAAAATGAAAAAGAGAACAAAGATAATTATCGCAGTTGTTATTGCATTATTAGTTGTTATTGCAGTTGGAACTTATTTTTATTTAACTTCTAAAGGATTTTCATTTTCAACTTTTGATTTTTCTGGAGGGACCGGACTTTATGATAATTTGGGAAATACTGGAAATGTATTTGATAACACAAAATTAAATCCATTTACTAATTCGACATGAAAAAATTATTTCTATTAGCCTTTTTTTCATTAATTTTAATTAGCTCGGCTTCTGCTGTATCAATGGAAAATGTTGCATATCCGGTTACTGCCCTTGGAAATTGCGCGAATCAGGCTGCGTGTGAAGTTTATTGTAATAATGTAGATAATATGGAAACATGCTTAAATTATGCTGAAGCAAACGGTTTGATGTCTCAAGAAGAAATAGCTCAAGCAAGAAAAGTTTTGCCATTTTTAAAAGCTGGAACAACACCGGGAAATTGCAAAAGTGAGCAAGAATGCAATGCTTATTGTGATAAAGAAGAAAATCTAAATGAATGCATTAATTTTGGTGTAGCACTTGGAGAAATATCTGCGCAAGAAGCTGAAATGATTAAAAAAACCGGCGGAAAAGGCCCTGGCGGATGCAAAAGAGATGAATGCAAAACTTATTGTGACGATGAATCTCATTTTCAAGAATGCGTTGACTTTGCTATAACAAATGGATTAATGAGTACAGAAGAAGCTGAAATAGTCAAAAAAACCGGCGGAAAAGGCCCTGGAAATTGCAAGGGCAAAGAACAATGTGATAATTATTGCCAGTCTGATGAACATATCGAGGAATGCATTAATTTTTCTATTCAATATGGGCTGCTTGATCCAAAAGATGCTGAAATGATGAAGAAAACTAAGGGAAAAGGGCCAGGCGGATGCAAAAGTGAGCAAGAGTGTAAGGCTTTTTGTGATAATCCTGCTAATCAGGAAACTTGCTTTAATTTTGGAGTTGAATATGGATTAATTCCTGAAGAAGACCTCGCAAAAATTAAAAAGAACCAGGAATTTATGAATAGTGATACTGGAAAATGTTTTTCACAATGCATGAGCAATGCTGGAGTCGATTCTAAAAACTGTCAAGAAGATGGAAGTGGACCTGAAGCTTGTCAAACTTGCAACGAACAATGTTTTGATCATAATAATGAAATTTGCTTAAATGAAGAGAGATGGCAGCAACTAGATCAAGATTGTCAAGCTAAAGGAAGTGGTTATCATCTTGAAGAAGTAAGGGGCGACGATGGAAAAGGCGGACAGTGCGTTATTGATGAAACTTGCGTATATAGTGCAGATAGTCAATGGGAAACTCAAGAAGAAAAAGATAAAAAATTAGCTGAAATGGAAGCGCAATGGGAAATAGAAAGAGCAGAATTTGAAGCGCAAAATGGACCTGGAACATCTGGCGGAGACGGTGGTGGAAGTGGAGGATGCACACAACCTGGACCTGAAGGACAATGCAATCCCGGACCTGGCGCAGATGGATATATACCTCCTGGCGATGGCCCAACTTCTGGAGAGGGCGGAGTAGGAAGTGGTGGTGATGCTCCTGCAGATTCTGGAGCAGGAATAACTGGTGCAGTTATAATAAGATATGATTCTGAAAATATTTTTGAGAAGATTATCGGTTTTTTTAGATAAAAAGATTTATTATAGTCTAACATTAATCTTTTAAACCCTATTTCTTTCATAGTTTTATGCCTGCATAGCTCAGTGGTAGAGCATCGGTTTTGTAAACCGGGGGCCGGGGGTTCGAATCCCTCTGCAGGCTTTTTAGAATTTTAAATTATCAGAATAGATGTGTTATTCCCAAACAATTTTATCCATGGAAACTTTTCCTTTTTTTGTTGGATAAATTATATCTGTGATTTCTTCAGGTTCGAACCAAAGTTGAATTTCACGTTTTGCACTTGCTTCACTGTCTGAAACATGAACAACGTTTTCAAAAACATTTGTTTTTGAATTTATTCTACCATATTTTCCACGAATTGTTGTGAAATCTGCTTCTTCAGGATTTGTGCTTCCAGCCATTTTTCTTATTTTTTCAATAGCATCTTCTCCAGAATAAACTAATGCAAAAACTCTATCGGTGTGATATTTTCCCTGAACATATTTTAATGTGCTTTCAAAGATGTCTCCGCCTTTTTTCTCTCCAAATTTTTTAAGAAGACTTTGTTTTAGTTCAGAATAGTGTGCTTCTGCAAGTTCTTTTGAAACTTTAACAATTTTTGCGCCAACTATTTTTAATTTTGTTTCAGAAAGCGCAGTTATAATATTGCCCGTAAGAGATTTAACTAAACCATCAGGTTTAATCAGAACAAGACATTGTTGATTTGCCATTTTTTTGTTATACTGCAATTTATTACTTTTTTTCTTCTGTTTTTGCTATAATTGCTTTTTTGACTGCAAAAATTCTTATTTCACAAATTGCTAATGGATAAGTTTTCTTTAGCTTCATGCTTAATGGTTTTTGAAGTTGATTTGAAAGAATATCATTGAAAACTTCAAAATCATTTTTAGTTTTAAGATAATCTATAAGCCAATTTTTAGCAGAATTTCTCAATGTTCTTCTTACTGCTCTTGAAACTTTTTTTCTTGTGATTAAAAATGGTTTTATGATAACAATGCTATCTTTTGTTTCAGCAGTTATAGAATCTTCTACATAATCAATTCCTGTATGAAGCATGTGCTTGATAAAAGAAGATATTAATGTTAATGTTTTTGGAGAACCAATAGCTTTTCCTTCAGCGACTTTTACATTGAACACAACCTCAACGCCCTTGCCCTTTAGCTGGCGAGTCATGTCTATTTTTACAGTTTTATTATTTAAATCTTCTATAGAATTTGCTAAGGCTTCAAATTTACCACCGATTAATGGAAGGTCGATTTCAAAGAACTTTTTTTTGATTATTTTTGCCATTACAACAACCTCCTGCGGGTTTCTTGACTTCCAGCAACCCAAGAACCACCTGCGGTGTTCTTCTTATCTCCTGCATCCATTGTTTTATTTTGATTTGCCATTTTATTATTCGAAAACTATTTTGCTTACTCTCCTTGAACGTGATAGTGTCGCTTTTTTGCATTTTTGACAAGTGTAGGTTAACACTTTTCTTGTAGTTGTTTTTGTCTTCATCTTTCTTGATTTACCTGCTCTTTTGCTGTAACGTCCAGTATTTCCTGTTCCTGGAATTGCTCCTCGCTTTTTAGCTCTTGTCAAAGAACCCCATTTAAGAGTTCCTCTCTTGTGTCCTGTTGAAACTAATTCTATTTTTTGCTCTGTGTGCTCATTGCAATGAGGGCAAAATCTTTTTGTTTTCTTAGGTAATTTCATTTTGTTATAATTGTTATAAAATACCTCACGAAAATAGGTTTTTAAATATTCCCTTTGTCATAATCTCGAAATCTTTAATCATGGGCCCAACAGGAATCGAACCTGTATTCTATCCACGTCAAAGATATGTTCTGCCGTTGAACTATAAGCCCATAAAATAAGGAGATATTTAATGGTTTTAAATCTAACCAAACTTCTCTGAACTTGTTGAGCCCATTATTGCATTAACTAACTTACTAAGTAAGTAACTTATTTAGAAACCTTTATAAGAGAGGCCATCTTGTTTATAAAAAGGAGCTGTGACGCTAAAGAGGATATGAAAAAATATTTGCTTTTGATAGAGGATGAGCCTCTTTGGGAAAAATTTAAGACTATTATCGATAAAGACATTAACAGCGAGATTATAGCTTTGATTAAAGAAAAGCTAAAAAAAGAGGGAAAATATAATGGAAAATAAAAATAAGAGATCCAACTCGCACTTGCACTTTGAGAAGGATTATCTGCAACTGCTAAAGTGCAAAGGCTCGCAAATCACCGTTTTTGTTATTATTGCTATAATTTTGATTGTTGGAATTGCTGGATTTTTTATTGCAAAAAATTATCTTCCAGCAAGTGTTCCTGCGAGTATTCAGCCAGTTTATAATTATTATACTTCTTGTTTAGAAAAAACGGTTAATGATGGCGCGAGCATACTCGCGAGCCA
>Ga0172370_10004800_pt1 | contig 17833 bp, 16 predicted proteins | sample LakKiv5m_FD_114538 | JGI IMG/M metagenome (GOLD analysis project Ga0172370, IMG submission 114538) | Freshwater microbial communities from Kabuno Bay, South-Kivu, Congo - kab_022012_11.5m | ecosystem: Environmental > Aquatic > Freshwater > Lake | place: Democratic Republic of the Congo...
TTATCCACAAAAAAATATAATCCTCGACGAGGATGATTCTGTCTTTATGATCACTGTAAACATCAACGCCGGCTTGTCCGAGGTAGGTAATAGAATCCGGGTCCCCGTTTTTCATCAAGACTCCACTTATCACCCCTCCGGTCGTATCATTGTCAAAGAGGAACCCACCCATATACCAGTCTCCCCGAAAAAACTGAACCGTCAAAAGATCTATTCTTCGCGGACCGCTAAAATTTATTTCCCCGTATCCGGCAGCTTGCCATTTAGTAGTTCCTCCACCCGTAAGAGTGTCTGCACCACTCCCCCCGACCCATTGGATTTTATCATCCCATAAATCAACTCCACCAGGGTTGAAAAGTATCGTATCCTTGGGGGACCACGTGTCTCCATCGTCATAAGATGTCCAAAGAACACTCATAGGTATCCCAAAATATTCCAGGGCCATAATTGTGTTTCCGTTAAAAATTGGACATGAAAGGGACATTGAATTTCCGACAAAAATTTCTTGCCAAGATAGACCATCTTGGCTTTTGTAATTTTTTGCTTCATATGTCGGCCCAAATAAATACCCGAGAGCAAAAAGATATTCCCCGCTGGAAATGAAAGAAACATAATATCCTTCAAGCGCAGACACCGGTTCGAAGGTGACTAGATCGTTTGTCCTGTAAATCTTCGTGCTCATAAGATTGTCGGTGACAACAAAGGCGTAATAATTGCCCTTGAACCAAACCCCAGTCGGAGTAAGGCGATCAGGGGTTTGAAAAGAATTCCAATTTTTTGCCCGGTCTGTAGCAACCCAAACCATATCTACACCGAGATTGGTTCGACCAAAGAGAACAATCGAGTCCCCTTTGAATTCGATTTTTTTGGTGTAACAGAGACCACTCGGGCCAGGAAGATTCACCCATTCAATCTGGGCAAAGGAAGAATAACCGACAATAAGAAGTGTCAGTGTCAAGATAACAAAATTAATGATCTTTTTCATGATTGTTGATTTTGGAAACGTGAATAAAAAAATTTTTTTATTAAGCACACTTCCCAGTGTGGTTTTTTAAGAACCTATAATTTAGACACTCAAAAAACCACACTGAAACCAAAAACATGAGTTTTTCAATGAACGATTTACCTTGGATATATAGCATATATTTTATAAAAAGTCAAGGAAAATTTCTAAATAAAAAAGGCATCTGGAATGTTCCAAATGCCTAATTTGCAGGATTACTGCTTGATTTATTTTGTATGTATCAGAATTGTATCAGCACGGCACACGCTGTCGCAGGAAATATGATAGCTTTCCTTTCCACTGTTGCTCTGCCGGTTTTTCATAATCTCTTCGAGCAAATCGAGGTCCAGGCTTATTCCACTCACATTTGAACGGCGTGGCTTGGGTTGGGTCTTCGGCAAATATGCCTTTGAAGCAACCGGCCTTTTGGTGTAATTAGGATGGGAGATCCCGCTGGAAACAAATTCCTTTGTTCCGTCAGAATTGGATCTCACTCTTAGCGGTTCACTTAAGATGACATGAGCATCCATCCACTCTTTTTCACACAAGATCTCCAAGAGACTGTCCGTATGCGTTTTGATGTTAGCCTTCACTTCGGCACTGTCTGCCTTGGTCCAGCTGAGGGTATTTTTTTCTTCTTGCGTACCACAGGAGAAAAACGCAATCACCGCAATGATTGCAAAAAATAACGACACATTTTTTTTCATCGGTTTCGGTCTTTGTTTTGGTTAATATTTAAGATTAAAATTTTCTGAAAATATATAAAACCTGAAATAATTTTTTCATTAACCATTTCAGCATGGTTCACTAAAAACCAAGTTGGCGCTCAAAGAACCACGCTGAAAAACAAAACATGATCTTTTTTAAGGTACAAAATACGTAAGAAATATAGCATATTTATTGACAAAAGTCAAGGATTATTTTTTTATTTGTGTCGCACAATATTTGTGGTAAAATTAAAGAATGACAACTGAGATAGAAAGATTAAAAAGACAATTCTTGGAACACCTCGAAATAGAAAAAGGTTCCAGTTTGAAAACGATAGAAAATTACGATCGGTACCTTGCTCGTTTTTTTGAATTTGGAAAAATCAAAAACCCAGAAGACATCACCGACAGTTCGGTTCGAGAGTTTCGTCTCTACCTAAATCGCCAATCTTCCGGCAACAACCGGGCTACTGGTGAGACATTAAAAAAGAAAACTCAAAATTATTATCTGATCGGACTACGCGCATTTTTAAAATATTTGGCAAAAAATAAAATCGAGAGTTTGCCAGCTGAACGCATCGACCTGGCTAAAGTACCGGAAAGACACTTGGATCTGATCTCCTCCGAGGAACTACGACGACTCCTCTCTGCTCCCCACTCTGCCAAAACTTTGGCGGGCAAACCTGAAAGTGAAGAAAAAATTTTGAGAGACACTGCCATCCTGCAATTGCTTTTTTCTACCGGACTACGTGTATCAGAACTTTGTTCTCTTACTCGAGATTTAAATTTTTCTTCCGGTGAATTCTCGATCCGCGGAAAAGGCTCGAAGGTACGAGTTGTTTTCATTTCTGATGAAGCAAAAAAAGCTGTGGCTGATTATTTAAAAATAAGAAAAGATATGGACGATGCACTTTTTGTAAAAGTCGGCGATGAAAAAGGAGACGGAAAAGAGGCGCTGGCTCGTAGGTCTATCGAGCGAATTGTAAAACATTATGCTATCCGCGCCGGCATTTCTAAAAGAGTTACTCCACATGTCATACGCCATTGTTTTGCTACTGACTTACTTTCAAATGGTGCTGACATAAGAAGTGTGCAGATGATGCTCGGCCACTCAAACATTGCTACCACACAAATATATACTCATGTCACCGACAAACAATTAAAAGACATTCATAAAAAGTTTCATAGTAAATAAATATAAAAAGAAAACCTGCCAACGAAAACGACGGGTCTTCTTTTGGCAGGTCAATGTTGTAGCCTTAGTTGGCCGACGGCGTACGTGGCATACGAATGTACAGCCATTTCCCGTCCTTTCTGCGAAGGATATCGCCGGGCTGCAGGACGACATCGAAGATGCCGTTCCGGAAATGCCGGTAATCTCCATACACCTCCACTCTTGAAGTGTTGGGTGTCTTGGAGTTTACCTTGCCTTCGACGACAAACCGCACGGGCAAGTCGTTCTCCCCCGCGAATTTCTTGGCCTGGTGAACCGTGGCACCGGTGATCTTAATGAATGAGTCACCATCAACGATGATGTAATCATCTTCGAAGAAGGTAACTTTTCCTTTTCCTTCAACTTTGCTCACAAGCCCATTGGCACAGACCAGCTTGTAGGTCATCGTGTCATATTTCCCCTCAAATGTTGCATAGAGGGCGGGCTCGGGGTCATGACCGGTAGTCACCAGGATGGAATCAGTCTTCGGATCGCGATATTGCATAACCACAGAATTCTCGTCCGAGTAATCCCGGATCGACAGTGTTACGGACGAGGAGTCGGGAATTTGCCTGTGCGCTTCGTAGACAATGAAATTCAACAAAGCAGGTTCAACTCCGTTGAAATCCTTGGCTTTCTGCCAATTCTTTCTGAGATAATCCCAAGGATTCGTTCCGTTTATCGCAGCCTGAGCTGCTTCACGGAAAACATTCGCATATGGATTGTCCGCCATTACTGGCGTACTTACCACAGGATCGTCAGCAAAACTTACTGACTTGGTAGTTTGCACTTCGGGGGCCGGAGTCCTCAGTTTGGTTAAGACTTTGAAGCCCATAACCAGGACAGTAATGCCCACAACAAAACAAATTGCAGCCACCAACAATGTGGCCCAATTTAAAGCAACATAATTTCCCATTTTTCTCATCGTTTTGGTGTTTAATAATTAGAAAGAACTTTTTGTAGTTTAGCATATTATTGACATAATGTCAAGTATGTTTTAATTAAAATAATCTTTTACAAAACCAAATGCTATAATAATCTAATGGATCCCGAACGAAATCGCGGACGCATAGAAATTAAATTATGAAATTGATTAAATATATTATAAATAACAAAGAGGACAACGAAGCGTAAGCGTACGCGTCCTATTTCGTACGGGATGAAAATAATTTCTTGGAATACAAATGGACTACGAGCAACAGTAAAACAAGGATACTTCTTCCCTCTTTTTGAAAAATACAAACCTGATATTCTCTGCTTGCAAGAAACAAAAGCCGAACCTGAACAACTAGGAGATGAAACAAAAAATATTCCGGGTTACTATTCCTATTTTTCATATTCAAAAACAAAAAAAGGATACAGTGGTGTTGCAATTTACACACGCGAAAAACCACAAGAAATTTTTTACGGAATGGATACCGAAAAATTTGATAACGAAGGTAGGATAGTTGGTATAAAATTAAAAAATTTCACTTTAATAAATTGCTATTTCCCAAATGGTGGAACAGGGCCAGATCGCTTGAAATATAAATTAGAATTTTACGATACATTTTTAAAATTTATTTTAAAGTTACGGAAGAAAGGAGAGAGAGTAATTTTTTGTGGTGATGTAAACACTGCCCACACAGAGATAGACCTAGCCCGACCAAAAGAAAATGTCGAAAATACAGGCTTCCTTCCTATTGAACGTGCTTGGCTTGATAAAGTAGTAAAAAATAATTTCATAGATGTTTTCCGAAAATTTTATCCAGCAGAGACTGGAGCATACACATATTGGGATCAAAAAACTCATGCCCGCGATCGTAATGTCGGCTGGCGTATTGATTACTTTTTTGCTGATAGCAATATAAAAATTAAAACAACCGGGATAATATCAGATTATTACGGCTCGGACCATTGCCCAATCTGGCTTGAAATAGAAAATGCAAAATAAAGGTGCCGAAGGAGGGACTTGAACCCTCACGAGATTGCTCTCACTGCGACCTGAACGCAGCGCGGTTGCCAATTACGCCACTTCGGCAATTAAAATCAGAATAACTTTTATTATATCTCTTTGTCTAGCCTTTTGGCTTCTGCCCAAGCAAGCTCATAAATCTTTTTCATCGCATCGGCAATTTCATTTGATTCAATAATAATTCCCAACTTTTCTCGCCAGGAAGCAATCATAACTTTATTATCATAAATATTTATCTCGGGAGAGAAATAGTATTTATTCTTTGGTACAAAAGCGATTTCTCTTTTTTCTTCTTCGTCGTGACCCCTCCTTTCAATTCCAATCTCTGTCACTGGTGCAATCGCCCGAATAAAAATCCCCGCTTTTGCTCTGCGATGATAATAATCTGGGAAATATCCCGGCAATCCTGCATGCATGTCATCAGGTGTCGCATATGCTCGTATGGGTTCATGAGATGTCAGAGTATCTTCATAAACTTTTTCCATGCCTTCTCTCCCCTCATAAAACAAAACTTTCGGTCTGTCTGTAATATTGTGTATCGATTTTAATTCCGGAATTATTTTTTTTGCTTCTTCAAGCGCAAGCTGATCGTTTTCTATTTTTTTGTTTAACAACTTCTCAATCTGATCCGGTGATTCGGCGACATATTCTTGCTTTGGTTCTTTCCCAGACACTTTCACTACCTCTTTTGATTCAAGAGAAGAAAGAATGTGATACCCAGTCGGTCTATTGATCCCAGCCTTTTTTGAAATTTGAGTTACCGTACCTTTTCCAAGCTCCAGAAGCGCCAAATATACCGAAACTTCCTTCTCAGAAAAGCCGATAAATTCTAAAGATTTTTTTAAACTTAAATTTTCGTTTCTCATCCCGTTAGAGATAGGAAATCTTTAGATTTCCGTACCTTAAATTAATTAATAAAAGTAAAAAAACTGCTCGACAATTTTACACAAATCCCATTAAACAAACTGAATGATCTCTAACGGGACAGGTTCCTAATAACTATATATTAAAGCCTCATACTTTGTCAATGTCTGCGAACAAAATATCTGTGTATCTCTTTTTGTCCTATAAAATATGCCTATTTATTACATTTATTTGCTCATACTACTTGACAAATGTATTTCAACTTGCTATACTCTGTTTAGAAAAATGATCTTAAAAATATAACTATAAAAAGTAATCTATGAATACCCTTGAGATTCCCAAAGTATTTCCAGGCAGAATTCCTTACGATTTCATCAATGATGTAAACGGATGGAGTTTCACTGAAGAAGAACTGAGAGAAAACTATGGCAAATTATTAACCTTGGATATAGATTTTGGGGAAATTTGTGGATTAAATTGCCCACAGTGTTTCCGAAGAAAAAACAAAGTTGATAATCTTTCTAAGAAAGAGATGAATTATAATGAAACTATCTCTTTAATTCTGTCCGCAAAAAAACTTGGTCTGCGGTCTGTAAAATTTTTGGGCAAGGGTGAGCCTTTTGAGAATCCAAAATTTATTGAGTTCTTGCGCTTCCTAAAATCTGTCGATGTAATTCCTTTGGTATTTACCAAGGGAAGAGTGTTGGCAAACGATGATCTGGCAAAAAAATATAATGGTCATTACGGGATAAAAAACGGCGTTGAACTTATCGATGAGTTGAAAAGACTGGATGTTAGCATTCTTTTTGGATTTAATTCTTTTAATCCTATCATCCAAGACAAAATGGTTGGAATGGCAGGGTATACCAAAGAAAGAGACATTGCACTTTTAAGGTTGGTAAACGCAGGATTTAACCAAAAAAATCCAACTCGTCTTGGTATTATTAATACTCCAATCAATACTGAAAACTGCAACGAAGCTTTTTTTATTTACAAATGGGCCAGAGAAAGAAATATGTATCCCATATCTACCACTTCAATGGTCAGTGGGTGTGGAGCAAAAACTTGGAGAACAAAAAACCCAGAGATAGAAAAAGTAATAGATTTGTACGCTAAAATTTATCAATGGAACCTTGGAAAAGGAATTCAAACGCTTGAACAGATTAAGAAGGAAGGAATTTCAGCATATGCTGGAGCTTGTCCTTGCAATCAAGTTGCTTGCGGTATGTATGTTGCCTTAAATGGAACTGTGCTTCGATGCCCTGGGGATGATTTCACAATTTTCGGAAATACTTTTCAACAAAGCCTCGAAGAAATCTGGAATAATTCTGAAAATTTTCAAAGAGCTGGCACTTTCAATTGCGGTTGTCCTCCCAAAATGGGAACTTCTATGCCTCACGATTTTTTTGAAAGGATTGTGAAAAAGATTGAAGGTTAATTTTTAGACCAGAGAAGACTTCGCAAGATCTCTTCTCTGTTTTGTAAAGTTAATAAAAAAGATATTATTAATTAATTATAAAGATATATGACAAAAGAAATATGCAAAACATGCAATAAAGAATTTGAAATCAGAGATGCGGATCTTGTTTTTTATGAACAAGTAAAAACGGCCTCCCCACTTTATTGTCCAGATTGTCGCATGGCAAGGCGTTTGATGTTTCGGAACGAAAGGACTTTTTATAAAAGACCATGCGACCTTTGTAAAAAAGATTTTATTTCAGTCTTTTCCAAGGACTCTCCTTATACAGTGTATTGTTATGATTGTTGGTGGAGTGATGATTGGGACCCAAAAAGTTATGCAAAGGATTACGACCTAAGCAAGCCATTTTTTAAACAATTCAATGAACTTATAAAAGAAACTCCTAGACTTGGAATAATGATTCACAATAACGTCCGAAGCGATTACACTAACGGCTCGGCAGAAAACAAAGACTGCCATTTGATTTTCGCCGCTGATTATAATGAAGATTGTATGTACAGTAGACTCCTCCAACGTGATAAATTCTGTGTTGATTGCGCTTTTTTACATGAATCAGAACTTTGTTATGAATGTCTCGACTCCCGAAATTGTTTCAAGTGTTTATTTTCCGAACAGTGCCAAGCGTCGAGTGATTTGTTGTTTTGCTATAACATGCGCAACTCAACCAATTGTATTTTTTGCACCAATGGCAGAAATTTATCCAACGCTATTTTGAATGTAAAATATACTAGAGAAGAATTTGAAAAGAAGAAAACAGAAATTTTAGCAGATTATGAAAGCATAGAAAAAGCCAAAAAAGAATTCACAGAATTAAAGAAAAAAACCACCGTCAAATTTGCTTCACAAACAAAGTGCCACAACGTCACTGGAGATTATCTCCATAATTGCCACCAGGGAGTATCTCTGTACGATACTTATGATTCAAAAAATTGTTCCTATATGACCGACACCGAAAATCCGACAGATAGTCAAGATTGTAATAATTATTACTACAAATGTGAATACTGCTACAATGTGATGGGGGCAATGCAACTTTCTAAAGCGAAAAACTGCGTATTCTGTTTTTATTCAAACGAAATAGAATATTGTGACAATTGCTACAATGTAGCAAGTTGTTTTGGATGTACAGACATCCGAAAAGGGCAATACATGATCTTAAATAAAGCCTATGGAAAGGAAGAATATTATGAACTAAAAGAAAAGATAGAAAACGAATTGAAAAAAGGTGGTACTTATGGTCAATACTTCCCTCCTTATATTTCACCTTTTAAATATAACGAAACCCTGGCACATGACTTTTTTCCTCTAGAAAAAGAAGAAGCAGAAAAAAGAAGCTACGGTTGGCAAGAACAAACTACCGGGACTTACGGAAAAGAGACGATTAAAAATATTCCCGAATCGATTGACGAAGTTAACGAGAAAATTCTAAACGAAATTTTAGTATGCGAAGAATGTCATAAAAATTTCCGAATCACAGGAGCAGAACTCTCTTTTTATAAGAGAATGCACTTGCCTATACCCCACAAAGATTTCGAATGCCGACATAAAGATCGAATGAAAAAAAGAAACCCGAGAAAATTGTGGCATCGTGCCTGTATGTGCCAAACCGAAAATCATCACAACCATTCTGGCTCTTCTTGTACTGAAAAATTTGAGACTTGCTATCCACCAGAAAGTCCCCAGCTTGTTTATTGTGAAGCTTGTTATCAACAGGAATTTTCCTAAATCCAACTAGTGCAAAAATCCCGTTTGTGCTATGCTTTAAATGTAAAGATATTTTTTTGTTGTTTTGACAACATTAAATAAATATATATAGACTTGTAAGTTTACAGGTTCCGCTCATTTTGTTTTCAATAATAAAACATACCGCCATGAAAAAAATCGTACTCTTTGTGATTGCCATACTTTTGGTAACTGCAAACACCTGGGCAATGGATTTTTCCAACGACAGCACCACCTTCACCCGGGAAGACATCAAGATCTTCCCCTCCCCTTGCAACGGACTTTTTAACATCAAGGTGAATTCGCCCAATGAAACATTCACCATAGTGGTCTACGATATCCTGGGAAAAGAAATTTACCGGAATTGGGGTTTAGCATCGGGGAAGAAATACACGATCGATCTCCGATACGAACCCATCCTCAAAGCAATCTACTTTGCTGCTTTCACCAACAGCCAGGGCGAAAAGGTTGTGAAAAAAATAGTGATTCAACCAGGCGATTGATAAAATCTGCCTATCCTCCCAAAAGCGAGCTCCGGCCCGCTTTTTTATTTTACAAATGAATTACTTCCGGCTCGACATCCCCAAACCATTTGCGAGAAAGTTTCTGGACTTGATCAGTCGTATCGGTCACCAGAACTCTTGCCCCGTAGCGGACTTTGTCCTGCTTCGGGGTTGGTTTCTGTTTAGATAATTTTTTTTCTATTTCCGGATGCCTCTTTAAATAATCTTTTAGTTTAGCTGGGATAAATTCGTCTTGAGAAATTAATTTCGTACCTTTTGAAAGATTTTTTTTAATCTCACGCTTGTAGAAAGGATAGTGCGTACAACCGAGCACCAACGCATCTATTTTTTTTGACTTAAATGGCGCTAAATATTTTTTAATAAACACCCGTGAAAGCTCTGTCTCCCCTTCTTCCGCCAAGGGCACCAACATCGGCGCCGGGTTTTGAAAAACTTTCGTCGTTGGATTTAATTTTTCTATTTCATTTGGAAAAGTATTTGAGAGAACTGTGCCGCGAGTAGCCACGATCCCAACTCTCTGAAATTTTATGCACTCTTCTGCTGTCGGCACAAGCACACCCAGTACTTTTCTGTCTGGAAAATATTTCGGCAAATACTCTTGTTGAATCCTCCGAAGGGCGCGCGCTGAAGCAGTATTGCAGGCAAGCACAACAATTTTACAATCCTCTTTCTCAAAGAGATATTTTATTCCCTGGCAAGTAAATTCATATACTGCTTCGTGACTTCGATTGCCATAAGGCACTCGTTTCGTATCACCCAAGTAGACATAATCATACTCGGGCATAGCTTTTCGTATTGCTTTTCCGATAATCAGCCCACCGAGGCCCGAATCAAAAATTCCAATCTTCATCCCGTTAGAAGCAGGTCGCGGTCAGCTTTTTAAAAACCAACTCTGCGACTGCCAGTGATATAAAAATCGTTTTTAATATAATATCCCAATTGAAACCGTGACCGCGGCTTCTAACGGGATTCATTCTTTTATCTTAACATACTTTTTTATTTGAAATAAGTTATACACAAAAAGCCTTGCATTCATTGCTTTTCTATTGTTATACTTTAACTAATTATTTTCTGTTACTTGAGAACAGAATAGGGTTTCCAATGAGTTATCAATTAGCATGTGAAAAGGAAGTGTATTGCTAAAGAACTCGGAAAAACGACCACTCTTTTTGGTCTCAAGAAATTTGTCTAACGCAGGTCTAAATACCAAAAGACGATGAAAGATGACTATCATTATGAAGGACCGGACGATGACTAAGCCGGCTGAAACTTTTGGAGTATTTGACCACAAAAAGAAAGGAGGTATTGTCAATAATTGAAGGTTGAATTTTTTTGAGTAATCTTTTTTAGTGTTCACAATGCTAAATCAAATTGCCATGAAAAAGTTAATTTCAGTATTATCACTGGTGTTGGTCAGCATCCTGCTCGTTGGAGTGACCATGAACACCGTAGCCATGAACAAGGAAGGTCCGGGAAGCAAGGCTGTGCAGTTCACCGGAGACACCCCGACGCTCGTCCTGACGAGCAACATCAACGATGCCGCTACCACGACAGTGCAAGGAAAGATCGAACCGGCGGCTGGGAAAGAATCCCCGCCCACCCTTGCTGTTGCCATTATGAGTGAACCCGCCCAGACCCCTGCTGCCCGTGTGGTCCAATGGCGAAATTTCTCAACATCGAACATTAACGTATATGCTGGTCTGACATCTTTATCCACACGAACCGGAGGCCGTTTGATTCTGAAATACCTCCTGACTGGTATTGCCCCGATGACAAACCCAACCTGCGCCGAAATGCAAGGATCTGCACAGTGGCGACAATCTTCTTCTTTTACTTTTACCAGCGGTACGATGACGTCACGGCAACCAGGGTCGGCTTTCGCGATATTGAAGAAACCGATGCAGGATATTGCCGCGATTAATGCCACCATCAACCCCACCACCACCCTGAACCTGACCGCCCCTGCCGATGAAAAGAAAGTGCAATGGCGATCAAATTATTCTTTTTCAGTTAACATGGCGACATTCGACGGAACGGTCAACCAACTGGCTGGGAGGACTTTGAATGCCGTCTCCTCGGGTTGTGTTGCCCTGATGAACAACGCACAGATGCTATCGACCCTTGAGCAGATGCAGCCTTCATCCGACCTGACCGTAAACAAGATCCTGGCCTCGACATAACCGGCGTAAGATGCCCAAAGTACGAAGGCGTGCACTCGCAAAAGTGACACGCCTTCTTTTTTTATATAAACTTTTTTAATACTAAATATTTTTTAGTATTTTTTTATTGTCCTAAACACTTTCAAAAAGTGTCGGACGAGAAAATTTTAATTTTCTTTAGCCTTTTTTTTAAACATTGCCCAGAATATTGGGACCAGGGTTATTAAAAACAAAAAACCAATCACGGGCATCACGTATTTATGAATTTGTGGCAATTGACTACCAAAAAAATATCCGACGGACACCACCACTGTCGGCCACAATATTGCACCTAAAGTATTAAATTTCAAAAAAGTGCTCCATTTCATTTTCCCAACCCCAGCAAGTATCGGTACAAATGTTCTTATCACAGGCACAAAACGCCCAAAAGCAACAGCCCAAGATCCATATTTTTCATAAAATTTTTTCGTTCGTTCTAAGTTGCTTGGATCAAATAAAAATGAGCCTTTTTTAAAAAAAATCGCAGGCCCTACTCTTTTTCCAAATAAATATCCTATCAATCCTCCGAAAAATGTAGCCAGTACAAGCCCTATCCAAGAAATTCCAATATTAAGAATCCCGGCCGAAGCCAAAAACCCAACCGTAAAAAGTAATGTATCCCCTGGTAAAAAGAAAGCAAAGAAAAAACCCGATTCCAAAAAAATAACCGAGAAGATTCCCAAATAACCAAAACTATTTATCAAAAATTCAGGATTTAAAAAATTTTCCATGTCGGTTTATTCTAACATATTTTATTTTTTCACATTATGTTTTTCGTGAAGTTTTTTTATTTCTTCTTCTTCAATTTCTTCTTTTTTTTCTTTCCCTCTATCCCCCAATGCTTTCAATGCTTCGTCGGGCAATAAATTCAAGGACAAAACTAACTCACTTAAATGCTCTTTGGTATTTTTTTTGGGATCATCTATTACTTCTTCGAGTAATGAATTCAAAATCCATCCCATTCTTGGCCCCGGTTTTATTCCCAAATCTTTCATTAAATAATTTCCATCAATTTTTAATTGTGAAACTGAAATCGGATCATGCAGTGCCTCTTCTATCATAGCAAAATATTTTCGCAAACGATAAGGCGCTTCTTTTTTCTTCATACCCACGCGATCGCATTCACGCACATTCATCAAATCCCAAATATTCTCTGCTCCAACTTTTGCAATAATTCTTCGTACCGCAGAAAGAGTAATCTGTTCAGTGTCAGAAAAAAACATGTGATTGCGAACGAGCTTGTCTACAAGTTCAGATTCTTTTTTAGGAAATTTTAATCGCTCCAAAATTTTTTTTGTTATTCGCGCACCTACAACCTCATGACCATAAAAAGTATATTTTTTCTTTTCTCCTTTTCTTCTTGATTTCGGTTTTCCAATATCATGAAATAACGCAGAAAGCCTTACCTCTAAAGGCCAATTTTTATCTGCTGCATGTTGCAAAGCGTGAAGCAAATGATTAAACACATCATAAATATGAACGCCCCCTTGTTCACAATTTATTCCCTCTTCTAATTCTGGAATTACATATTTCAACAATCCAAATTTTTGCAACATCACAATTCCGACGCTTGGATTTTTTGACATAATTATTTTTACAAATTCATCTCTGATTCTTTCCTGTGAAATATTTTTTATTAAATGAGAATTTTTTAAAATACTTCCGGTAGTTTCTTCCGAAATTGTAAAATCAAGTTGTACTGCAAAACGTACTGCTCTTAACATGCGAAGTGCGTCTTCTTGAAATCTATCGTCCGGCTCCCCTACTGTCCTTAATAGTTTGTCCTTTAAGTCCTGTTGTCCGTTATAAAGGTCAATAAGTTGTCCTTTATTGTCTAGTGCTAGAGAATTAACGGTAAAATCACGTCTCTTTAGGTCATCTTCAAGCTTTTCACTGAATTTTACCTCATCTGGATGCCTAAAATCAGTATATTTTGCTTCAAGTCTATACGGGGTTACTTCAATTATGTCATATTCTGGTGTTTCACGAATAACATCTTCTTTTGTTCCATGTGAAACATCACTACTGATTATTTCATGAGGAACACACACCCCAACAGTACCAAAAGTATTTTCATACACAGTTTTTTCAAAAAGTTTGATTATTTCTTCCGGCTTTGCATTGGTTGTTACGTCCCAATCCTTTGGTTCCCTGCCAATTAAAAGATCGCGTACACAACCCCCGACTAAATACACCTGAAAACCCCCATTTTCTAAAGTGTCGGTTACATGTGAAACATTTTTGGGAATTTTGTGAATTAAATTTTTTGTTATAGTGGTCACTACAATATTGTGCGGCTAGGGAGAATCGAACTCCCGTCTCATCCTTGGCAAGGACGTGTTCTACCACTAAACCATAACCGCTTGATTATTTATAACCTTTTAATTATATTACTTTATTTTATAAATTGCAAAATCATAAAAAATATTGCTTCTAAAGGGTATTTTTACATTATAAATTCGTTTTGATAAAAAAAATATCTGTAGTATAATTATTTTATGCGCCCGTAGTTCAACGGATAGAACATCGGTCTTCGGAACCGATGATGTGGGTTCGATTCCTGCCGGGCGCACTCTTTTTGTTTGTCCTTTAGACTATACTAAATTTGTTTATAAATATGGCTTTTATACCCAAAACTGTGGATAACTATGTGTACAATGTTTATAAAGGACACAAATATTTTTTTGTCTTTTAGACATTTTTATCAAAAATACGTTGTTAAATAAGGATATTTTATAAAAGACATAGAATTTAAGCTAAATTGTTTCACGTGAAACACTTTTCACTTGGTTTCTTATGAAACATCTCAAAAAATGCCAAAAATCTTTACTTCGGGAACTCAAAAAATAGGAGAAATAGGAGAAAATATTGCTACAAAGTTTCTCGTGAAACACGGTTTTTCTGTATTAGATCGTAATTATACTAAAAAATGGGGTGAAATAGATATTGTGGCTGAAAAAGATAACAAGCTCTATTTTGTTGAAGTGAAAAGTGTTTCGCGTGAAACTTTACCAGAGATTAGAAACAGTCAGATATCACAAACAGGAGACAACTATCGACCAGAAGAAAATATGCACCCTTGGAAAATGCAACGACTCTCTCGGACAATCCAAACTTATCTTTTGTCCAAGAAGATCCCGGAAGAAAAAGAATGGCAAGTAGATTTATTAATAGTCTATTTGGCTTTGAAAGACAAGAAAGCTAGGGTGAAAGTAGTGCAAGATATCATTTTGTGATCCATTCGACAAACTCAGGATCATGGGACTGTAGTCAAAAATATCAAACTATGATATACTCAAAACTGTTTTTGGCAAATCTCGGGCTGTAGTATACCGGTAGTACAAGCGCACTTTAGAGAGAGCGTGACGCTCCGATACAAGTCAGAGTAATGTTTGAAAAATAAATACTTCGGGCTGTAGTATACCGGTAGTACAAGCGCTTTGGGAGCGTTTAGACTGGGTTCGATTCCCAGCAGCCCGACAAGGAGGGAATCTCCAGGGTTCGAGTCACATATTATTTTCTGCTGAAAATATACGCGACCCCGCCTCGGACCGTCGTCCTCCGGCTCTTGTGCCTGGTTCCTATCCAGACACAAGCCCAGCAGCCCGACCTTTCGACTTTTGTTTATTTAGAGATTCTGTTAATATAAAAATAAGCGGGATTAGTTTATCGGTAAAATAACAGTTTTCCAAACTGTGGTGAAGGGTTCGACTCCCTTATCCCGCACAAAAAATATTTTCTAGTTGCAAATGATTTGCATTTGTGATATTATCTTCGCATGCTTGATTTCAAAGAAATATTAAAGAAAAGTCGATATAAAGTTACTCCTGCCAGAATTGCCATTCTGGATGTTTTCTTAAAAAATAAGATCCCCCTAAACGCAGAAAATGTTTTTAAAAAATTAACAAAAACAGGAGAAATAGGGACAATAAATGAAGCAACTGTTTACAGGACACTAACTTCTTTCGAAGAAAGGGGGATACTCACGAAAGTTTATTTACAAAAAGATTCAACTTACTTTGAATTAAACAACGACCACCATCATCATATTGTGTGCACAAAATGTAGTTTAATTGAGGACTTTAAAGATAAAGAAATTGAAGTAATTTTAAAAAAGACAGTCGAAAAATCGTATAATTTTAAAAAAATACAAGAACATTCTTTTGAGCTGTTTGGGCTTTGTAAAAATTGTTCAAAATAAAAACAATGATCACAACATATTTATATGCATTTATAGGCGTAATAATAGTCAGTCTCGTATCTCTAATTGGTTCTTTTTTTATTTCACTACGGGAAGATGTGTTAAAAAAATACGTAAGCTTATTTATCAGTTTAGCCGTTGGAGCACTTCTGGGAGATGCTTTCATCCATTTAATTCCTGAAGCCTTTGATAAATTTTCTAACACTACCCTTATAGGCATTTTATTAATATCTGGAATATTATTATTTTTTATCATTGAAAAATTTCTACATTGGCATCACCACGGAGAAGATAAAGAAGAAAATCATATTCACCCAGTTGGAAAATTAATTCTTTTTACTGACGGTTTTCATAATCTTATAGATGGGATAATTATTGGAGTAAGTTTTCTTATTAGCCCACATGTCGGCATTGCAACAACCCTTGCAGTAGTTTTACATGAAATACCCCAAGAAATAGGGGATTTCGCTGTACTTGTTCATTCAGGCTATACGAAAGAAAAAGCCTTGTGGCTCAACTTCCTTTCAGCTCTTACTGCTATTTTAGGTCTTGTAATGGCTTTTGTTTTTAGTGGTATTGCTGAAATATTTGTGTTATGGGTTATTCCAATTGCCGCTGGAGGATTTATTTATATTGCCGTCGCAGATCTTATCCCGGAGCTTCACAAAACAACAAAAATAAAACAATCTGCTATTCAACTGTTCGCGGCATTGTTCGGGATCCTACTGATGTTTTTGTTGACCTTGCTTGAATAAACAAAACAGCCCCGCGATATTTTGTCGCGGGGCTGTTTTGTTTTTATATAAAAATTATCTCCTAGACAAATCAACCGTTGGGTTCCTTGCTCCATGTACTTCGAAGTGCAGATGTGGGCCAGTAGAACGCCCAGTGGATCCAACATTTCCGATCAATTCACCTTTCTCAACACTTGCTCCCGTATGAGTAACTATTTTAGACAAATGCCCGTATAGTGTTTCGGTACCATTAGGATGTCTAATGATAACAAAATTACCATAAGCTCCATTCCAGCCATAACGTGCCAACAACACTGTCCCTCCGGCTGAGGCCAATACTTGAGTGCCCGTCGGAGCAGCAATATCTACTCCGCCATTTCCGTGTAATCCTTGACTTCTCCTTACATACTGTGGAACTGGATTGATAAAGTAGCCACCAAGATCATTCCCTGCATATTTTTTGTAAGAATCAATTCTCGTTTTGTTTTTGGTATTTGTTTTTGCTGGAGTATTTTCTTTTATCTCAGCGTCAGGAATAATAAGTTCATCACCTATTTCTAATTTTCCATCTTCACCAATATCATTGAAATCAGAGATACTAGCAACATCCACTTTGTACAATTTAGCAATACTGTTTAATGTCTGACCCTTGGCGACCGTATGAATCACCCCAGAAACAGGTGGAATAAGTAAAATATCTCCTTCATTTAATTTCTGACCCGGTTTTATATCGTTTGACCAACGAATAGTATCGACGGAAACATCAAACATGGTTGCGATTTGAGAAATCGAGTCATTTTTTCGAACCACGTAAACATTTATTTGATCATATGCAGTACCTTCATCTGTCCCGTCCGAAACCCCCAAGGGGCCGGTAGAAGGTAAAAGAGAATTTTCGTCAGCAATGCTTACCTCTTTTGTTTCATCGATTTTAGTATTTTTATCCTTACTATTCTTGTTTTTTTTGTCTTCGATAATCTTCGCGGAAGAGACATTTGCTTGTAAAAGACCAATACTTTGAGAATTCATTCCCAAAGAAGAAGTCGAAATATCGTAAGTCGTGGCTGAAGCAAGATTTCCAAATAAACTAGAAAAGACATCCGCCTCGGTAGTAGAGGGAATAAAAAGACCCCCAAAAGAAAGGGAAAACGCCAGAAAAGCACTGAATATTTTAAATTGAGGTTTTATAAAACAAATAAAGTATCGCGAGTTTACCTTTCTACCCTTTTAAAA
>Ga0172370_10004801_pt1 | contig 17831 bp, 16 predicted proteins | sample LakKiv5m_FD_114538 | JGI IMG/M metagenome (GOLD analysis project Ga0172370, IMG submission 114538) | Freshwater microbial communities from Kabuno Bay, South-Kivu, Congo - kab_022012_11.5m | ecosystem: Environmental > Aquatic > Freshwater > Lake | place: Democratic Republic of the Congo...
GACAGGCGTATCCGTAAGCGGTTTTTGTATTTGATCCATATATTATTTTGTGCCTTATTGAGAAGGCGAGTTAGTTGATAATTTAATTGGTGGGTAGAGAGGGACTTGAACCCTCAAGACCTTGCGGTCATAGGCTCCTGAAGCCTACGTGTTTGCCGGTTTCACCACCTACCCATGCCTCTTCAAGGAGAGACATAATTTTTTTTAGAGACTTCGAGATGAGTTTATAAACCAATCGTTTATTGTAGAAAATCGTTCGCTTGGCGTGGTAATTATTTTACTTGTTACATTTTTAATACGTCTTGAGACAAGGTAAAGATAATCGGGGTTGTAGAGAAATATGACTGGGGAATCTTCTTTAATTATATTTTCGAAGCGCGAGTAAAGGTTTGCTCGCTCTTGCGCGTCAATCGTCTCTCGTATCGCCTCGGTAATTTTGTCTACCTCTTTGTTTTGGTAAAGACCTAGATTACGTCCCGGATTAAACTTTTGAGATGAATGCCAAAACGAAAAGGGGTCTGCCTGGAGATCGAGTACATTACCAAAAAGGAGGATGTCGTACTTGCGTGGTTCTATGTAATTTACCTCGAGGTCTTTGAGCGGAACAATTTCAACCTTGGCGCTTATTCCAAGCTCTGCCCAGCCTTTCGCTAAAATACTCGCAGTTTCTATAAGGAATGGATTTTGTGGAGTGACGATTGTAAAGGAGAGTTTTTGAGAGCGGTCTTTAACTTTTTCTCGTACACCATCTCCATCTTTGTCTTCCCATCCGGCGTTTGTGAGAAGTGTTTTTGCTTTTTCTATGTCATATGTTGTCTCATGCCCCTCTTTGATTGGAGGAGGAATTGGGGAGTCGAGTGGTGTACCATATCCCAAAAGAACCTTTTTTATAAGCTGGTTTTGAGGGGTGCTCAGTATAAGACTTTCTCGTACGCGTATGTCTTTAAGAGCTGGTGCATTTTGTGGGTTGAGAAAAGCGGCATAATATAATGGTCGTTTAATCCCAAGTACGGTGTAAGAAGAAGAGAGCGATTTTGTCTGTTCCGGCTCTACATTCGCTAGCGCATCGATTTGATGGACATTAAGCGCACGGATAGCGTCCGTTTTTGTCTCATAAAAGACAAAGGTTATATATTCAATATATGGAGATTTTTCTAACGAAGGGTTTCGTTTGAGTTCATAGCGTTGTAGACTGCCATCTCGTTTCGTTATGACAGAGCGTACTTGATATGCGCCACTGCCTACTGGTTTTACGTTGTAAGGTGAAAGGGGGAGATTTTCTTTTGGAATAGATCCAAAAATATGTTTTGGAATAATCTTAAGTTTCAGGTTGGCAAGGAAAAAAGCATAAGGATTTGGAATGCTGAATTTTATTTTTCGTTCTGAGATTTTTTCAACGTTTACTCCTTGCCAGCTGTATTGAAGAGGTGTTTTGTTTTCGAGATCATGAATGAGATTTATTGTAAACACCACGTCGTCGCTTGTGATAGGAGTGCCATCGTGCCAAACAAGATTGTCTTTCAGGGTTACTATCCATACAGCTCCTTTGTTTTGTACTTCATAATCTTGCGCGAGGTCGGGTATGACAACGCCATTCGCATCTATCGTAAAGAGTCCTCGGTAAAGTAGGTTTATAAGCGCATCTTCGTTTTCGTTTGAAGCGAGGACGGGGTTGAGTTTGAGAATGCTGGTTCCAACGAGACCCTCTTTAAATTCACCTCCACGAGTAGGGTGCGGGGTACCTATAAAGAACGAAACAGAGATAAGAACAATACAGGAAACAAGGGCTAGTGAGGCTCCTGCAATAACAATGCGTTTATCTTTTTTCTCTAGCCGTGCATAAAATATCTTCCAGTAGGCCAAAGAGAAGTATTTTTGATATTTCATTAAGAGATTAGAGGGGGGAGTATCGTGCTTCTATCCCCGTAGGCTTATGAGCACAAGCCCGACAAAGAGAACAATAAGGACAATCGTGACGATAAAGAGCACTTTTTCCATTCCCCTACGAGTATAGTAAAGGGACCCTTCGCCACCAAAAGCAGAGCCAAGACCCATACCTCTCGGTTGAAGGAGAATTGCCGAAATAATGAGTACGGCGACGATTACTTGAGTTATTTTAAGCCATTCCATAGGTTATTTGGTATCATCATTTGATAACACAGGGAGATGTAGTACGAAGTTTATCGTACTAAAGAGGAGAGTTGCGTATAATAACGCGAGAATTCCCTCTACTTGTACCCCAAGAGGGATCTGTGTAAATATCCATAAGAGTAACATATTGATCGCAATTGTAAAGAGTCCGAGGGAGAGGAGGATAAAGGGGAAGAGGATCATTTTGAGGATGGGTTTAAGGAGAGAGTTGATGAGCATAAGAATAAAAGAGCCCTCAAGGAGGAGAAGTATATCTCCCTGGAACGAAAAACCAGGCACAAGATGTCGAGCGATAAGAATGCCAAACATGTTTGCCAGAAGATTAAGTAAAAGAGTTTTCATGATTAGTCATTTTTTAAAAGATTTTCTCCTGACATTTCGAGTGGTTTGGGGAGATTGAGAAATGCAAGTATGGTGGGAGCGACATCGCTTAGGATACCATCTCCTATGCTACCCTGATTTCCTTTGAGATTTTTTTGGATAATATAGATGGGGACGGGGCTGATATTGTGTTTGGTTTCTGGGACACCCGTGTAGGGGTTGCGCAAGGATTCTACGTTACCATGGTCGGCGGTAATAATGAGATGGTATTCGGGGTGTTGTTCTATCTTGGCTACTATCTGCCCTAGTTGCATGTCGAGGACTTCCACTGATTGACGCGCGAGTTCATATTCTCCCGCGTGTGCAATGAGATCAGCGTTTGCATAATTTACTACAATAAGATCATATCTTTGTGATTCAATTGCCTCCATGATGTGTTGTGTAATGGTTGGTGCCATAAATTCGGGTGCAGATTCTTTCGAAGTTCCGTGTTTTGAGGGTACAAGAATACGATCCTCTTGTGGAAAAGGGTTTTCTTCGAAGCCGTTAAAAAAATTAGTAACGTGAGCGTATTTGTCTGTTTCCGCGATTTTGAGTTGTTTTTTGTTCGCATCTGACACCACCTTGCTTAGTGGGTGTGCTACGACATCTGGAGAAAAGGCAACGTGTGCGGCAAATGCGTTATCGTAATGTGTCATGGTGACAACGAAGAGATTTGAAGGTATACGTGCGGGGAATGAGGTGAAGTTTGGAAGCGCAAAAGGGGTCGTGATTTGCCGAATCGAATCCTCTCGAAAGTCCCAGAAAATCACCGCATCATTATCTTCAACAAACCCGTTTTCCTCTGTTGCGATAAGAAAGGTGTGGGGGGGTATAAATTCATCGGTACGTTTTTGTTCATAGGTGGATTGAAATGCATCATCTAATGTTTTTGCATGGATACCCGTACCATTGGTAATAAGCTCATAAGCTTGTTTTGTTCGGTCCCAGTTTCCGTCTCGATCCATACCATAGTAACGCCCGCATGTGGTCGCGATTTTCCCGGTACCTATTTTCTTAAGATGTGCAGCAAGTTGTTTCGTAAGTTCTAAACCTCCTTCGGGTGGACCATCTCGGCCATCACCAAAAGGATGAAGGTAAAGGCGTTCTATATTGTTTTTTTTCGCAAGTTCTGCAAGCGCAAGGACATGTTCAAAGGCGGCGTGTACCGTTCCGCTTGTAAGGACGCCTATAAGGTGGAGTTTTGAGTTATATTTCTTGACGTGGGCGATCGCTTCCAGGAAGGCCGTATTTTGAAAGAAACTACCATCCTGAATTGCCATAGTAATCTTGGGGTAGTGTTGGTAGAGAATTTTCCCCGCACCGAGAGTGAGGTGGCCTACTTCGCTGTTTCCTACCTCACCCCACGGAAGACCAATAGCGATGCCGGAAGCTTGGAGACTTCCTGAGGGATAATTTTCTTCAAGGTATTGAATGGTAGGGAGGTGTGCCTCAGCAAGGGGGTTTGAGAGGTCATTTTTGCCTCTTCCCCATCCATCAAGAATCACGAGGAGAACTTTTGGGTTGATGACTTCTTCTTTTTTTTTCTGAAAAAACATAACTTTAATGGTTACCAATCGACATCATGATTTCTTTCATTTCGTTGGTTTTAATGACCGCGATTTTTACTTTGGACGTAGTGTCTTCAATGAACGAAACATCTTCGGATGATGCGGTTTCATTTTTTTCTTGGTTTACTATGATACCAAGCCCCTCGAGATTGTTTAGGATGCGTGCTCGCATAATCGGGGAACGTTCTCCTATACCTGCTGTAAAAACAACGAGATCGACGCCGTTTAATGCAGCTGTGTATGCGCCTATGTATTTCTTGACGTGGTAGTTAAAGTAATTAAGAGCTAGTTCTGCATTTTTATCTCCATGCTGTTCAAGCGCAAGAAGTTCTCGAACGTCTGCTGTTTTACCACTTAATCCATGAAGTCCACATTGCGTATTAAGATATGTGTCGAGGTCATCAGGGGAGAGATTGATTTGTTTCGCGAGGTGAGTGATTGCACCAGGATCGATATTACCGACACGCGTTCCCATGGGAAGTCCTTCGAGAGGGGTAAACCCCATAGACGTATCAAAACTTTCGCCATCTTTTACTGCTGTAATACTAGAACCGCTTCCGAGATGGCAGATGATAATGTTTTGTGGGAGAGGATTTGTGATTTCTTTAAGTGTTCTCACAATTGATTGCATTGAGATGCCGTGATAACCGAAGCGATGGATGTCGTATTTTTGAATTGTTTCTATTGGAAGAGCATAAAACTGTGCGGATTTGACCATGGTGGTGTGGAAGGCACTATCTGATACTGCAATGATTGGTTTGTTGGGAAATAAAAGAGGGAGGAGTTTTATTTCCTCTAATGTCGGTGCTATATGGAGGGGCGCCTTAAGTAGGGCTTCTTCTAATTTAGTAATATATTCTTGGGTAACAGGTTGTGTGGTGTGAAAGTAAGTTCCTGGGGCCACAACACGGATACCTATTTGTTCGATGACAATTGTGTCGTCTTTTGTTTCAAGATGTTTAATGAGAAACGCGGTACTTTGTGTGTATTCGTCCATTGTAAGCGATGTATTCTTTTTCATGCTGGTACATGTTTCGGTAACAATGAAAGAACCATCTTCTTTTTCGAAGTGGTAGGTAGCAAGTTCTTCTTTACCTCTATAGAGCGCATATTTTTTTGACGCGCTCCCGATGTTGATTACGAGTGACGTGGTTTCCATTGCCATGATTCTATTTCATCGGGGTCGATTCCGTGTTTTTTAATATAGACCCCATGATCGTCAATCTTTTTTCTGTAGATAGCAATAAGTGATTCTGCAATGTCGTCGGAGATTATATTGTGTTCGTGAAGGATGGTGAATGCGTCAATCGCAATATGAAATCTACTCGTTTTGTTTCGTATGTGCATATCAAACGGAGTTGTGGTTGAGCCATTTTCGATATAACCATTTACTTTAAATCGTCTCGAGTCTCCTTTTTCAAAAAGTATGGGTTTTAGGTGGTCCGGGTAACCATGATAATTGAAGATAATTGGTTTATCAGCCGTGAAATAGTCATTAAACTCATGAAGGGGACCAACATAAGTGGTGTTTCCTATTCCTTGAGTTCCAAGTTCCAAGATATTTACAAAACGTACGCGGATATTTGGGAGATCTTTTTTAATATAACTTAGTCCGGCAAGCGCTTCTTTGGTAAGATAATCGCCAATCGAGGCGATGACGAGATCTGGATTTTCGTCGCTCGCAAAGTCCCATACCATAAGTCCACGCTCCAACTCCTTTTCCGCATTGTCTTGTGTTAGCCAGCGCGGTTCGAGAGTTTTCCCTGCAGCAATGATATTAATACCATCTTTCGATGCAAGACATTTTTTAAGTACCGCGAGGGTGCTGTTTCCATCGGGTGGGAAGTAGATATGGATGGGGCATCCCTTCTTTTCAAGCATATCGCCGATGAATCCTGGGTTTTGGTGAGAGAAGCCATTGTGTTCCTGGCGCCACCCCGAAGAGGTGAGAATGTAATTTAGGGACGAGACGCCTTTTCTCCATGGAAATTCTTGAGATATTTTGAGAAACTTTGTATATTGATCCGTCATACTGCTTATTACCTGTACGAATGCTTCATAGGATGCGAACACGGCGTGACGTCCAGTAAGTATGTATCCTTGCGCCATGCCCTGTAGAGAGTGCTCGCTTAACATCTCCATAACTCTTCCATCGGTGGAGATATCTTTATCCCACGGTTTGATAGGTAACATAAATGCACGTGTGGTAGTTTTGAATACTTCATCGAGTTTGTTTGAATAGGTTTCATCGGGTGACATGAGCCTGAAATTGCCTTGTGATTTATTTTGCCTGAATACTTCGTTCAGATATGCTCCTGCACGCCGCATGCTACTCGATCCAACTGTTCCCGGAATTGTTGCGTCCTCGGTGAAGGGGGTGATGTCAGGAAGAATAAGATCACGATGCATCTTCGTCCCATGTGCGTGTGGATTTGCCCCCATGCGAAGATCTGATGTGGGAATTATCTCTCGTATCGACGACGAGAATCCTGTTTCTTTCTGGAAGAGCTCACTAAACTTGTATGATTTGAGCCATTTCTCGAGCGCCCTACGTTCTTCTTTATCAGTTTGTACGTCGGGGACGGTTACCTGATGAGAGAGGCAATTATTTTCTATTTTTTCTCCATGAAGCGTTTTTATACCCGTCCATCCTTTTGGAGTTTTGAGGATGATCATGGGGAAGCGGGGTGCGATTATTTTCTCTCCATTTCTCGCGCGTGTTTGTATATCTTTTATTTTTTCATAACAGGCATCAAGCGCCTTGTACATTTTTTCATATATTTTCGCTCCTTCAACAATAAGTGGTTCGTAGCCGTATCCTGAAAATAGCGCCTTTAGATCTTTATTCGACATCCTTCCAAAGATGGTAGGCCCTGAAATTTTATACTCATTACAGTGAAGAATGGGGAGTACGGCGCCATTATGGGCAGGGTCGATGAATTTATTTAAATGCCACGCGGTGGCCGTTGGGCCAGTCTCCGCTTCACCATCCCCCACGAGACATATGGCGAGGAGTTTTGGGTTATCGAGGATGGCGCCATAGGAGGTGCTAAGCGCATAACCAAGTTCGCCCCCCTCAACGATTGCACCAGGTGCTCCTGGGTTGCTATGGCTTGGAAATCCGTAGGGCCAACTAAAAAGTTGTGAAATATGACGTATCCCTTCTTCTGTGTGAGTTGCCTCTGGATAATACTCTTCTAGCGTGCCTTCCAAGAAAAGCCCTGCTTGTAGGGCTGGAAAGCCGTGGCCTGGCCCAAGAACGAAGAGGGTGGATACACTATGACGTTTTATAAAATGGTTAAGATGGCCATAAACGAAGTTGATGCCCGGGCATGTTCCCCAGTGCCCGAGAGGTTTTGGTTTTATGTGCTCTGGTTTTAGGGGCTTTTCAAGGAGTACATTGTCTTTGAGATAAATTTGAGTTACCGCGAGATAGTTTGTCGCGCGGACATATTCTTTGATAGATGCAATAGGATCATTCATATGCGTTGTTTGTTATTACATTTATTATATACTAAAAATTATATTTGCGAATTTTGACACTAGGCTTGTTTGCTGGTACATTGGGAACATAAATTAAATTGTTTTCAAATGCTAATCGAAGACGTAATAGGGTTTTTTGTTACATTCTTTTTTTCTCCGCTTGGTGGGGGTGAGTTGATGTTGGTTAAAAACAGAAAGGTGGGGAGATTAGCAGAAGTACTAACATATTATGAATTTAAGCGCGTTGCCGTGGACGGAAAATCTATTGTCATTGGGTGTTCTTATTCTCCTGGGGGTGTTTATCGGGTACTCTATTCGTGAGCTGATCTCACGTATTTCTGCAAATTCCGCAGAAGCTAAAGTAAGGCGGTTAGTAGAAAGCGCAAAACAAGAGGCGAAGGAGGTTTTGATTGAATCCAAAGATAGGGCTGTTAAAGTTTTGGAAGATGCAAAGGCAGAAGAAAAAGAAAGGAAAGTTGCCCTCCAGCGTATCGAGGATCGTCTTTTGAATCGCGAGGAGTCATTTGAAAAGAAGGTGAGTGACGTGGAGCAGAAAAATAAAATAGTTGATGAGGAGATTGAACGTTTGAAGATCGTGAAGGTGCAGATTGAAAAATCAAATCAAAAAATTCAAGGAGAGCTTGAGCGCATCGCGAATATGACGCGTGAGGCTGCAAAGGAGGAACTTATTACAAAAATCGAACATGAACATAAGGATGATCTTGTGCGCGCGCTTATGAAGCTCGAGCGTGATAAACAGGAGCAGATCGAGAGAAAGACGAGTGAAATCGTTACCTCAGCAATACAGCGTTATGCCCGTTCGCATGTGAGTGATATTACTACGTCATATTTGTCACTTCCTTCTGAAGACTTAAAGGGAAAAATCATTGGAAGAGAGGGGAGGAACATTCGAACTTTCGAACGTCTTACGGGTGTCGAGCTTATCATGGACGAATCACCAGATGTCATTGTGTTTTCTTCGTTCGATCCTGTTCGTCGTGAGGTGGCGCGCATAGCGATGGAAAAACTTGTTAAGGATGGCCGTATTCAGCCAGCGAAGATTGAAGAGAAGATCGAAGAGGCGCGCCAGGAGATGACCGAAAAAATGCGTGAGGCGGGAGAGGCAGCTGCGTATGAGGTGGGGGTTCTCGATCTTCCTCGGGAGCTTATTATCCTTCTCGGACGACTTAATTTCAGGACAAGTTTTGGCCAGAACGTGCTTATGCATTCTATAGAGATGGCGCATATCTCAGGTATTCTCGCGCAAGAGCTTGGATTGCGTGTCGACGTTGCTAAGAAGGGGGCTCTCTTGCATGACATCGGAAAGGCGGTAGATCACGAGATTCAGGGTACGCATGTGAATATTGGGAAGAAGATTCTTCAGAAATATGGCGTTTCGGAAGATGTCATAAAGTCTATGCACTCTCATCACGAGGAGTATCCCGTGGAGGTACCAGAGGCGTATATCGTAAACGCGGCTGATGTAATTTCTGCGGGACGTCCTGGAGCGCGAAGGGAAACATTAGAATTTTATATCAAGCGTCTTGAGGGGCTTGAGAAGATAGCAAATTCATTTGAAGGTGTTGAGAAGGTGTATGCAATTCAGGCGGGACGAGAGGTTAGAGTATTCGTGGTGCCGGATAAGATAGATGATCTCGCCGCAGCAACACTTGCAAGAGACATCGCAAAGCGCATAGAAGCTGACTTAAAATATCCGGGAGAAATTAAGGTGAATGTTATTCGCGAGACGAGAGCAATCGAATATGCTAGGTAGTAAGCTTGTATTTTCCTTATTATTTCTAGTAGAATAAAAGAGGACAGAGGAGCAACAAAGGTCGTTCATGTTAAATTTATATTTTTATGTCAAAAGACGGACTTATTGAAGCAGTACAAAAAGTAGGAGACATGAGCAAGAACCAAGCTCATGAGATCGTAAATACACTTTTTGATACAATCACAAACACACTTAAGAATGGTGAGGAGGTAGCTATCACTGGATTTGGAACCTTCCGTGTAACAAAGCGTGCTGCACGTATGGCAAATAACCCAAAGACAGGAGAGAAGATAAACGTACCAGCGAAGGTCGTTCCAAAGTTTAAGCCAGGAAAGGGGCTTAAGGACGCCGTAGCTTAGTTATAGAGGACATATGTCCCACGGCTAATACAAAACCCCTTGAGGGGGTTTTGTATTAAGTTTGGTTTTGGGTTGTGGGCACACTCTCTAGCCCCAGGGGCTTATCTTTTGTTTCTTGCGGGAAGAGGGGATTGCCCGTTAAGCGCCCCATTGCGGTAAATTCTTCGTAGATAAGTTGGACAATCGAGTTTATGTAGGAAAGACGTTTCATGCCTATTTCATAATCTTTGCGCGAAGAGAGTTTCTCGAAAATCTCCTTTGTACCTTGTATGCTTGTGCGAACTTCTTCGAGTTGATCCTTGATTTTTATTGAGTAAGTATTTAGAAGGACATTTGTTTCCTGTTCTGGAGTATTTGAGAGATCTTGAATTATTCCATTAAGACGTTTCTCGGTTGTGTTGAGGGCATTTTCCGCGTCATTAATGAGGATTATTCCAGAGATTTTGTTGTGGAGTATGCCTTGTATTTCCTGGCGGTACTTTTTAATTTCCTTGGTTATAAATGTAAGCGCGCTCGTGGATGTTGCCTTGCTTGTTTCAAGGCGTTTTTCCAAATACCATTGTTCGCTGTCCCATAATGATTCTAGGAACATATTTTGAGTGGTTGTGGAAAGACGAGCATCAACAAGTTTTCGCCCCATGTTTTCGTCTTCGTCTATCGCAAGATCAAAAATGTCATAAAGAATATTCTTTTTTAACTCAAGTACTTTGTTGTTGGTCGCGTCCCTTTTCTTTGCCTCCTTTAGTATTTGTATTTTGCGTTCAAGATTGGGCACCTCCTGTTCCTTCGCAAAAACAGATTGGGGCGACAAAGACACAAGGAACAGTACTACCACAAGAAAAGTGAAAAGGAGGTGTACGTTATATTGCCTTTTAGTGCCTGTCATATTGTTATAGGAGTTCATTGAGAAGCTGGTCAATTTTGTCGTTTGTTTCCTCTGGACTTGTTATATCTTGCGAGACTGGTTTTCCCGTATAGGCGAGATTTTGGATGGCTCTGTCGATAGCACGGTTATTAGAATCTCTTTCTTTTACTTCCGCGATTTTTGAAGCGAGGTTTATTTCGTCGAATTCCTGAGTAAGCGCTACATTGTCGAGGCTCGCAAGAGGGGTGGGGGCGGGAGGGGTACTGTCATTGAGAGCAAAAAATATCAAGAGACCGCATATACCCACGCTTGATGCAAGTGTAAAAACAGAAATACCTACACGATAGGATGGATTAATGTGTGCGAACAGTCTTTTTTTGGAATGTTTTAAATACGCCTCATCAGGTTCAATGTGTTTAAGTCGTTTTAGTTTTCCGAGAATATCTTTCATATTTTCTCTATTTTCGACCATCTTTATGCGTTTTAATCAAGTTTATGTTTTAATTTTGCGATGGCTCTGTGTATAAGTACTTTTGTCGCGTTTTCGCTTTTCTTTAACATCTTAGCAATCGTGTTGTGATCGAGATCTTCAACGTAGCGCAGGAGCAGAGCGTCTTGTTCGGTAGGCTTCAGTTCGGCAATATGCCGTTTAAGCATTTGGAATTCAACATTGGATTCTGACTGCTCGAAGATTCTTTGCTCTTCGAGGGGATTCCTGGTATAGCTCGCCAGGGTTGCCGTTACCTTCTTCGTACGGTAGTAATCAATGATTGTGTTTCTTGCGATACTGTACAACCATGCTTGGAAAGAGGCGCCTTTATCCTCATAAAACCCGACATGATTCCACGCCTTTAGGAAGGTTTGGTGGACGAGATCTTCAGTATCCTCTCGGTTACTTGTTTTAAGGAGGGTAAAACGATAGATGCCCGGTGCATATTGCTCGTAAAGTGTCCCAAAAGCCTCAGAATTCCCTGATTTTGCCTCATTTATGAGGGTTTCCGTGTCAGAGGCCTTCTTAGTATTAAAACGATTGAACAGGTGCATTGGTAACAGGACGAGTTATTTAGATACCAGAATGTAGGATTGTAGACAAAGTCTTGGAGCGGGTAACGGGAGTCGAACCCGTGTCTGCTCCTTGGAAGGGAGCCATAATAGCCATTATACGATACCCGCTTTATAAAGTAGCTCAAGTATAGGGAAAAATTTATAAAAAGAAAAGAGTATTCCCCTTTTTTATCCACATCTCTTCCCCAGAGAATTCACACCACCTATTTCTTTAGAGGCCCATAAGGAGGTAAAATAAACATGAGACTATAGAAGGGAACATTTTTGGATGATGTTTAGAAGTCGAAAAAAGGTAATTCCCAAAAGAGTGCAGGATATTGTAGATCCTGGTTTTTTACGTACGCAAGGGGAAAAACAGACGCTATTACGTTTTGGACAGTGCATCGCTTTGTTTATGGTGGTTGTGTTTATCTTGCTTCCTGCATTTCCTGCTCTTGCGCAATTTGAACAAGCGGAAGGTGTCGGTGACATAGAGGGAAGCGTTGCTGTCGGAGATGGTGAACAACTGCCGCCAGTAGAAGCTCTACCGATTGCAGTAACAGATGCGATGTCGCAAATAGCGACAGATACAGCACCGATTGTTGTGTCCAGCACCATCTCTATTGATTCAATCCATGATGAAGAAATAGAAACTGTTTCAAGCTCCACGCCGGTAGAAATTAAGACCGATTCCTCATTGTTGCCATTACAAGGCGGGGAGGGTACAAATAGTTCCGTATCGAGTTCGACGCCACTGGCAACTGTACTGGCCGCAACGCCTCCTGGGCATTCTGTTGGAGGTAGTGTTGGTATGGACATAAATGCATTACGCGATCAGATTCGTCGTGAGGTTGAGAACGATTTTAGAGCTAAAATGGTAACAGGCGAGGAACAAGAAAAGATTAAGGATGAAATAACAGAGCGTATCAGGCAAGGATGCCTTGAATTCGAAGATGGAAGTTATTATTGCATCAAGAGCAATGTGCGTGCTATGCCCACATCTTCGGAATCTCTCGCGGAAGTTCCTGTGGTTTTTTTGGGTAAGAGCGAGAATGGAGGGAATCGTGGTGTATTTCTCAAAGAAAATGGTGGAGTACGTCAAATTTCACATGGCGTTGAAGACACACTCTTTCCCGCTCTCGATTTGTATGGAAACTCTATTGTTTGGCAGGCACTTTTTAACGATACGTGGCAAATAACGATGTATGATCGTACGACGGCCTCGACAACCGCTCTCACGTATACAAACTTTAATAATATGAATCCCCAAATTCAGAGGGATGTAATTGTCTGGCAAGGATGGGTGGACAATAATTGGGATATTTTTATAGCGCAAAAAGGGATGGTGTCGGTCCCATCCACGAGTTCCTTAACAAGTTCAACTGTTTCTTCGCAAAAAAGCATGGATGGGATTTTGGCCCCGAATGTCGCGTGGAATACGAGACGGCTTACACAGAATACGTGGCATGATATGTTTCCGCGTATTAGTGATGGACGTGTTACGTGGCAGGCATATAAAGATGGGGTGTGGCAGATATTTATGTATGACATAGAGACGGGAGTGATCTCTCAGCTAAGCGAGGGGAATGAAAAATCCGAAAATCCTCGTTTTGTCGTGTTGTGGGAAAAACGGAACGCAGAGGGCGAGGTACAGACATATGGATACGATATGACATCCGGTGAATCTTTGATGATTGGAAAACATGAGGATAAGATGCCATTTTCAAAGGAAGTACCACAAGCACCCCTTCAGGAGAATAAGGGGGTTATTCCAGTAGTTTCTTCGACTGCAAAAGTAGAGAATCAAAATGAGAATTCCAGCGATTAATGGTAAGCAAAATTTTAGGGCGTTTGTTGCGATTATCGTGGGCGTGAGTCAGATCGTGCCTGGCTCTTTTTTTTATGGTTCGGATGGGCTTATTACAGGTGAAACGTTTTCGTTGTTTCGTATCCAGGAAACGCATGCCGCGGCGTACACTCTTACACAGAATTATTTTCGGTTTTATGTAGACAATGACGCATTGAAACCAAACGACCCATGGTCTGTGGGATTGATTGATTTGGGGGAGAATACTCAAATTACTCTAAACGATCTTCCTCCTGCGAGTAGTGAAAAATTGCGTTTGCGTATGTCGATAATTGTCGCAAGTACAACATTACCAACCTCAACTGAGGCATTTAAGTTACAGTTTGGTGTTGCATCAGCTACATGTAGTGGTATTAGTGACTGGAATAACATTGGTGGTGTGACGAGTTCTACAATTTGGAGGGGGGTTAGCGAGACGCCAATCGATGGAACGGCACTTTCTACGAATCCACCCACGGGGGGAGATTTGCTTCTCAGCGTCTCTGATCGTGCGGGAAGTTACGAGAATGAAAACCCAACTATATTGAATCCTTTTGTCGTGGGAGGTGGTGAAGACATCGAGTACGATTGGACGCTTCAAGATAATGGAGCGGCGCCGTCTACTCTCTATTGTTTTAGAATGGTGAAGTCGGACGACACTGCACTTGATGGATATAACTTTTATCCCTCACTCACCACATCGGGGTATCGCCCCAAAACTCAAAAATGGAGATGGTACGACGACGAGATTCACGAGACACCAACAACGGCGCTTGCTGGTGAGGGCGTAGCGCCGAGTAATACGGCAAATAATAATATCGTTAAACTTCGCATTACGGTTGCGGACACCGCAAATGTCGCGGGGGTTGATACTAAATTCCGCCTTCAATTTTCGGAATATTCTGATTTTTCAAGTGGTGTGATGAACGTTGTAGAACAAGTTGATTGCGTAGGGAATTCTCTCTGGTGTTATGGTAATGGAGCTGACGCTGACAACGCAACTATTACCACTCAACTTCTTTCTGACTCGAACGCAATGGGGACTCATAATGAATCCGGAACTTCGACAAGTACATTTGTTCCGGGGGCGAATAACGCCACAGAGTTTGAATTTACTGTAAAGAATGCAGGGGCCCAAACCAACACCACATATTTTTTCAGGCTTGTTGACGCTTCTACTATAAACCTTGTCCCACTTAATACAGGCAGCTCCTATCCAAGTCTTATTACTGAGGGGTCGGGTATTACGTTTACAATTACAGGATTACCAGTTGGTACATCAACGGCGGGGGTCATTACGACCGTTTCCGCAACTGCTACGAGCGTTTCGCTTGGGTCGCTCGATGCGGGAACCCCGGCGGTGGTAGGTCAACGCCTTACCGTAACAACGAATGCAAGCAATGGCTATATGATTTATACATCGGAGAATCATGGACTTATTTCTGATGGGGGAGCTACCATACTTGGGGTTATGGCAAGCAATGGTGGTCCTGCCGTGTGGGCAATTCCTGCGGGTGTAACGGGTGCATATGGATATCACACAACAGCGAGTGTATTATACGCCGGATCAACCAGGTTTGCCGCAGACAATACGTATGCACACTTTGAAAATTCTCTCCAGGAGATAGCCTATAGCGCTTTTCCTGTTTCCAATGATGTTACTGATGTTATAGTTAAGGCGGAGATTACTGATATGCATCCAGCGGGATCTTATTCGAGTTCAATTGAGTATATAATCGTTCCGGTGTTTTAAGGATTTAAAAAATGTTTACAATTCGTATTTATTTATCTTTTGTTTCGTTGGCGGCTTTTGGGGCGGGCATGTTTCTCTCTTTTGGATTACCAGTTACGTATGCAGCAGAATTTACAGTATTTCCTCGTATTGTAGATATGAAAGGAAGGGTGAGAGACACGGTCAAAGTTCCGATCATGCTTACCAATACAACAGCTGGCGGTATTACTGTAATGGGGTGGGTTGATGACATAACCAAAGAGGGTGGACAAGTGGCGGTTTCGGATAACTATGCGCAGATTGATAAAACAACCTCGTTCGCTCAGTGGATTGAATTTCCTCGCACTATTGATATTGCGGCGCATGAAAAAAAAGAAATAATGCTTGTTGCAACCATAAATCCAGGAGCTTTGTCAGGGATTTATCATGCAACATTGTCATTTGGTTCTGGGGATTCAGAAAATGAAGCAAAAAGAAGAATTGAAGCCACAGTATTTGTAACTATGGAGGTACTTGATACCACCCTAGAACAGCTTCGGGTAAAAGATCTTGCCCCTCAGCGTACTATCTTTTTTTCAAACCCAATGGCTATTTCTTATGTAATTAATAATACGGGAGGGAGAGCATTGGTTCCTGAAGGTAAGTTGAGGCTATATAATCGACTTGGGGAAGAGGTGGAGGCTATTGAGGTAAATACTGAGGGAAAGGCGGTTATGGCTAGCTCATCAGAGGTTTTTTCGCATGTTTGGAATATGGCTGTCCTCTCTTCAGGAAAATATAAGGCGGTTCTTGATCTTGAATATGGCACAAAAGAACGTTATCGGCTGGGGGATATTGTATTTTTTTGGGTGCTTCCAAAATATTTGTTTGGTATTGCGTTGGGCATTCTTTGTTCACTGTTGTTTTTTATGATGGTCTGGTATCGAAGGTTGCATAATAATAACGAAGATGACTAGGAGAAAATCTTCTTACTATCTTTTTTTCGTAATATTCATGGGGGTATTGTTCTTCCCCTATCGTTGTATATATGCCGCAGATGTTATGAAGATTACCATCGTACCGTCTTTTTTTGATGTAAATCTTAATCCCGGAGAAACATGGAAAAGTTTTGTAAGAGTAGTGAATCCTAATCAGTTTAATGTTTCGGCTTCGGTATCTGTCGTGGGTATGGATCCGGGTAAAGAGGGTGCGGATATATTTACCCCAATAGATAAAAAAAATACCGAGCTTCTTTCCTCGACGTTAAGCGAGTGGGTTGATGTCGTTGAGGTAGCCTCACCCATCTTAAGAGGGAGAAGTACTGATATCCCTTTTTCTATAAAAGTTCCGCAGGATGCACCTCCTGGAGGACATTATGCCGCGCTTCTTATCTCAGTTGTTCCAAGTGAAAACATATCATCTGGCCAGATCGCGGTGAGAAATTCTATTACCTCACTCATGTTTGTCCGCGTGGCTGGTCATGTATATGAGGAGGCTGTTGTGTCAGAGTTTTCTAGTAGTAAAAAAATGTATACAAATACTGACGTGGAATTTGCGCTCTCCCTTCGTAATACAGGGAATGTACATATCGCTCCAAAAGGCTTTATAGCCATTTACGACATATTGGGGAGAGAGAAAAAAACTATTCCTGTCGTAGAGGGGAATGATACTGATACGTATATATTCCCGCGTACGGACAAGCGTTTTGTAAAGACATGGAATTGGAGGGAGGGCATCCATGTTGGGTTATATAGGGCGGTTGCATATGTGTCACTTGGTGGGGTGGAGAAAAAAACAATCACAAAATCTATATATATATGGGTGATACCTGTGAAAGAAGCACTAGGAATATTATTCATAATGATTTTCGGCATCTTTTGTATGGCTATAATGGCACGTTGGTACGTACAACGACTATTATCACGAGAGGCGGCACTCTTTGGTGGTGCGAAAGGAGATCGCGGGAACATAAAAGATCAGAATGCCCTGGATTTGAGGGAACATAGTTAACAGCAATAAGTATTGTTTCCATAACAAAAAACCACCATAAGGGTGGCTTTGTGTTGGGGTCTAGTCCTTTAGTAAGGTTTCCAAAATTTTAATTGGATCGGTAAATTTTTCATTGACGAGGGAGTAGAACACTCGTTTGCCTTTACGTTCACAGGCGACAACATGGGCGTAACGTAACAATGCTAGGTGTTGTGCGACATTTGCCTTTGCGACATGAAGCATCTCTGCTAGCTCGGTCACTGACATAGGGGATCGTTTTATGGCGTTTAAAATCTCAAGTCGTTTTGGAGAGGATAGGATCCCGTGTAGTTCTGCATTCTTTGCATACGCTTCTTTTAAGAGAGGGGAGGCGTCTTTCTTCATAATAACTTTATTATACTGATGAAAATAGAAAATGAAAAGTTGTCCACAGGGTAGTTTCATGGTTTCGAATTATAATAAACGTGTAGTATTGTCGAAAGTTCTACAAAGTATACCAAAGATACAAAAGGTCGAAAATAACATAATAAACGAATAAATATCAAAATTTAAAAAATTTTATACCCCCTACGCAAAACCCCGCGCGTAAGCGCGGGGATGAAGTCGACACCCACATCTTTCCGACATGATATGATGGAACGGTATGCCAAGCTATCATCGAGGACATCACTGCATCTA
>Ga0172370_10004802_pt1 | contig 17830 bp, 9 predicted proteins | sample LakKiv5m_FD_114538 | JGI IMG/M metagenome (GOLD analysis project Ga0172370, IMG submission 114538) | Freshwater microbial communities from Kabuno Bay, South-Kivu, Congo - kab_022012_11.5m | ecosystem: Environmental > Aquatic > Freshwater > Lake | place: Democratic Republic of the Congo...
TGGCCATCGACAGCGTGCCCGAACCGACCAACGAACAGCTCGTGCAGCACGGCCCGATCGATCGCGGGTCGCATCGCCGGCCCATCGAGATAACGGCTCAGGTTAACAAGAGATTTTCACACCCTACTCTGCTCTACCGCGCGCGCGGCAGTGGTGCCTATTTGCGCGTGCCGATGCGCGACGCCGGTTCCGAGACGTGGGCCGCCGAAATCCCGGCGCGCGACGTCGTCACGCCCGGCATCGCGTACTACATCACGGTCATGGATGAAAAGGGCATCGTGCGCGACGGCTTTGCAACGGGCCGCAGCCCGCAAAACGTCACGGTCCTGCAACCGCAGATCCTGTCGGCCGAAGAGAACCGCAATCAACTGTCGATTCGCTGGCAACGCGTCGATTTTGGCGGATCGGGCGACCGCTACAACGACCTTGAGGTCGGCATCGAAAGGCTTTTCTTTGGTTTTCTCGTTGCGCGCATCAACGGTGGCTACCTCAGCGGCCGCTCGCTCGTCGCGGAGTTGGACGCCGCCGCCAAAGCCACGGGCAACAAAGTCCCCGGCAACATCGGCATGAAGCGCGGCCGGGCCGGTCTCGATGTCCACATGGGAGATTACGTGAGTGTTTCCGGAGATGTGGCAATGGCAATCTCGAGCAGCAGCGGTCTCGGCTACCGGCTCGGCCTGCGTCTGGGCGACGAGCAGGTGGCCACCATCGACGGCGTCGTCGAGAAGATCTACGACCTGAAATCAGGCAAGAAAGTCGTCGACGTGTACCGTGGCGCATTGGCGGTGCCGGTCGTGGATGGCTGGCGCCTGCAGGGCATTGCCGTTTTCGAGAGCATTCTGCAAGCGTCATCCGACGACAAGGGCTTGCGGCTGCTGCTGGGTGTCGAGCACGACCTCGGCGATCACGTCGTGCTCAGCGCGTACGGTGGTCTGGCGGGGCGGCTCGATGCGGCCAACGGGCCGGATGTCGGCGCCGGTGCCCGCCTCAAGTTCTAGCAAGTTCTAACGTGTGCCGGCATCGCGGCCATTGGCGGCCGTTTTCTGCTCGGGCGCGCCTTCTTGCGCGATGGCGCTCTTCAAACCTTCGACGATTTCGCCCGGTGCCGGGTTCGCGTCGGTCGCGACCTTGCCCTGCGGCGTCGTCATGCCGGTCGCGGTGCGGTTCGCGAACACGGTCTTCTCGAGCAGCATGAGCAGCCCGACAAAAGCCAGACCCGCGAGAAGCAGAACGCCCGGCGCGAAGAAGAGCATGCTGAGGGTGAGTTGGGTGGTGAAGTTGCTGTCCATGGTATCCTCCGAAGGTGAACTGTCCGAGATGTGAACTGGCCGGTAGCTGTCAAGTGGTTCGTTCGGGTCGCGGTTCCTTGCCGCTTTCTGAGTTCAAGGTACTCCCCGGCACCTTGCGCCAACATTGGAGAGACACACCATTTCGTCTGCAGCGGACCCACCATTTCGCGCGGGCGACAATGCACCACGCGAAATGGTGCGTTCGCGCCATGCGCACCGCCTCGCTTCCGACATCGGCAAGAATGCACCGGTCCACGGCGTCCGCGAGAGGAGGGCGCGGGTGCCGTGGACCGGGCGGGGCGTCAGTTCGCAGGCGGCTGGGGTGCCTGAGAACCGACGGGAACTGGGAGTCTGGCAGAGCAGGCCATCGCGCTTGCCCAAACGGCACGCTGCGACAACTGCCCGGCAACCTGAGCGACTACTTGCCGCCGGCCTTCTTGTAGGTCGCCAGACCGTCAGCCGTCAGCGGGAACTCCGGGCCGAGCTTGGTATGGCAGGTCTTGCAGGACAAGCTGGCATCGGTCTTCTTGGCGGTGGCGAGCCAATCCTTCCACGCCTGCTTGGCTGCTTCCTGGCCGCCCTTCTGGCAGGCGTCCTCGGTCAACTTGGTCTCGAACTTCGTGCGGAAGCAGGCCGTGCCGTCCGCGGAAACGGTGCTGGGCTGAAGGGCGATGGCGCCAAGGGCGACGAGGCCGCCCAGGATGAGGGTCGAAACGAGCTTCTTCATGACAATTCTCCATCGGGTCGCGGCCGCCAGCACCTCGCCAGCCATTCGGCAACCCGCAACGTGGATGCTACGACCGCACGGTCTGCTGTGAAGCGCGTGGCCAGCTCGATTTGACTTGGATCATGCGGGTTCCGATTGTGTCTGGAATCGGCGACAGATGTCGGGGAATCCCGACGCCAGGCGCGACCATCTCGACCGCTTGTGTCGGCTTTTCCAGAATCGGCCGCGCGGCGCAAGATTGGCGCACGATGATCGCCACGCGCCGAGACGAAGGCGACGGTCACGTACTGCCTTGAAACAAGGTGCCAATCTGGCGGCCACCTGCGGCATCGCGACTTGGGGCTTGCAGCACCCTGGTGGCCCGCGTAGCGTTGCAGCATTCACGGCTCGATCATCGCTCACGTCGCAGCCAGGAGGTCGCCGGCCATGGCAAGGAAGAAATCACTGTCAAGACGGGATGTTCTGCGCAGCATCGGGGCCGCAGCCTTCCTTGCCGCGTGCACGGACGGGGCTGTGGCGAAGGGGACGCGCTCGGACGCCAGCGCTGCCGATGCCGGTGGAACGGACGCTGGCGCGGCCGATGCCCTGGCGCAGCCCGCGATCATCCCGCATGTCACGCCCAACAAGGACCATTACGTGACGACCTTCGGTGCGACACCGTCGCTGTCGGCGGCGAACTGGGCACTGACGTTTCTGGATCGCGGCACGCAGCTGGGCAAGCTCGACTTGGCCTATCTGCAAGCGCTGTCAGCGCGGGACAAGGAGCATACGCTCGAGTGCATTTCGGCGGGCACGAGCAATCCGGCGATTTCAAACGCAATATGGACAGGTCTGCCTCTCAAGGAAGTGTTGGCGGCGCTGCAGATCGCCGTGCCAGTCGGGGCAAATTGGCTCAAGGGCACAGCGGCGGACAACTACACGACCGCGATTCCAGTTGCGGATCTCGACCGGCCCGTGTGGCTGGTGTGGAAGATGAACGGCGAGCCGCTGCCGGCGACCCACGGCTATCCGGTGCGCGTGCTGACACCGGGCCGCTACGGCATGAAGGGTCCGAAGTGGCTGGTGTCGCTTGAGTTTCTGGATACGCCGTACCTGGGTTTGTGGGAGAAGATGGGCTGGTCCGACGACGCCACCTACCGGCCCAACGCCATGATTCGCACGCCGGAATCCGGGGGTACGGTGAGCGCGGGCTTGCATCAGGTCGCCGGCATGGCCTTTGCCGGCAGCGATCCGGTGGTCAAGGTCGACGTGCGCGTCGACACGGATCCGTGGCAAAATGCGGTGTTGGATTATGCGCCGGGGCCGGACATCTGGGTGCTGTGGCACTTCGATTGGCACGCAACAAAGGGCAGCCACATCGTTCAGGCGCGTTGCACGACGAAATCGGGTGCGATGAGCGCGCCCAACACGTATGGCGACGGCGGCAAAGCCTTGATCGGCTACAACGGCAGCATGACTGTGACGGTGGATGTCACGTAGACCGCGCTTTCCAATCTGTTGCCCTTGATTTGTCGCAGTAGGCGTGAAAAGAAGCCTGACCGTCGAGCCGTGCGCACCGCGGCTACGAGGAGGGCACATGTGGGGTCAACGGCTGCTGCAGATCGCGCTCGTGGTGGCGCAAGTGCCCCTGGCCGGCCACGCCGTAGCCGACGAGACGACACAACCCAGTCCAGCGATTGAACAACCTGTTGCGCCAGTGCCGGCGGCGAACCCGGCGCCGATGCTGGGTCGCTTCGATGCACGGGTCGATCTATCCAACCTGCTCGTGCACCGGTCGGACACGGACTTTGACGGCGCGGCGCCGAAGTACAACCAGAATGGTCAATCGTCAGGCGCGCTTGCGACAGTGCTCAAGCCCAAGTTCTCGTGGCGTCTGGGCAGCGATCTGCACCTGTACTGGGAGAGTGAAGTGGGCCTCAATTACTGGTCCAAGAACAACCCCGATCAGGAAAACGCCACCGCCCCCGATGTGTTCGTCGTCAAACAACGCGAGATTTTTGCCGAAGGCGCTGTGCTGTCAGGCAGCCTCGGCTACAAGGCCGGCTACCAGTACTTCACCGATCCGACGGCGTTGTTCCTCGGTCATTGGATCGGCATGGCGCAGGCGCGCACGCCGCTGGGTCAGAAGGGAACAGCCACGCTCTTTGCCGGCCAGATGCCGGACCAGACCTTTGAAGGTCTGACCATCGGGCAGAACAGCTTTTCTCATGACATCTTCGTCTTTGGCGCGCGTGCCGATACGGAGTTGACGCCCGCTGTCGCGCTGCATGTGGGCCTGACCAACCTCTCCGATGCGTCGGCCGTCGGCCAGATGCGCTGGGTGACTGCGCCGAGCGTGCGCGTCGAGATGAAGGGCAAGCTGGCGACCGGGTTTGTCGACGCGATCCTGCAGTACGGCGGATCGCAAGGCACGGGACAGGGCGGTCTCGACCAGACCATCCTCGCGTGGGCGGCGCAAGGTCATTTGCAGGTGCCTGTCGGCGCGGTAGATCTGGCGCTCAACGCGTTTGCGCTTTCGGCCGATGATGCCCACGAGGGCAACAACCGTTCGGGCGGCTTTCTCTACTCCTCCAAGTCCGCGAGCGCGACGGTCCTCATGACCGAGGACGAGCACCGCAACTGGTACGACCAGTTGGACCGCCGCATGGCGCGCTACCAGGGCGGTTTCTGGACCCACCGCGCCGGCTTGATGGTGGCGGACGTCAAGGCCACCTGGAACGCCACAGAGTCCTTCCGGCCGGCGCTGATCGGCGGTGTCGCGACGGTGCTCAACCCCGACAATGCGCTCGGCCATCGCCTCGTGGGTGTCGAGGGAGCGATCGATCTCGGGTGGCGCGCCTCCGAGTCGGTCTCGGCGCACCTGCTGGGCGGCGTGCTCGTGCCGGGGCAGGCGGGTGCGGCGTTGATCAATCAGATGGATTTGGCCGCGACGGATCCGATCTACACGGTCGAAGCGGCCCTCAAGACGCAGTTCTAGTTGCCACGCGAGGGCCGCCAGAGCGGACCTGCCAGGGATCGGAGGGGCAAGGCGCCCCACATTGTCGCTACTTAGGAGGCCAGACATGTCCAAGCTCTGCAGCCGGCGGGTCCATTGTGCGTGGTGGGCATCGGTCGCTCTGGGCCTTCTCGGCGCATGCGCTGGCGATCCGGCGCCCAAAGGACCGCTGCCCCTCTCGCGCGCCGTCACCGATCGCAACTATTTGCGTGACACACACGGCCGCTACCTCTTCTTTCACGGCATCAACGTCTCGGGTTCGACCAAGGTGCCGGCGTCCATCGACGGCAAGCCGTTCACCATCGCCGATCTGAAGGTGCCGAACGCCAAAGGCTTGACCAGCTATGTCGGCAAACCTTTCGCGGCGACCGACACGGATGCGGAACTCAAGAAACTGCGGGACGCTGGCTTCAACGTCATCCGACTGCTGGTCAATTGGGAAGGTGTTGAACCCACGAAGAAAGGCCAGTACGACCAGGCCTACCTCAAGTCGCTGCGCGCGATCGTCCAGAAAGCCAACGAGTATGGAATCTACGTCCTGATGGACATGCATCAGGATATGTTCAGTCGCCACCTGCTCACACAATACAATGAAACTCCGAGCTATTTTGACAAGAAGCTGGGCAAGATCGTTCCGGCGGCGCCCGGCACGCTGGAGAACACGCTGCTGGCGCTGTTTCCGCCCTACACCGACACGGTGCGTGGCGAGGGCGCACCGCGCTGGGTGGTCGAGGCGTGCCTGCCCGAAAAGAAGCTCGATTCCAAGCACTGGGGCAAGCCGCGGCTGATCTCGGGCCTGGATGGCGGCGGCGTGGTCAAGATCGCGCAGCTTTACGTGAAACTGCTGGTCCCGCCTGGTGGCACGCCGACGATTCCCGATTGGGCGCAGTACGTGGTCGACAACCTGCCGGAAGAGACGTTTTCGCCGTCGGAAACCAGCGACATGCTGCCGTTCACCAACTGGGGGCTCGCCGCGGCGCTGTCGTTGGATCTGGCGCGCGTCTATGGCGCCTTTTTCGCGGGGGAAAAGCTCTTCCCGGGTCTGCGCGTCAAGCAGTGCAACGATGTGCCTTTGCCCGCCGACATCACGGACTGCAAGGCGATCACCGAGATCGACGTGAAGGAATACCTGCAGGACGCCTATGGCGCTGCGTGGCGGCAAGTGGCTGGACAGGTGGCCGATCTACCCAACGTCATCGGCTACGACATCATGAACGAGCCGAATTCCAACTTCATCGTGCTGACCGCAGTGGCCGCACTGCTCAAGACCGGCACGGTCGAAGGCGCGCGTCAGACGGTGGTCGGCATGCTCGGCAAGGAAACCGGCGATCTACTGACCGACTCGTTGATTGCGCTGTGCATTCTGCCCGTGTTCCCCGACAAGCCGGACGCGGCCGCGACGGCGGAACAACAGAAGGCCTACGAGGGCGCCAAGCAGAAGATCCTCGTGGAGTGGGGCTTGGACAAGCTCGATGTGCTGGCAGCGGCGGGCATGAACACCGGATTCGACAAGAACTGGCTGCAACCGTTCTACGAGCGAATCGGCGCCGATATCCGGAAGGTCGACCCCAAGGCTGTGATCTTCAGCGAACCGACCTCGAACATCACATCGATCGCCGGTGGCGAGTTGGGCGGCATGTGGGACATGAGCATGACCCGGCCCAAAGGCTTGCCGCACGTGGTCTACGCGCCGCATTACTACGCCGACGCCTACCCTTACCTCGGCTTCAACATGCCGCCGCGCGATTTTTCGGTCGAGGAAGTGCGCTACCGCGACTACACGACGGCGCTGAAGAAAGTCATGGCGATCGCACAGTTTTCGATGGGCAACGTGCCGGTGGTATTTGGCGAATTCGGCACCTACTTCAACTTCGGCGGCATCGACAAGTCGGTGGCCTCCCAGTACGCGGTGTCGTCGGCGATGCTCGACAACTACTTCGAGGCGTTCGAGCAAATGTTCCAGAGCCAGATGCTGTGGTGCTACACGCCAGACAACGACAAGCAGTACGGCGATTGGTGGAACAAGGAAGACTTTTCGATTCAGGGCTTTGACAGGAAGTGGCGCGGCGAATCGGCGTGGATGCGACCGTTTGCGCGCGCGCTGGCCGGCAGACCGATCTCGACGCACTACTACAGCCCGAATCACTACTTCGACCCGCACAAGGGCGTGGTCGATCCTGTGCGCGAATTCGAAGTGAGCTACCAAGCCAAGGAGACCCGTGCGCCGAGTGAGATCTACGTGCCCAAGCTGCAGTATCCAGATGGTTTTTATGTCTGGACCTCGGACGGCACCTGCCACTACGACGCGGCGACGCAGACCTTGTCGCATCTGCCGGCCAACGACGAGCCGGGTGCAGAGCACTGGGTGCGCATCGCGCCGCCGCGGGTCGGCGAACCTGCGGTGGGCTGGCGCTGGTTCTTCAAGGGCGACAAGATGTTGACGGCACATTGAACGGATCTCAGAGCCTGACACGAGGGGCGCGATGATGACCGGTGCAAGCGGCGGAGAACTGTTCATTGTCGACAACAGCGTCTCGGGCTGGACCGGGCTGCAGTACCTGCGGCAGTGGTGCGCAATCGCCCGCAGCTTTGACATCGCGACCGGCTACTTCGAGATCGGTGGACTACTCGATCTCGACGGTGAATGGCAGAAATTAGATAAGATCCGCATTCTTCTGGGCGCAGACATGACCCTGCGCACGCGCAAGATGTTGCTCGACGCGTTGCGCGCGCGGACCTCAAGCACGCTTGACTCTAGCCTGGAGGCGGACAAGGAGGCGAATCCGTTCCTGACGGGCGTCACGGCTGTCGCGGCGGCGCTTCGGTCGGGCAAGATTGAGTGCCGCGTCTACGACAAGGACAAGTTCCACGCCAAGGCCTACATCACGCACGCGCGCATCGCGGTCGTGGGCGCTCAGGCCCTGGTCGGCTCAAGCAATTTCACGCGACCCGGCCTGACACAGAATATTGAACTAAACATTCAAGTACAGAGCGGTCGCGACGTGGCCCAGCTTCAGGAGTGGTTCGACCTGCACTGGCAGCAGGGCAAGGACATCACAGATGAAGTGCTCGCGGTTCTGACTCGCCAGACCCGCGAGTACACACCGTTCGATGTCTATTCGAAGGCGCTGCGCGAGTTCTTCAGCGGCCATGAACTGACTGAGAAGGAGTGGGAGGAGGGCCGTTCGCGCATGTTTCCGGTACTTGACCGCTACCAGAAGGAGGCGTACTGGGCGATGGTCAAGATCGCTCGGCAGTATGGCGGTGCATTCCTTTGCGACGGCGTCGGTCTGGGCAAGACCTTCGTCGGCCTCATGCTGATTGAGCGCCTCGTGTTGCACGAAGGCAAGCGTGTGCTACTGCTGGCGCCAAAGGCGGCCAAGGAGGGCGTGTGGGTACCGCACTTGCGCCAGTGGCTGCCTCATATTGGCGGCGTCGGCGGCGGGGACTTCAGCAACCTCGCAGTCCTCAGCCACACAGATCTCAACCGCGAAGGCGACTTCCCTGCTCGCTTCGCCCGCATTGCCGAGCTGGCTGACGCTGTGGTCATCGACGAAGCACACCATTTCCGCAATCCCGGCGTGCGAGGCGACCCGGACTTTGACCAAAGTCCGTCGCGCTACTACAAGTTGTTCGATCTGCTCGATGGTACCGTGCGCCCCAAGCACGTCTACATGCTGACCGCGACACCGATCAACAACCAGCTGAGCGACTTGCGCCACATGATCGAGCTGTTCACGCGGCGCCAAGAGGATGTCTTCGCGCGCTCGCCCATGGGTATCCACAACCTGACGTCACACTTCAACCAGATGGAGAAACAGTTGCGCAAGCAACTGCAGGCGGACCAGGGCGACCTGACCGAGCGCGTCGCCGAGCTGCAAGGTGTCCTCACCGCCGACAGCGTGTTCCGCCACCTCGTCGTGCAGCGCAGCCGCGCATATGCGCGGGAAAGTCAGCTGAAGGAGGGCGGATCGACCACAGTGTTCCCAACGCGTGAGCCGCCAGCGGTGGCCGCGTATTCGATCAAGAAGTCGCACGGAAAACTGCTCTCCATGGTGGCCAAAGCCTTCAGTGCTGCCACGCCGCTGTTCCGCCTGGCAATCTACGCGCCGATCGACTACCTCGTGGAGCCGGCTACGGACAAGTCAACGTCGCCCGACGAACTGCGCGACCGTGCGTTCAATATCGGCCGCCAGCGGCAGGTGGTAAGCCTTATCCGCACGCAGTTTCTCAAGCGCTTCGAGAGTTCGGTCAACGCCTTCGAGCTGTCGTGCGACCGTCTGCTGCTGAAATTGCAGGCATGGGTCGAAAAGCACAGCGAGTCCAAATCCGAGAAGGCACTCTACCAGCGCTGGAAGGATCAGCACGCGGAAACGCTCGCCTATGTGCACGAACGGACAACGGCGCGGCTGTACGACGAAGGCGACGAGGACGACGGCTCGCTGCCGGATTCGCTTCTAGAGGCCGTCGACAAGTTGGATCGGGCCGTATACAAGGTTGGCGAGATTCTTTCGGAAACCTTGCTCGACTTGGCCGAAGTCTGTGCGTTCATCGAAGAGGCCCGCAAGTTCCAGCCCGAGCACGACGACAAGCTTCAGACGTTGATCACGCTTCTGCAGGGCAAGGATCTCGCATGCGAAAAGGTGCTGGTGTTCACCGAGTTCGCCGACACGGCACGGTACGTGGAGAAGCAACTGAAGCTGACGGGCATCGCGGGCGTACACGAGGTCGATGGCGGTTCGACGACCAACCGCGCCGAGGTCATCCGGGCTTTCGCGCCCTATTACAATGGCTTGTCGAGTGGCGAACTCACGCGGCAAGGCCGCAAGGAAATTCGCATTCTCATCTCGACCGATGTGCTGTCCGAGGGTCTGAACCTTCAGGATGCCTGCCGGATGATCAACTACGACATCCACTGGAATCCGGTGCGTTTGATGCAGCGTGTCGGCCGCGTCGACCGCCGCATGAACCCGCAAGTGGAAAAGCAGTTGCTCGCCGACCATCCGGCCTTGGCCCCTGACCGCGGCAAGGTGTGGTTCTGGAACTTCCTGCCGCCGGATGAACTGAATGTGCTGCTGACGCTCTACGCCAAGGTAACCCACAAGACCCTGCGGATTTCCAAGACGTTGGGCATCGAGGGCAAGAAGCTCTTGACGCCCGAGGACGACTTCGACGCCCTGCGCGAGTTCAACCATGCCTACGAAGGGCAGAAGAGCGTGGTCGAGGAGTTGCACCTGCAGTACCAGGAGTTGCTCAAGACGATTCCGAATCTGGAGCAACACTTGGATGGCCTGCCGGGCGCGGTGTTTTCCGGGCGCAAGCGACCGGACGCAGGAACACGCGGCGTTTTCTTCTGCTATGCGCTGCCTGCGTTGGACCGAAGCCGCCTGGACGCCGCGGGCGAGCCGACGTTCACCGAACAGGCCGGCACGGTGCGCTGGTACCTTTACGACATCGCGAAGGATCAAGTACTTGTCGAACCGGCGGACATCGTGGACAGTATCCGCTGCCGTCCAGACACGGGGCGGTCCTGCCAGTTGGGCGAAGTGTTGCTCAAGGACATCCGCGCCAAAGTGCAGCGCCACATCAAGGACAGCTACTTGAAGAAGGTCGATGCGCCGGTGGGGGTCAAGCCAGTGCTGAGGTGCTGGATGGAGATTCACGACTGATGGCACGCACCTACGACCACCGCAAGGCCCTGTTGCAGGTGCGCACCATTCGCGAACTGGTGGAGTACCTGCGCGTCCACTTGGACTGGCCGCTAGCCGACGAGCCGTTCGACGATCTGGTGTACGACTACGAGCCCGAGGATCTGGGCATCGACGCCGGCAACAAGATCAAGATCCGCAAGATCCAGAAGTTGCGCCCCGTGATTGTAAAGCAGCCGTGGGGCATTTTCTTCATCGAGTTCGAGCCCAAGCGCCTGCCGGTGGTGGCGCTGCGCCGCATCCTGAGCGGTCTGGTCAAGAAGAAGCGCGAGACGGCCAACCCCGCGGATCAGGGTGTGTGGGCCAGGGACGACCTGATCTTCATCTCCAACTACGGCGAGGCGGACAAGCGGCAGATTACGTTCGCACATTTCTGCCAGCCGGATGGCAAGGCCGAACTGCCGACCCTCAAAGTGATCGGCTGGGATGACGAGGACACGCTGCTGCACCTGGATCACTGCGTTGCAGAACTGAACAAGCTAAAGTGGCCAGAGCGCGACGATTTTTCGGGAGTAGATGAATGGCGCCGACAGTGGCGCGGCGCCTTTACGCTCGGCCACCGCGAAGTAATCCAGACGTCCAAGGCGCTGGCCGTGGCGTTGGCTGCACTGGCGCGCAAGATCAGGCGCCGCATCGTCGCTGCGCTGCAATTCGAGACCAACAAAGGCCCGCTTACGCGCCTGATGCTGTCGTTCCAGCAGGCACTGATCCACGACCTCAAGCCCGATGATTTCGCGGATATGTACGCACAGACGATCACCTACGGCATGCTATCCGCGCGCATCGCCAACCCTCAGAGGCAGACGCACGAAGGGCTGCTGGAACAGATTCCGGTGACCAATCCGTTCTTGAAGGAGTTGCTGGCGACCTTCCTTGATGTGGGCGGGCGCAAGACCAAGCGGTCGGGACCGGCGCTCGACTTCGACGAGCTGGGCGTGAATGACGTCGCCGAGTTGCTCGACAGCCCCAAGACACACATGGATGCCGTGCTGCGCGACTTCGGCAACAAGAACGCGCAGGAAGACCCGGTCATCCATTTCTACGAGTTGTTCTTGAAGGAGTACGACGCCAAGAAGCGGATGCAGCGCGGGGTGTTCTACACGCCGAGGCCGGTGGTCTCGTACATCGTGCGCAGCGTGCATGAACTGCTGCAGACGGAGTTCGGCCTGGAGGATGGCCTGGCGGATACGGTGACATGGGGCGAGATGCAGGTGCGGATGCCGGACGTGAAGCTGCCGCAGGGGGTGGCGGCGGCCGACCGATTTGTGACGATCCTGGACCCAGCGACCGGAACGGGGACGTTCCTGGTTGAGGTGATCGACGTCGTCTACTCGACCTTGGAGAAGAAGTGGCAGGCAGCGGGGAAAACCAAGCAGATCGACGAGTTATGGAACGCCTATGTTCCTGCACACTTGCTGCCGCGCCTGCACGGCTACGAACTGCAGATGGCGCCCTATGCGATTGCGCATGTGAAGGTCGGCTTGAAGCTGTACGAGACGGGCTATCGGTTTGGCAGCGACGAGCGAGCGCGGGTGTATCTGACAAATGCCTTGGAGCCAGCCAGTGATCTCGGGCAGATGCGCATGACCGGGATCTTGCCGGCGCTTGCGAATGAGGCGGAGGCGGTCAATGCGGTCAAGCGGAGGATGCGATTTACGGTTGTGCTGGGAAATCCGCCGTATTCGAATTTCGGCCAGTTGAATCGGATTCCTTGGATTCTGAATCTCCTTGACGATTACAAGAGGGGCCTGAACGAGAAGAAGCTCAATCTCGATGACGACTTCATCAAATTCCTGCGATTCTCTCATCATGTGCTGGCTGCGACCGGAGTCGGCGCCGCTGGACTGATCACGAACAACTCCTACTTCGATGGCATCACGCATCGGCGCATGCGGCAGACGATTCTCAATGAATTCAGCGTCATCGAGATGACAGATCTACGTGGAAGCACGGTGAAGGACGACAGGGACAACGAGGGCGAACAGGACCAAAATGTCTTTGACATTCAGCAGGGTGTGGGCATTTGCGTCCTCGGGAAGCTAACACGTGGCGACGCCCCGCTGAGACGACACACCGCGACGGTTGGGCAAAGGCCCGCCAAGCACGAATGGCTACGGGTCGAGTCGCGGTCCTCCGTTCGCTGGCGGGACCTGTCCCCCACCCAACCGCATTTCTTCTTTGCACCGAAGAACTTCGAAGGTAAGCAGGAATACGACGATTTCATCTCTGTTCGCGACTTGATGCCAGTTGGCAGTTCGGCCATCCAGACCAAGCGCGATGCACTTTTCGTCGACATCGACAGACGTGACTTGGCGGACAGGATGCGCGACGTGCTTGCGCGCGGGCCGACCGCCAAGATGCAGACGCTGTATCCGCTGCAGGAATCACCGGGTTGGTCGCCGGATTGTCTGGCAGGTGCAACCTATGGCGCTGACAAGATCAATCCCGTGATGTACCGCCCCTTTGATCGCCGTTTCGTTTACTATGATGACCATCTTCTCGGGCGCTCGCGCATCACTTGCTTCCGGCACCTGCTCAAGCCGAACATCGCATTGGCAACCTTGCGCCAAACGGTCGACGACTCGTTTCGACATGTGTTCTGCGTCAATGGGCTGTGCGACATCAATCTGACCATCGGCCATCACGTTTCCGATCAGGTGTTTCCGCTTTTTCTATACGAAGAGGGTCTGCTCGGTGCCCGGAGGCCAAACTTGGCAATGCGCCTGCTTGGAGGTCTGACGCGGTCTGCGGACCTGCGTCTTGTCGAACACGAACGAGGCGACTTGAGGGTAACGGTCGGCCCTCGTGACATCTTTGAGTACGTCTACGCCGTCCTCCACTCCCCCACCTACCGCACCCGCTACGCAGAATTCCTCAAGATCGACTTTCCCCGCATCCCCCTCACCGCCATCCGCCCGCTGTTCCACGCACTCGCCAACCTGGGCGCCGACCTCGTCGCCTTCCACCTCGTCGAACACCCGCTTCAACTCGCCACCGCCGCCAGCTACCTTCCTGCCGCCCATACCTGGCACACCCAAGTCACCGGTGGCCACAAGCTGCCTTTGTCGCTGCATTTCCTCGGCCCCGCGCTCCCGCCCGTCACCGCCATCGGCTGGTCCGCCGAAAGCGTCTGGCTCGACTTCGACAAGAAGACCCAGCGCGGCACGATTGGCTTTCACGGCGTGCCGGAGCATGTCTGGAAGTTCCACATCGGCGGCTATCAGGTCTGCGAGAAGTGGCTCAAGGACCGCCGCGGCCGGACGTTGACGCCCGAGGACGTGACGCACTACCTTCGCATCGTCATCGCCTTGCACGCGACGAGCCGGCTGATGGCCGAGATCGACGTCGTCATCGACGCGCACGGCGGCTGGCCCGCAGCGTTCCACTCCGAGGAGGGCAAGCCGGCGGAATCACCGAGCCCGAACCGGAGCGAACCGCCGGTCCAGACCGTCGCCGCAAAGCTCCCGCCCCGCGCAAAGCCCAGAGCGGGAAACCTGTTCGAAGACCACGGCCCGCTGTTCGGCGGCATGCAACCGGCCATCGACGTTGGCAAAGGCGAGGTTTGAGCATGAACAGCGTCGATGTGCCCCAAGCGCCCAACCTCGCCAAACTGCGCGAGTTGGTCCAGGCTGTCGCTGACGGTGCCCACGCCCGTGCGTCGCTCGAACGCCTGGAGCTCTTGTCGTCGCGCCACATCGGCTACTACCTGCACGCCGCGCGGATCCTTGAGCTGGTTGACACTTCCATGGAGCCGTTTGGCCTTACTCTCCGCGGCCGACAGTTGCTTGCGGCAGGCCGCGGACAAGAGGCCGAGCGCGAAGTCTACAAGCTTGCGATCGAAGGGAGTTCGATCCTGACGCAATTGGCGCCCGGCCTCTTGGCAACTACCGCGCCGGATCAAGAGATCCTCGCCCGGCGGATTGCCGTGTTGACACGCATGGCGATAGCGACGGCGCGACACAGAGCAGGTGATCTATTGGCGTGGCGTCGGGATCTGCTGACGGCGAGCCGACCACTGCCGTTCCTGCCGGCCACCCCGACCAGCCCGACTCTTGAGGGTGTCCGTGACTCTGGTCCCGACCGCATCTTGCCTGGCGTCTTGAGGCTGCGCGACGTCACGGTCAATCGCTACGGACCGCTGCAGCACGTCCAGGCCCCACTGCAGGACCTGACTGTAGTGGTTGGCGCCAACGCGGTCGGCAAGTCTACGCTGTTCGATGTGATCCTATTCGTCGCGGATGCGTTGGCGTCGACCGTGCTCCAGGCCATCGTCAAGCGGTCGCCGAACAGCCTGGCCGAGTTACTTTGGTATGGCCAGGGTGATAGCTTTGCTTTTTCCTTTGACTTCGATTTGCCCGCGGCAGCGCCGCGCGCCGCAGGCACCAAGGGGAAGGCGTTGACGCAAGCTCGGTACGAGTTGGAGATCGGGCAGCTTGAGGGCAACGTCGTTGGCGTCCGCAAGGAGAACCTGTTTCTGCGGCCACCGGCGTCAGCGGCCCAGGAGACCTGCCACCGCCAGACGCCACCGGGGTGGGTCAACGTCTTCCGCACAGCGGCGTCGGGCAATGCCCACTACGTCGCGGAGGGTGGCCGCTGGACGCTTCAGCTTCATGTCGGTGCCAATGATCTGGCGCTTGGCCACCTGCCCGGAGAGGCAAGCAAGTTCCCGGTTGCTCACAGCATCAAAGACTTCTTCGCGCGAGGTGTCGTCTCGTTGGCACTCCACTCGGCAGCCATGCGCAAGCCTGTCACGCCCTTGCGCGCGGGCGGCGCGGAGTTCGCCCCAGACGGCGCAAATCTTGCCCATCTTGTGCAGGATCTTGCGAAATCTGAGCAACGTTTTGACTTGTGGTTAGCCCACGCCCGCGAAGCGTTGCCACGGCTGCGCGCAGTGGACGTGGTCGAGCGGCCCGAAGACCGCCACCTCTACCTCAAGGTGACCTACGACGACGGACTGCAACTGCCTTCGTGGCGACTGTCAGACGGGACCCTGCGGATCCTGGCACTCACACTGTTGAGCTTCGTCGCTCAGGACGCAGGCATCTTTTTGGTTGAGGAACCGGAGAACGGCATCCATCCCCAGGCCATTGAGGCAGTTTTCCAAGCCTTGGCGGCTGGCAAGGGGCGCCAAGTGCTGATCGCAACGCACTCGCCAGTTCTGCTCGGCATCGTGTCGCGGCACATGGTCCTCTGCGTCAGCAACCACGACGGCAGGGCAGAGATTACACCGGGCAGCCGACATCCGGCGCTGGCAAATTGGCAGCAGGGTGCGGACCTGAGCGTGCTGTTTGCGACGGGGCTGCTGTGAGCCGCCGCAAAGCGACATCTTTGGCGCGGCCGCCGACCGGCCGGACGTCGCCGACGGGCGACCTGCTGATCCTATGCGCGTGCAAGAACTGGCAAGCCGTGCTCGAAGAAGTCTTAGCTCGCCCGCACGCCTTGGGAATCCGGCCGCTGCGCGGTGCCGTTGTTCGCCACTTCACGATGGGACACGACGCGGGGATCCGAATGCACGGTCCGGCCGTCGCGCGCTCCCAGGTGTTGCGATTTGATCACGCACTGTTGGTGCTTGACTATCACGGCAGCGGTGCCACTGCACCGGCCGAAATGGTCCAGGACGATCTCAGCGCCGATCTGGCGCAGGATTGGCAGGACCGTGCGGCAGCGGTGGTCGTGGAGCCCGAACTCGAGGCATGGCTCATCGGCGCAGGCAAGCACTTTGCGTCGTTGGTCGACGCGCAGGGCTTGGATGCCAGGAACTGGTGGCGGAACAATGCCTTCTGGCTGGACGGCGCGGCCAAACCGGCCGACCCGAAGGCCGCCGTCGAGTCCCTCTTGGCTGCACATCACAGAATCCGCAGTGGCCCGAATTACCGATACCTGGCGCGTCGCGCGTCGTTGCGACCGGACGCTTGCGTGACACCCTCCTTCAAGCACTTCGTCAGCACGCTGCGGGGCTGGTTTCCGCCAGACCCGGAGGCACCATGACCCAGATCCACCTCAGCGCCATCGACTGGACCATCATCGCCCTCTACTTTGTCGCCATCATCGGCATTGGCCTTTACTTGCGCGGCTTTACCAAGACCGGCGATGACTTCTTTCTCGCCGGTCGCCGCAATTCGTCGTGGGTCGCCGGCCTCGCCTTCCTCTCCGCCAACCTCGGCGCCCTCGAGATCCTCGGCTGGACCGGCGGCACGATGAAATACGGCATGTTGGTGTCGCACTTCTACTGGATCGGCGCGATCCCGGCGATGTTGTTCCTCGGCCTCTACATGATGCCGTTCTACTACTCCAGCAAAATTCACTCTGTTCCCGGATACTTGCTGCTGCGCTACGACGAACGCTCGCGCCTCTTGAACGCCGTGTCCTTTGCCGTCATGACCTTGCTGATGAGCGGCATCAACCTCTACCTCATGGCCCTGGTCTTCAACGTCCTTTTGGGCTGGGGCTGGGGCGTATCGATGTGGGTCTCCGCAGCCAGCATCGCCTGCTACATCACACTCGGCGGCCTGATGAGCGCGATCTTCACCGAGATCGTCCAATTCTTCCTCATCTGGGCCGGCCTGTTCCTGGTTTCCGTGTTGGGAATCATGGAGATGGGAGGCATCGGCGAGGTCTTTGCCGGCCTGCCGCCCGCCATGGCGTCGCTGTGGAGCACCACCGGCGATTCCGCCAGCAACGCCATGGGCGTCACCTGGCCCGGCATCGTCATGGGCTTGGGCTTCGTCTTGTCGTTCGGCTACTGGACGACGGACTTTCTCGTGGTGCAGCGCGCGTTTTCCTCCAGGGATCTGCGCTCGGCGCGCCTGACGCCGATCACCGCGTCGTTTTTCAAGATGGCGCTGCCGTTCATCGTCGTCATCGCCGGCATGGTCGCGTACAAGCTCAGTATTCGCGCGGACGGCAGCTTCGTCATGCCCGCCGATCCGACCGACGCCACCAAGACCTGGTACGACGCCGCGCTGCCGATGCTCATCGTGCGCTACTACCCGACCGGCCTCGTGGGTCTCGGAATCACGGCCCTTCTCGCAGGCTTCATGGCTGGTCAGGCAGGAAACGTCAGCGCTTTCAATACCGTCTTCACCTACGACATCTACCGCGCCGTCATCAA
>Ga0172370_10004804_pt1 | contig 17827 bp, 16 predicted proteins | sample LakKiv5m_FD_114538 | JGI IMG/M metagenome (GOLD analysis project Ga0172370, IMG submission 114538) | Freshwater microbial communities from Kabuno Bay, South-Kivu, Congo - kab_022012_11.5m | ecosystem: Environmental > Aquatic > Freshwater > Lake | place: Democratic Republic of the Congo...
ACAGATAGAAAAATCTGCTGGAGAATCAACAGAATATTGGAAGAAAAATCCTACACCAACAGGATTGTGCACGCCGAACTATCCTCCTGGCTTTGTTTTCTGGCAAGACGCAAAAACAACTGTTACTCCTGAATTTAATGCTAAAACTCCTGCATTTGGAACAGGATATGTTGCGCCTACAACAAATACAGCAGACGCAAACACTCAATGCGGATTAGGAAATACTAATGTGGTTATTCAATGGAACAAAACAGTAAGGCCTGCATCAATAAAGGGATTGGAATTTCTCACTGGAGAAAGAGAGGGCGACTGGGAATGCGGAAATGATGCTTGCTTTAGATATGTTGGAGCAGAAAATGCGCATTTCGGAGAAATTGATAAGGCAAGTGTAAAAGCAATAGGCAGCGATATGAATGAAATTTGCACAATGCTTGGAGACTGCGGGGGGAAAAATAATTGGGCTGGAAAATATACTGATAGCGGATATGCAACATACTATTATAATCAGAGAATTTCAGGAAGCGGTGGCGCAGAAGTTTTAGAAAAAACAGCAACAAAAAGCGCAACTACTACTGGAACAACAACAGGAACTACGAAAAGTTCAGGAACTAATAATGTTGAGAATACTGCGAATTTAGTTAACGCTGGAACGGGATTGGTTAATACTGTTGCTGGCGGAAGTGGGACAGCAGGAGTTATTGCAGATATCCCTTCGGAAAAACCGATTCAGTTTAAGATTATTGTTGATTATTTCAAAAATAAATTAGGAATGGGAGAAGGTTAGTTGTAACTTTATAGAAGTAACACTACACAATATTTAAAAAGGATAAAAACATGAAATGAATAGGTAAAAAACTCAAACTTCCTCCAGAGAATTATTAATTCTCTGGCTCTTCAAAACAAGTATATTTTGAAGACTTCGGGTTCGAGGTGAAGAGTTTTTTACACTCAGAAATTTAAGAAATTTCTGATTGTTCGTTTTCAAATAAAACAAACATGAAACAAATACTACAAATGAAAATACAAGATATAAAATCAAGTTTGAAAAGATTCTTAGTAACTGGTGCCTTAGTTGCATCGATGCCTATAGTTATGGGCAATGGTGGATGTGCAACTTTTGAAAATTCTATGAATGATTTAAGCACTGTTGCCTTTGGAATGAATTCAGAAATATACAGACGCGATGCGCAACTTCAAGCACGAAGAGGAAATTTTAAAGAAAGTGAAAAAAGTTCTGCAAGAGCTGCAGGATATAATGCATTATACAATTTTGGCTCAACGGGCTCACAAAGACAATATCAAAGTTCAGAAGCTGAAAAAGATAGACAAAATAATTTAGAAGCTGCGCAAATAAGAGCTGATGCAGAAAGAGATGCCGCAAATATCAAGGCTAATGCAGAGATTGAACAAAAGGCAGTTAGTTTAAGCGATACTCAATCTAATCGTTATGGTCTGCGCGAAAGAGTAATCGATGGTAAAAGCTATCTTGAAGCCCCCTATAGGGCAGACAATGGCGAAATAAAATACAAAATCATAGGTGCTGAAGCTTCTCCAGAAACTATTGAGCAAGCTAAACAAAAAATGCAGGGATTTATTCCAATAAAACAAGAATTCCAACTTCACGTTGGAAAAATAGTATTGAATGATAAACAACTTCAGATTACTAAAAAAATAAGTTTTGAAGCAGATGATAAAATTGATTGTTTTATACCCTATCGAGATGAAATGTCTGGAAAATTAGTGACTATATCTGTGTATAACGAAAGTACTAATGTTCTGTACACAAAGAGCTTATTAATAAATCCAAAAGAGGGTATTGGCAGAGTAATAGGATGGGATGGCAAAAATTTGAGAAAGGGTTTATATTGCATAAAAGCTGAAGTTGATGGCGACAAAATTGGAATATACGAAAGAAAAAATTGGTTTGAAATTAAGAATAAATAATAAAAACTTGTTAAAGACTGACAAGAAAAATAAAGAAGTGCAAGTATGAAAAGAGAAAAAAATAAGGTTAGAAATGCAGAGAAAGGAAAATCAAAAGCTATCAAAGCTTTAGCGCTCTCGCAAGTTTGCATGATGGTTCTTGAGATATTTGCATTCTGTTTTATTTTCTCGATGAGTTTTGGGGAAGTTAGTGCTGACTTACAACAGATAACTCTTAATGATGGTAAACTCTTCGTCTATGACAACTCCAATCTGGATGAAGGTTATGAAATAAGAGCTAACACTAATGCGGTTTCGGATACAATACAATTTGCGCCTAGTGAAACACCCAAAATCGCAATCGACCAGTATAACTCTAAATTAGTTGGACAAAAAATTCAAGAGGAAACTAATAAAATTTCTTCCACTATTATCTCCAATGCAAGGGGAACATTATCTGCTGCAACTGAATCTGTTCAGACTTATAGCAACTATTTTGTTGATCAAGGAAAGTTAGTTTTAGAGACAACATCGGATTCTATTGAAAATATCCGCAGACCCTATTTGGATCCTGCAGAAACCGCTAATGGGATTGTAGATACTACCCGCGTGCTTAAAGCAAATACTGCAATGTCAGAAGGTTCAAAAGTTGTTGTGGGCGCTGGCGGATTAGTAGTAGACACATTTCAGGGAAATACGCCAGTTACTGGAGAGGGTGGGCATTATCTTCCAAAAGGTTCAACTTATATTGTTCCTGAAGGATATACTTCAGTAGCCAGAGCAGATGCAACAATAACATCTAGTGAAAATTTGGATACCTATACAAGTGATGTTTATACTAGCACCTTACCTGGGAACAGCGTAAGTTCTTATGTTAGGCTTGATAATGGAATGAAAATATCTATTGGTGGTGATACTGATGTAGAGATTCTTGCAGGCACAACCGTAACCCAAATGACTGATGGCTCTTTTCGTATACCTGCTGGAGCAAAAGTTACATCTTCTTATGGTACTGTTACATCTACTGATACGATTACTGCAACGAGTTCAGAATGGGATTCTGGAATAACTCAATCGAATTCGCACGGTATAGAACCAAAAACAGGAGCTATTTTGGGTGTCAATGGAAATTATGATTATAAAAAAGGGACTTTATTTAAAGTGGGGGATAAATATTATGAAGCCACTTCTGATGGCACGATACAAGATGGAAAAACTACTGAAGCAGTATCGGATACTTCAAAATTTAAAGATACTGGAGCAAAATCTAAAACTATAACTCCGCCGGGTCTTAGTACTGGAGGCCGTACAACACCTTATCAAATCTTCGGAAATTTACATATAAATGCGCCGAGCACTGCGCTTGACGCTAATGGAGCAATTACTGCTGGCGCAATTGGATTATCAACTGCAGGAAATCTTTTGCAGGGATTAACTTGGGCTACTGCGGCTTGGGGAGTTGTTGAGGGACTTGAAAAAATGGGAATTGTTCCTGAAGAAATGTCTAAACCTTTGGGACAGGCGTTATTTGCTGGAGTTATGCTTGGAAAAACTGTTAATATTGGCGCGGATTTGGGATATTATTCTTCTGGCTGGGCTGTTGGTGCAGGACTTCTTGCAGGATATTTGATTTTTGCAAATGGCTATAAAGAAACAAAAACAAAAACTGCAACTGTTAGTTTTAAATGCATGACTTGGCAAGCTCCAATAATTCAAGGCAGAAGTGAGCGAACAAAAGAATGCAATAAATGCAATACTGATCCTCTACGTCCTTGTTCAGAATATAGATGCAAAGCATTAGGACAAAGTTGTAAAATAATTAATGCAGGAACAGCGCAGGTAAAATGCATTGACAGCGCTCCTGATGATGTAACTTCTCCTGGAATAAAGCCTTGGAAAGAAGTTTTAACAAAAGGCTATGAATATACTGCAATAAAACCAAGACCTGCTGGAAAAGGAACTGGAAGCGTATCAGGAATGAGTGTAACCAAAAACAATGGTTGCTTAGAAGCTTGGAATCCATTTATATTTGGAATTATAACTACAGACAAAGATAATCTTGAACAGCCTGCGCAATGCAAGATTGATTTTAATCACACTACAAGTTTTGATGATATGGCTTATTGGATGGGTGAAGTAAATACTTTTATGGAAAACCATAGCCAATCCCTCGCCTTACCTGGAACAAAAGATCTTGAAACAACTTTTCCTGAACTACAAAATGACGGCAACTATAAATTATATTTAAGATGCAGAGATGGAAATGGAAATACAAATGAAGATGAGTTTGTTGTAAGCTTCTGCATCGATAAAACTCCTGATTTAACTCCGCCAATAATAAAAACTACAAGCCCAACTTCTGGCTCGCCAGTATTATACAAAGTTGATAATTTAAGCGTTAATGTTTACACTAATGAGCCAGCAAAATGCAAATGGACTAGAACCAGTGCAAGCACAGATTATGGTGCTATGGAAAATAATATGAGCTGCGCTAATAATGTATGGCAGATTAATGCTGAATCATTATACACCTGCACAACAACTTTAACTGGAATAAAAGATAAAGCTGAAAATAAATTTTATTTCAGATGTGAAGATTTATCTGAACAGAAAAATACTATGACTGAAAGTTATGAATATACTCTTTTTGGCACACAACCATTAACAATATTGCAGACTGGACCGAGTGGAACAATTGGTAGCGCTACATCAACAGCAAATATAAGTCTTACAGTTAAAACTGACAATGGATACAATAATGGAGAATCTATCTGTTCTTATTCAACCTCTAATACTGGAACTTACCAAGAAATGTTTGAAACTGGCGGAACGAACACTCATTCGCAGACTCTTGATTTAGTTGGCGGAACCTACACTTATTATTTCAAGTGCTTAGATTTAGGAGGAAATACTGCTTATAATTCAACTTCATTCACAGTTTATATTGATAAATATGCTCCGCAAGTTCTAAGATTCTACAACACTGAAGGAAAAATAAGAATATTGACTAATGAAAATGCTATTTGTAAATATTCTACAGATTCGTGCAACTTTGATTTGAACAAAGAGGGCATAACAAGCATGCTTTATGATGGAACAAAAGAGCACTGGGTAGAATGGAAAACAGACCAAACTTATTATGTAAAATGCATGGATGAATTTAATAATCAACCAGATTCAGCAGATTGTTCTGTAATAATCAGACCTTACGAACTTTCTAAAAAATAACCTGTAATAATATTAATACAATGAGAAATATAACTAAAAACAAACGCTCTACTCGCGCTTCCGATTTGAGAAAGAATATTTTGCTAAAGTCCAAACGCTCGCAGGAAATCTTCGGACTTTCATTTTCAATGATATTTTCAATCATACTTATCGTTTTTCTTATTATCTCGGCTTTTGTAGCAATAAAGTTCTTTTTAGGATGGCAGAAAAAAATGCAGATAGGAACTTTTTTTGATAGTGTCAGCTCAAAAGTCAGCGAAGTTTTAAATTCTGGAAGCGCAGATATAACCAAAAAATATTCTCTTCCTTCTGGAATCGAAGATGTTTGTTTTATTGATTTGAATAATCCTGCTGTAAACGCAAACACCGATGAAAAAGACATCTATACCTATATTTTTAATCAGGGCGGAGTGCAGAATTTCAAGAATAATGTTTATCTTTATGCTCCAGATATGAATTATGCGTTGAACTGGAAAACCATCACCCATATTAATAACACTGAAAAAAATCCTATCTGCGCGCCAGTTAAAGATGGAATAGTTTCACTTAGATTTCAAAGAAAACCTGAGGGATATTCTGTTTATGTTTCAGCTGCATAAACAAAATGGAGAAGAACTCCAGAGGAACGCCTTATGAAAAAAGAAAGGGTTTCTGTATTCATTGATGGGAGTAATCTTTATCATAGCTTAGATGGATTAAAAATTGATTTTGAGAAACTTATAAAAGAACTCGCTGAAGACAGAATTCTTACGAATGCTTTTTATTATATTACCCCCCTAGACATAACTTCAAACGAAGAAAAATATTGGAAACATCAAAAATTTCTTTCGGAATTAGAAAAAATACCTGGCTTTAAAATTGTTTTATGCACCCTAAGGAAGCATGATAATGAAGATGGAACTGTTGGTTTTGATGTTAAAGGTGACGATGTTTATCTTGCTAATGATTTACTTGTTGGTGCTTATGAAAATTTGTATGATGTGGCAATTTTAGTTTCGGGTGATGAAGATTTTGTTCCAGTAATAAATACTCTTAAAAGGTTAAACAAGAAAACTGAAAATGCTTACTTTATCAAAACATCTTCCAAGAAATTAAGAAAACTCTGTGATAAAACAATAAACTTGTCAATTATTATTAATAAAATCAGATTAGAAAAGTGAATATGAGTCCGGTATTGTCCGAAGACCATACCGGGAAAGTTATTAAATATATAAACTAAAAAGAGTATATAAACTTAACTATGAAAAAAAGAAAACTAAATAAGAAAAGTTTCGATCTACCATTTAGCATGCTTTTTGCGATAATTGCCGGAGCATTTATTATTCTTATTGCAATTTATGTTACAACTAAATTCATCAGCACTGAAAAACAGTACGATTATGCTGCTACTGCCAAAAGCCTGGCAAATATTCTTAATCCTGTTGTAAATGGATTAGCCTCTGCGTCTGCGATTGTGCCTATTGAGTTTAAAAAAGAAACTAGAATATATCTTGATTGCAATGTCGAGTTTTATCAAAGCCCGGTTTTTGGAAGGCAGACTCTTGGATTTTCAGAAGAATCTGGACTGATAAAAAAATGGAGCGCCCCTGAAAATAATATCAGCTTATACAATAAATATATTTTCGGACAGGAAATGATGCAGGCAAAAAAATATAATATTTTTTCAAAGCCGTTTTATATGGGATATAAAGTTGACGATTTAGTTTATATTATTCCAGATAGCACTAAATACTGTTTTGTTCGAGCTCCAGAAAATATTGAATACGAGATGAGCTCATTTAGCTTTAGCAATATTAATTTGACTAAAAATATAAACAGCTGTCCAAAAAATTCTGCGGCAGTTTGCTTTGATTTTAATGATGCAAAATGTTCTATTTTAGTTAATTATGATAATGAAGCTTATAAGACTGGGAGCGTTACAAACAATGGACAGACTGTTGAATACGCAAGCGCAAGTTTGCTTTATGCTGCAATATTCTCTTCGATTAATAATTACAATTGTAATATTGCAAGATTAGGAAATAAAATTCATCTTCTTGGTGGAGTATACAAAGATAAAGTAGAACTTGTTAAAGTAAAGGAATGCGGCTCATTAATTGAACCTTATTTAGATTCAATAATTGAACAGTCAACTAATTTAACTACAGCTAAACTTGCCGGATTATTAGAAGAAGCAAGTTTAATGGACAAGACAAATTGTGATAGTAATTGTCCAATTTATAATTCAGAACAGTGTTAGAAAACAATTAAAAAGGACTTTCTCTTTTAATACAAAAGAGGAACAAGAAAAAATGAAAAATAAAACAATTGGAATTATATCAATAAAAGGCGGTGTGGGAAAGACTTCTGCAGTTAGTGCTATAGGAAATTCGTTGGCTAATGATTTTGGGAAAAAAGTTCTTCTTGTTGATGCTAATTTTTCTGCTCCGAATTTAGGACTACAGCTTGGAATTTACAATCCTGAAGTAACCCTGCAGCATCTTTTAGATGATAAAGCTGACTTAAAAACAGCAATACATGAAACTGGCTATGGTTTTGATGTTATTGTTGGAGCACAAGTATACAAAAAACTTAATCCGTTTAAACTTGGCGAGAAACTAAGAGAAGCTCAAAAAAAATATGATGTTATTCTAATAGACTCTTCGCCTAATATGAATGAAGAAATTCTTGCAACAATGATTGCAAGCGACGAACTACTTGTTGTTACAACTCCGGATCATGTTACATTAAGTTCTACACTTCAAGCGATTAAGACAGCAAAACAAAAAAGAACTCCGATAACTGGAATAGTAGTAAATAAAGTTTTTAATAAAAAGTTTGAAGTTAATGTTGAAGATATTGAAGCATTGACTGGAGTTAATGTTTTGGCAGTTTTGCCGCATGAACTTGATGTTTTAAGAGCGCTTTCAAATAGCATGCCTTCAACTATGAATAAATATGCAGAAACAACAAGAGAGTATAGAAAACTCGCAGGTTGCCTTATCGGAGAAAAATATAAAGAAGGAAAATTTGAAGGGATTAAAAATAGATTCAATCAATGGTTTGGTGGTGTTCCTAAACAAGAAATAAATCGAGCATTATTTATGGATAAAGCCAGAAAAAATCCATTCTATAGCTAACATGGATAGAAAATTTTTAAAAATAAGAAATTCTCAAGTTAAAATACAGGAAATGTTGTTTATGCTGATAGGACTAACTATCTTTCTTGCAATAGTATTTTTATTTTTTCTTTCGTTTTCATTAAGCAATATCAAAGAGAATTTCGCAGAAAGCTCGAGACAGGGCTCTATAATGCTTGCTTCACGGCTCGCTTCAAGTCCTGAATTTGAATGCGCTGAAAATGATATTGCGCTTTGTGTTGATACTGATAAAGTAATAGCATTGATGAATCATAAAGAGTACACTCGATTTTGGAAAGTAAAAGGACTAAAGATTGAGAAAATTTATCCTACCATGGATAAAATCCTGGAATGCACAAACGGCAATTATCCAAATTGCAATGTTTTTACGATTATTGACGGAGGAACTACAAATATAATTTGGGATTCGAGTTATGTTACACTTTGCAGAGAGGAGTATAAGGGCGGATATCCTTATTCTCTTTGCGAGCTGGGAAAAATAAGCATTGGAACAGAAACTTCAGTTTAATATGGACAGAAGAAACAAGAAATCGCAGAATGAAGCATTTGGATTTGTTATAATAGTCTTACTTGTAGTTATTGTTGCTGTAATTTTTCTTGGAATTGCATTAAGAAAAGATAATCCTAATATTGCTACTGATGCAGAAATATCTAATTTTTTGACTGCATCTTCTCAGTATAGTACTGAATGTTATCTTGATGCTATCCCCAAATACAGAAAATTAGCTGACTTAGAGAAAGATTGTTATTATAGAAATTTTGAACAGGTTAAATGCCCTGAAAATCAGAATGCCTGCGATATTCTAAATAAAACCTATTATGACATCTTAAAAGAGTTTAGGCCTGGTGGAAGAGTGTTAAGCTATTATAAACTCAACTTTTATTATCTTTCTGGGAGCCAAGAAGAACAAAGAATAAGCTTTGGGAATGACCTTATTTTTGGCAATTCTACTGGCTGTTTTAGCAAAAGAGGGGCTACGAGTGAGATAAGTGGAAATGAGGAAAAAAGCAGCATAGTTGCAAATATTGAGGTTTGTGAAGAAAAATCGATTAATGAGTAATTCTAAGCTAAAGAACAAAGCGTAACCAACTGGACTAATCTTATCTAAAACTTAAACGGGCTCTATAGCTTAAGATGTATCTTAAACTCATCCACTACTAAAAGAGGCTTGAGTTTTTGGCGGTTGCCTTTATGAACAGGAATAGTTTCTATAACCCCAAAATCACTTAAAATTAAGACATCTTGGCGGACTGACTTAAAATCTCTGCCCAAAAGCTTAGCTAATTCATAAATAGAATTGGGCTGTTTTTGCCTTAGAACATGCAAAAGTCTGGATTTCTCAGGACTTAGAATACTACGAAGCATGGCAATTTCAGACTTTTCTGGAGTTTTTTGGCTTCTAAACCTGCTAAAAAGAGAGGCAAAAGCTCCTTCTTTATTTTCTAAGACAATTGATGTACTCTTTATTCTTCTCTTAGCCATTTTAGTCTATTTTTGTTAATTTATATATACGGATATAGTATATAAATCTTCCCATATATGTAGGATATATATTTTATTGTTATAGGTATAGTTATACCTTATATATTGACTTTAAACAGGGGATTTTAAGATTATTTGAACGACTTGGGGGCTATAATTCTGTATCTATAAGAAAGTAACAGCGTAAGGTTTATAAATGGTAATTAAGAGGTATGGGGAGCACCACGAGGAGAAGAGAAAGGTTTTTAAAGCAAAATTCATAGTAAATATTGTCAAACTTAATGACTAGACACAGCAGACAATACTTTTAGAAACTACAGAGAGAAGTGTTCTATGATAAGAAGCACATGAAGCTTCAAAATCGTGGGAACATTTTACTAACGACAATTGAAAGGAGGTTTAAAAATGAAATTTAATTTTAAAAAAATAGCATCAGTAATAGCTACAACAGCTATGCTCGGAAGCACAATTGCTTTCGCAGCTGCTGCATATCCTGAACCATTCGTAACGGGTGGAGTAGGAGATGCTGCTATAGTTGTAGGTTCAGGCGATGGAGTTTCAGCAACTGATACAGTTGCAGCTACAGACCTTGGATTAAGCTTAGATGCTAAAATAACAGCCTCATCAAGTGCTTCACTTAGTGGAGAAGGAGATAAAACTGGTGTTGATAGCTCTGCTAGAAGAATATACTACGGAGACGGAATCAATGCTGCTAAAAGTTCATTATCTGCTTCTGAAATGCCAAATGTACTTGCTGATGGAAAAGTTGTTTCCTTAACAGGAACAGAATATGCATATACTCAAAGCATAGTTCTTGGAGGAGCAGCTATTACATACGGAACAAGCGGTGGAGATCTTAATGATCCTACACTTTATGTTGACGTTGGAACATCAACTGGAAATTTCTATAACTATACGTTATCATTCAACAAGAATCTTAATACCACAGATGCTACAAACATCCAAGGACAAAAAATTAAGATACTTGGAGTTGATTATGTAATTGGAGCAAGTTCAACAGGAACCACACTATATTTATATGGTGCTGGTGAAACTGTAAAACTTTCTGGTGGAGAAACAAAAACAGTAACAATTGCTAACAAAGAGCATGTTATTGAATTGACATCTACATCAGATGTTACAACAGCTAAATTAGTTGTTGATGGAGTTGCTAAAACAGTTACAAAGGGTTCAAGCTATGCCTATGCTGGAGACTTAAATGTCTACATCAAGGATATTACACACCCAGCTTTTGCTGGAGATATAAGAGATGCTGAACTTATAGTTGGAGCAAATACACTTTTGCTTACAGATTTAGCTACTGTTAAAGTTGGAGCTGACCAAACATCTGTTCAAGGAACACTTGCAGATTTAACTGCTTCAGCAGACACATTATCTTCGTTTAAAGTTTCAGTTGCTGCAAAGAAAACGCAAACTGATTCACTTGGAATTGGAGATTCTTTCACAGATCCGGTTTTTGGAGGATTAAAGGTACAATTAGTATCTGCAAGCCCTTCATTAACAGATACAGCAAGATCTAAAGTTATGGTAAGTACTGATAACAACCAATATGCTTATCTTACTTTTACATCTGCAAGAGCAGGTGATAAAGGAGAACAGAGAATAACATATGCCGTTGATAACAATACTGATTCTGCAGTAGTTCAACCATTCTTAGCACACCAAACACTTTCAGCAAACAAAGGATATATCCATGTTTATGAGGGCGAAAGAGCTAAAGTAAATGATTGGATAATTGTTAACCAAGGAGATGCTGGAACAATATTAAATGTTGATGATATCTCATTTGATACCACTACATCTGGAACAGTAACATTCAGTGATGTTATAACTGGTGAAAGCCAAAAAGTAACATTAGTTGCAGCTACGGCTGCAGCAGAACAATTCCAGAAAACTGGAGTTAACTTCTTTGGAGGTAATGGATATACTATTACCACAAGTAATGATACTGATACACCTAATACTGTGAACATTACATGGAGTGCTGCTCAAACAAAAACTTTATTCCCAAGAATAAAGCTTAAAGAAGGCGGATGGATTGCATTAATGCAACAAACAACTGTTGCTAATGGAACAAAACTTATCATGCCTGATGGACAGACAACTCTTGCTTCAAGTTCAGGTATAACTGTAATAAACAGTACACTTACTTATTCAACACAGGGCATTAGATGGAACTTTAATGACACTATTGCTGCTAGTGAAGATAGCTTGAATGTATGGAACTTAACTGCAGGTGCTGCCAACTGTAACTTTAATTCCACAATGGGTCCAGCAATTCTATACTTAGAACCTAAGAAATGGAATGATGGAAGCTATGGTGATTTCATGTGTATTCCTTTGAAAACAACAGGGACATTGGAACTCGCTATTGGTGATCCATTAATAAATGGAACCGATTCTGGATACGTAACTTTCGGATCAGACACTTACAAAAAAGTGGCTATAGATAATTTCGGAGTAATGGTTACAAAAGAAGACAGAACAAATGAGAATGGAATTGCTACATTAAGCATACCTTCATCTCAAATGTACTTTGATGTAGAATTTACATCTGAAGCTGTTAGCTCATCTACAAAAGAAACTATAAAAGTTGTAAAAGACACAGAAGTTGCTTCTGTATCATCTAAGAACTTGATAGTTGTAGGTGGAAGCTGTATCAATCAGGCTGCTGCTATGATATTAACAGATGCTACAGACGCTGTATGCGGAGATGCTTGGGCCCAATTAACTGGCGCCGGAGCTGGAAAATACTTAGTACAAGTTGCTAAGAGCCCATATAACGATGCTAAGATAGCTATGTTAGTAGCTGGATATGACGCTGCTGATACAACAAACGCTGTTGCAAAAGTTAAGGAAGGCAAGGAATCAACTGAAATTGGTGCCGTTGTCTACCCATTAGCTACTGCATAAACAGACAAATTTTTTATTTTTCTTTTTTTTTCTTTTATTTTTTTCACTTCTACTCGTAAGAGTATTTTTTATATTATCTGGAATTACTAAAATCCTCTTGCTCGGCCAGAAGGCTCGCAAGCCCATTTGTATATATTAGAATTAATCCTTACTTTCAACTATTTGTTTTATCTCTTCTTCACTAAATCCGGGTTTTCCTTTGAAGGGATTGAAAAGATATTTAAAATGATTTTTAACTATGGATAAATTCTTTGAGAGACCATACCATTTTTTAATAAATATTTTTACATTCTTTTTTAGTAATTCCCCTTTGCTTTTCCCAAATGTTTGTCCGCCAAGATGCTCAATTAAAGACTCATCCAATTGAGGGTAATCAATTTTCCATCCCGCAAGTTTTGCTTGAAGGCAAAAATCCTCATCATCGTAATAACCTAAGCCGTAGGTGGTGTCTAAATTTGGGATTTTCTCAATAACCTTCTTTCTAATTGCAACACATTCAAAAGTCGCAGAGTTTACATTGCCTTGTTCATCTAAACGCCCATAAAGACTGGATATTCCACAAACTTCATTTTTATCAAGTGGTTCGAGTAACTTATCCAACCAATTTTCGTATACAAAAACATCATTATTCATTAAAACTAGATATTTTGTTTCCACTTCTTTAAGCATATCGTTTACAGATTTGATAAAACCCTGATTTTGACTATGTTCAATAAGTTTACAATCAATTTGTTTTAGATACTCACTCACCTTTGGGTCTGTTGAAGCATCATTACACACAATTAAATTAAATCCCCTATTTTCATTTTTTGTAAAAAATAATTGCTCAAAACAGAGTTTTGTTATCTCTAAATTATTATAAACAGGTATGCAAATCGTAACGTCGTTCATACTATTAACTAGCACAGATTATTTTTAAAGATTGTTGCTTTATAGATTAATTAAGCTTTTATATTGGGAAAACCCGATTAATTATGGTGGACACCGATGAGTAATAGTATAAGCGTTTGTATGATTGTTCGTGATGAAGAAAAACTTCTCGAAAATTGTTTAAATTCAGTGAAAAATTTGGCAGATGAAATTATTATAGTAGATACTGGTTCAAAAGACAAAACAAAAGATATAGCAAAAAAATTTACAGAAAACATTTTTGATTTTAAATGGGAAGGAGATTTTTCAAAAGCTAGAAATTTTTCCATTTCAAAAGCATCAAAAGATTGGATTTTTTACATAGACGCGGATGAATCAATATCCGAAAAAGATTGTATAAAAATGAAAAAACTGTTGGCTAATAACGAAGCCGATGCATTCTTGCTAAATTGGAGAAATTATGCCAATGATATGGGCATTCCAGGATGGCAATCTGGAAAAGACGATGAATATGAAGAAAGTAAAAAGGCTAATGGTTTTTCTGTTCATAAGATTCTAAGGTTGTTTAAAAACAAAAGGGGTTTTTTCTTTGAAGGTAAAATACATGAAACCATCAGTAATTCTGTTAAAAAGATGAATGGAAAAATTTTTGATACTGACATAATTTTTCATCATTTCGGAGCGTTAGACAAGGACAGACTATCTTCTAAAAGAGAATCCTATGCAAACGCTTTAAAGGAGAGATTAGACAAAAAAGATTTTTCAGAAAAAACCGAAGATTATATTTGTTTTGAATTAAGCAGCCAATTAATTAATCTAAATAAAATTGACGAAGCTATTTATTATTTAGAACGAGCAATAGAAATAAAAGAGGAATTTAATTATCTTTTTGTTCTTGGAGGATTATATACCCTAAAAAATGAATTAGATAAGGCAGAAAGAATTTTAATGAAGGCAAATGGAATAAACCCCCGAGATTCCTCGCTAAATGATAACTTGGGAATTATTTATTCAAAAAAACAGGAATTTAATAAGGCGATAAGACGATTTGAAAAGGCTATTGAACTAAATCCTAAATCTGCTGATGCAAATTTTAATCTTGGGTTAACTTATATTAAATTAGGCAAGGAAAGTAGGGCCCGACTTTACTTTGAGAAAGCTATTGAATTAAATCCGGAATATAAAAAAAGAGTGAGCTTTAATTAACTTTATAAATTAAAACTAACAAGATATAAAATGGCTATTAGAAAAATAATAAGTGCAGAAGAACAAGAGGCAAAAGATAAGAGAAATAAAAAGATAATTGTTATTGTTCTCGGGATTATAATGCTCCTTAGTTCATTGAGTTATGCTTTTCTTAGTTTTGAAAAAGAAGATAATGGAAATGGAACTACTGGTGAAAAGATAAGCTATAATGGCGTAGATTTTGTTAAAACTGATTATGAAACATGGAAATTTGCAATACAAGGTTATAATTTTGAAACTCGATACAATCCTGAAGAAACACTCAATATTTCGGCAATATTAACCAATAATATACAGAGCTATTCTAATTCTCCGCTTTATTTTGGAGTGGATAATCGAGAAGATATAGAAACTGCAGGAAATTCAGAAATTGTGCAGAATATAGGAAACTTTTTGCTTAAATATCAAACTTCTTGCTTGACTAACAATTGCACAGAAGACGCGCCCATAAAAAATTGTTCAGCCAACAACGTGATAATCTTCAAAGAAGCAGACAAGACTAAAATAACTGAAAATGAGAAATGCGTCCAAATAGACTATGTTATTGGAGATGCAGTTCGCGCGGCAGATGCATTTATTTTTAAGATACTTGGCCTAAGATGAAATTAATTCTTTTAAAATCAGAAAACAAAGCGCACCGCACCATAAATGGTGTGGTTTAAATGCGCTTGTTTTTCGGATTCCCAAAAAGAAATACGTAGTAAAGCTATCCGCAACATAAATGTTGCGGATTTCTTTTTGCGATTAAGTAAAACTTATTCCTTAAATATTTATTAATGTCTTAAACTCGTAAGCAAAGGTTTTGAGTAGCCAAATCTAATTGAGGACTTGAGCATTATTAACAATTATTTTAATAGACGAGTCTAAATAATATAAAAGTTTATAAATTAAGAATTACACACCTAATTATGGCAAAAAAGAAGAAAATAGAAGAAAAAACTGAAAAAATAAGCCTTAAAAATAATAGCATAGTCAAGTTATTTTCAGATAATAAGATTGTTCTTGGCTTTATTTTAATTGTTGCCGCAGTAATTATTATTGCGCTTTTGGCTACGTATTACAGCAATAATTTTAAGTATAACGGAGTTGATTTTAAAAAAATTAATTATGGCAATATTAGATTATATACTGCAACGATTCCTGTAGAGGATTATTATGGAAATATTTTAGAATACAGAACAACAGATTTTAGAAACGACCCGCGAAAATTAGCAGACAAAGTTTCTTTTTCTGAAAATTTAACAATAAAATTTCTTGATAAATATATGACTTACCTTACTTTTCAAGATGATACTCTTAATTGTGAAAATAATGGATTGGCTGCAGCTAATTTAGCAATCTTTCTTAGAGATGCCATAAAAATAGAATATAAGCCTGCATTAGCCAATCAAACACAGGCTAATATAAAAAATATTTCTTATGTAACTTGCGAGACCAATCCATTAAATACAGTAATTTATTTGCATCAGGGCAATGAAACAAAAATAACAAAACAAATGGTTAGCTGTTATGATGTTCAATTTAAAGATTGCGAAATTCTCGAAGCAGCAGAAGCTTTTGAGCTTAAAATTCTTGAGCAATATATGAACAGCTTGAGTTAAACAATAGAATTTCTTAGTATTTCTTAATTTTATGGCGGATATACTCAAAGATTAATGGGCTGATAGAGATTAATACCACGCCTATAAGAACTAATGAGAAATGCTCCTTAACAAACGGCAGACCACCAAAGAAATAACCTACAAAAAGATTAACTGCTACCCAAAATAATGCTCCAATAATATTAAATCCTAAGAATCTTGCGTATTCCATTCTGCCAATGCCTGCAACAAACGGCGCGAAAGTTCTTATTATTGGTATAAATCTTGCAAGAACAATTGTTTTTCCGCCGTGTTTTTCATAAAATTCTTGAGTGCGATAAAGATATTCCTGTTTGAAGAATCTACTCTTTTCTCTAAAAACTTTTGGACCAAGATAGTTTCCAATAGCATAATTAACAGTATCTCCAAGTATTGATGCAAAACTAAGCAATAAGAAAAGAAGTAAAACATTAAGGTAACCTTGACCTGCAAGAACTCCTGCAGCAAAAAGAAGTGAATCTCCTGGAAGAATCGGCGCTAAAACTAAACCTGTTTCTGCAAAGATTATAAAAAATAAAAGGGGATAAGTCCATACACCATAAGTAGATATAATTGCACCAAGACTGGCATCAAGATGCATAAAAAAATCAAATATTGTTTGAATTATCATTATTGTTTAATACTTTTAATTAAAGCTTTAAAATCACTATAAACAGGTATCTGCCTTATTTTAAAGATTGCTATTAATGAAAACCATATGATTAAAACAAAAATTGTGCTCATAAAATACCAGAAAAATTTGTGAACAATATCAAAATAAGCAGAATTATCTATTAGCAAAATTGAAAGAATTAGTATTCTGATTATATTTACCAAGAGTAACATTACAAAAGACAAAAGAAGCAGTTTAATTCGTGTTTTTATTTTTATTGGTGTTGTCAAATTAAGAATAAGCAATAAAAAATACGCAGATACTGCAATACAAGCCGGAATCAAGGTTATTTGAATACCCTCAACAAAAATTGTATCTCCTGAAACTGCAGAAGTATAGCAGAAATTCAGAAAAAAATTAACCGGATATATTGTAAGTTTTAAGAAAACATCGTAAAATAGGGGGGATAAAAGTAGGATAAATGCCAAAAAAAGAAGCAAAAAATAGCGCAGAAGCATGAAAATAAGCTGTTTATTCTGTTTTACGGCCATAATAATCAATAGGAAATCTATTTAAATAATTAACCTAATGTAATAAGACTTGGCTACTTTTAATAAAAATTGCCCGAGTATATAATCGGGCAATTAACAGAATAATACTAAGCAAAAATTAAAAGTAAAACTAAAAACTAATTACTTCTTAGCTAAAGAAACAATTGCAACGATTATTGCAATAACTAATATTAAAATAATAAGAGCAATTACGTAGATGT
>Ga0172370_10004808_pt1 | contig 17817 bp, 16 predicted proteins | sample LakKiv5m_FD_114538 | JGI IMG/M metagenome (GOLD analysis project Ga0172370, IMG submission 114538) | Freshwater microbial communities from Kabuno Bay, South-Kivu, Congo - kab_022012_11.5m | ecosystem: Environmental > Aquatic > Freshwater > Lake | place: Democratic Republic of the Congo...
ATGCATTTTTCCCATGGCATTTCTTAAATTTCTTCCCACTGCCACAAGGGCAAGGATCATTCCTGCCAACGCCGGCATATTTGGGGTCTTGTGAAGAGCTTTGAGAGCTTCCCGAAGCTGAACTGGTAACTAAATCTTTCAATGGTTGTTGCTGAACAGGTTGCTGGTTAACTTGGACTGAAATGTGGAAGATGGTATAAATAATTTGTTTATTTATTTCTTTAACCAAATTCTGGAACATTATGTAGCCTTCTTTTTTGTATTCCACCAGCGGATCGCGCTGACCGTAACCGCGTAAACGTACGGAGTCCCGTAAATGGTCCATGGTGTCTAGGTGTTCCATCCATAAGTTATCCAACGCCTGAAGCGCTACAAACCTTTGCGCGCCTTCGAAAACTTCCTTACCCATCTCTTTTTCTTTTACTTCCCAATAGTCTTCCACAGCTTTGTAAAATACATCAGTAACCGCAAATTCTCTGTCCGCGGAGTTGTTGGCCGCTTCCTTGGCTTTATCTATTAGTTTTTGATCCACAGGAATAATGGTGCCAATAACTTTAAAAAGGTTATCCCAATCTTCTTTTTTTCCACCCGAGTCATTTACTTGGTTTAAATAAAAAGTTGACGTTTCTCCTAATTCGGTTTTGGCAATTTCCAATATCTCCTGTTTTAAATTTATTTCTTTACTTTCTTCCGTGCCGGCCAAAAAGCCTCTCCGTTTTTTGTATATTATATTGCGCTGATGATTTAAGACGTCATCAAATTCCAACACATGTTTTCTGGTGTCAAAGTTTAATCCTTCAATTTTCTTTTGCGCTTGTTCAATGCTTTTTGAAACCATCCCGTGCTCAATAGGCTGGTCGTCAGGAAGTCCCATGCGAGTCATTAAACTTTTCATCCGCTCGCCCCCGAACAAACGCATTAGGTCGTCTTCCATGGAAACAAAAAACTGTGAAGATCCCGGGTCGCCTTGCCTTCCGGCGCGACCTCTTAACTGGTTGTCTATGCGTCTGGATTCATGCCTCTCGGTTCCCAGAATGTGCAGGCCGCCGGACTTACAAACTTTTTCTGCCTCTTGTGGGTCTATTGGGTTGCCGCCAAGTAATATGTCCACGCCACGGCCGGCAATGTTAGTAGCTAAGGTAATTTGTCCCGGCCGGCCGGCCTGGGAGACAATGTGTGCTTCCCGCTCGTGGTTTTTGGCATTTAAAAGCTCAAAATTTAAACCTTCTTGTTTTAAAACTTCGGCCAACATTTCGTTTTTGGCAATACTAACGGTTCCTATTAATACCGGTTGTCCTTTTTTGTGCCTAATTTTAACTTCCTGCGCAATGGCTTTAAATTTTGCTTCTTCTGTTTTATAAACCATATCCGCCAAATCTTCCCTAACCATTGGTTTATTGGTCGGCACCTGCTCTACGGTAAGCTGATAAATTTTGAAAAATTCTTCCTCTTCGGTTTTTGCCGTTCCGGTCATCCCAGACAGTTTTTTGTATAACCGAAACAAGTTTTGAAAAGTAATAGTGGCTAAAGTTTTACTCTCGGCCTGAATTTTTACGTTTTCTTTAGCTTCAATGGCTTGGTGCAGTCCTTCAGAGTACCTGCGACCGAACATAAGTCGGCCGGTAAATTCATCTACAATAATTATTTCACCTTCTCTGACAACATAATCACGGTCAATTTTGAACAAGGTTCTGGCACGAAGCGCCTGTTCAATGTGGTGGATAGTGGTGACGCCTTTGGAAGTATCATAAATGTTCGGAATCTTTAAAATTTCTTCAATTTTAGAGATCCCTGCGTCAGTAAGGCTTGCAGCTTTATGCTTTTCATCCACGGTGTAGTCCGTTTTTTCGTCCAGCCGGCCGACCATTTTTGCAAAATCGTAGTATTTGCTGGTTGGCTCTGTGTCCGGCGAGGAAATAATTAACGGTGTGCGGGCTTCGTCTACAAGGATACTGTCAACTTCGTCAACAATGGCAAAAAATAATTCACGCTGAACCAATTGGTTAACATTTTGAACCATGTTGTCGCGCAGAAAATCAAAACCATACTCATTATTGGTCCCGTAAGTAATATCCGCCGCGTAAGCTTCCTTGCGGGAAATTGGCTTCATGTGTTTAACATCCAGCACCAATCCTTGAGTTTCACCTTCCATTTTTTCAATTTCTTCAGCCTCGGGTTGGTAGCTGTCATCGAACATAAAAGAGGCTTCGTGTTGAATAGAAGCGGTGGAAAGACCTAAATATTTATAAACCGGGCCCATTAATGAAGCCTGCCATCTGGCCAAATAGTCGTTAACTGTAACCAAATGCGAGCCTCTGCCGGCTAGAGAATACAAGACAAGCGGAAGAGTAGCGGTTAAGGTCTTACCTTCTCCGGTTTTCATTTCCGCAATTTTGTTATTTGCAAGGACAAACCCTCCAATAACTTGGACATCGTAGTGGAACTGTCCAATAGTTCTTTTGGAGGCTTCTCTGGTTAGAGCGAACACGCGCGGAGCAATCTCATTTAAGTAATCAAAAATTTCCTTGTCCGATTTAAGTTCCTTAATTGCTAACTTAAAGGCGTTTATTTCTTTTTGAATTTGCTCTTTATTTAAAGTAACCACTTCTTCTTTGAAGGAATTTACTTTCTCCAAGTGGTTGGTGTATTTTTCGGTTGCAGTGCTTTCACCGCCGAACATCTTGCTTAAAAATGACATTTATATCCTTTCTTAATTTGAAAATTTCAAATTTCATCCAGTAAAACAGTGTTTGAATTATACCAAAAACACTTGATATTGAAAAGCCCGTCTTTAAAAAGAGCCGGGGACAAAACGTCCTCGGCTATCAGAGTAAAAATGTGCCTGCTCTGATTCAGGTTAGTTCCATTCGTCAGGCCATGTCCAAGTTATGTTTCTCTCCTCCTTTCCGCTTTGATTTGCGTTTTGAATATCCAAACATTTCTTTAAATCTCTCCGGGGTAACTACCTCTGTTTTATCGGCAAAATCCCCGGCAAAAAAACTGGACGTGCCATAAGTAACCTGGATCATTTTTCCATTTTGGATCCATGAACTGGATCTATGGACATACCTGCGCATTAGATACCCTCCTTGAAACTTTGCACAATATTGTGCTGATGATATAAATCAAAAATTTAATTTATATCATCAAAACAAATTTCTAGCTTTATAACCTTTCTCAAACCACCAGTATTTGATGAATTAAGAAAGGTGGGCAGGTGTGGAGTCTGCCCAATAAGCTTATTTTTTATCGAGGTTTTTATCCTCGGCTTTTAGTAGGTGTGGAGCCTACGCAGGAGTATTCGAAGAATTTAGTTAGACAGGCCAACAAAAGTAGCTGGCCCAACCTTTGTAATCAAATTCCTGATGACATATCTCATTATCTTCATCTTCGACAGTCATCCAAACACTATTGTCGCCAAGTACTCTGTAGACCCTTAGTTTGACATTCCCTCCTCTGTGGCCCAGTGGCTGAACCATTTCTTGACCAACTTCAGGCAAGCTATCCAATTCGACAGTTTTGTACCTCAAACCGCCGATACCAACATGGATATACAATTCGACTTTCATTAAATCTCCTTGATGTAGCGATCCCAACCAGCGCATTATAAGACCGCCTGATGTTTTGCGCTGGCTAAAGGGCACAAATTTGCACCACCAGGTCAAAACAAAACACCTTCCGCAAAAGGCCGGAAGGTGTTCTAAAAGAGAAAGTTTAGAATACACAAAAACGGCTTTGCGGACTGCAAGCCTGCCACCAAACTAAAGTTAAATTATTATGGTAATCTCTCATAACTTTACCATTATATACCGTGTCCCGTCGCGTGTCAATAGCGTACTAGTACGCTAAAACATAGGAATTATGAATTTAGTAAGTTTTATCCACAGCTATTGAGTATTTATTGCGGCAATGCTACACTGTACTAGTACAAATAACATATTTATATGCAATATAAAACCGAATACGCGCAGGAATTGGAAAAGCTTTTAATAAAAATTGCCAGTCATCCGGCACTTTTTCACGAATTTTTATTTGATATTCTCTCCCCCGCCGAATACAAGGAGCTGTCTGTACGGTGGCAAATTGTTAAAATGCTCAAAGATGCCACAACCCATCGTGAGATTGCTAAAAAACTTAAAGTCAGCGTGGCGACTGTGACCCGCGGTTCAAGGGAGTTGGCCAACAAAAAAGGGGGGTTTAAAGTTGTTTTTGATAAGTTTTACAGCTAAAAAACAACCCCTTGAATTGTAGGGGTTGTTTTAAGAGTTATTTAACTTTTTTACGCCTTCTTCTGAGGCTTATTTGTTTGTCTTTACTCCGAGTAAGCTGTTCTTTAATTTTAGGAATTACCAAATCTATTGCGGCATAAATATCAATTCCGCGCGCCTCTGCATAAAAACCTTTTGGTTGGATATCTATTTCCGCTCTAAAAGCCGGTTCCCCTGTTCTTCTTTTGTCAACCTCAATTTCTACCCGGATTGTATTTTCTGGCTTTAAAAATTTTTCAAATGGGGTTAGCTTTTCTTCTATAAAGTTTCTAATCGCGGGGGTGATTGTAGTGTTGGTGGCTTTGATGTTCAAATTCATTTTATTTTATTCTATAATATTTAACACACTCACAGTTTAGCAAAATTTTTAAAACCTATCAACTCGGGCTCATACTGCAATGTAAGACCCGTTTTTTCATAAACAGCCTTTTTTATTTTTTCGGCTAAGCTTAAAACATCAGTCGACGTGGCCTTACCGGTTTTGTTAATAATAACCAAAGGCTGATTTTTGTTAATACTTGCACCGCCAAATTCTAATTCTTTTAACCCACACAAATCTATCAGGAAAGCTGCGGGAATTTTAATTTGCCCTGCTTCTTCAAATTTTTTAGAATCCAGTGCTTCTGCAGCTTGGCTGTTAAAATTTTCTAAAACCACGGATTTTAATTGATCGTAAGCTCGCGTGGTTAATATCGGATTTTTAAAAAAAGATCCGGAATTACCATTTTTGGCTTTAGTGGGGAAAGAAAATTTTTTATTACGAATTTTAATTATTGCGTTTCGAATATCCAAAATACTTGGGCTACTAGAGGCAAACTTTTCTTTCAAATCCCGGTAGCTAAGAGTGGGTTTCGGTAGTAGAGATAACCGAAAAATTATATCAAAAATAATATATTTCCCTTTATTTGCGGAATTAAAGATGCTTTGACGGTACGCAAAACCGCAATCAGAATTTTTTATACTAATAATTTGGTGGGTTTGGGTATCAAAGGCCAGCACAGAGTCGATTACATTACAGGCTTCTTGGCCGTAGGCGCCTACGTTCTGTACGGCAATAGCCCCAGTGCTCCCGGGAATGTGGGATAGATTTTCAATCCCCCACCAATTATTACTTACTGCGAAACTAACAACTTCGTCCCAAATTTCACCGGAAGCAACCTTCAGCAGAACAGCGTCGTTTCCCCGGCTTAAAACCTCAACACCTTTATTCCCAACTTTAATTACCAAGCCGTTGAATCCCGAATCGCTTATTAGCAAATTACTCCCACCGCCTAAAACAAATGTTTGAAGTTTGCGGGTCTTGGCAAATTCAAATGCCTGAAGAGCTTCGAATTCATCCCCAACCACGCAGAAATACTTGGCTCTCCCGCCAATTTTAAAGGTTGTATATGGTGCCAATAAAACATCTTCTTGGATTTGCATATTTTAAAATACTTCCATTAACTCATAGGCCAAGCGGTTAAATGCCCCAACGGCCATTACAATAACTACATCCGACGGCTTAGCCTCAATTTTTAATGTTTCAATCGCTTCTTTTTTATTGTGAACTAGACGAACATGACCTTCCATTTTTGAATTTTTGTTTTTAATAGCGTTAATTACTTCGGTTGAAGAAATTGTTGCCGTATTAATTTTTTCCCGCGCCGGGTAAATTTCGGATATTAAAACTTCATCAGCTAAGTCAAAACTGGTGATTAAATCGTCAAGCGTTGCCTTGGTTCGGCTAAAAGTGTGGGGTTCAAAAACAGCCCAAATTTTTGCTTGGGGAAATTTTAATTTGGCGGCTTTTAAAGTTTCCCGCACAGCAGTTGGGTGGTGAGCGTAGTCGTCTATAACTGTAATATTACTTTTGACGCCAACCATTTCAAACCTTCTTTTAATACCTTTAAAAGACAATAAATCTAAAGCTATTTGTTCTTGGCTAAAACCCAAGGTTCTTAAAGTGGCAATTGATGCCAAAGCATTGTAAATATTTATTTCCCCGGGGAGCTGGATTTTGTATTGTTCTGTGGCGCCAAGTAATTTACTGGCAACGTTTTTGGAAAATTTATTTGAAACGTCAATTGATGTAAAATCTTTGCCGTATTGCGCCTGCTCAATTTTATAATCGGCTTCGTTATGCACTCCATAACTCACACTCGAAATATTACTCCGGTGGACCAACTTGGTTAAAACCGCATCATCCGCATTGTATATAATCAGGCCGTCTTCAGGCATTTTGTCTATTAATTCCGCAAACTCGTCTTCCATAGCTTGTAAATTACTAAAAACATCGGGGTGGTCAAACTCCAAATTCGTTAAAACCAAAACGTCCGGTTTATAGTAATGAAATTTGGGCGTTGGGTCATCGAATTGTGATTTGTATTCATCACCTTCAAATACAAAATAGTGGCCATCTCCGACACTAAAATTATTTTGATAATTTTGTGATACCGCCCCGGTCATAAATGAGCTGTCGTCCAGATTTTTGAGCAAATGGCCTAAAAAACCGGTGGTGGTAGATTTTCCATGAGTGCCTGCAACTACGACCCTAAGTTTATCTTTACTTAGTTCATACAATAATTCGGCAAAAGAAGTCCTTGGTAGATTATTTTTTATTATATAATCTACTTCGGGGTTACTCTCCGATTCGCCCGCCGATAATATATATAAAGAGGCATGGCTTTCAATAATATGCTGTTTATCGTAACCCAAGAAACAAAGGATGTCGGAATTCTTTAAAATCTCTTTGGAAGGTGAGTATAACCCTTGGCTGTCCGAGCCTAAAACTTCAAAACCTTTATTTTTTGCGATCGAAGCAGTAGCCGACATGGCAATACCCCCAAGCCCGACAAAATACAGTTTTGCCGGAGGAATTAGTATTTCTTTTAGACTAATATCGGATAACATTTTATGATTTAGAGTTAATTAATTCTATAATTTGAGGAGTATATTGGATAGCTGCCTTCCTACCCAGTTCATAATAATACAGATTCGTTTCCGGAGAAAATTCGTTTTTTTTGTATTTTGGAATTTCCGGAAAAATTGTCAAATCACAGGCCTCTTCGGTTTCCGAATTTTTTTTGTTTGCCTCAATAGCCAAATCAAGACTCTTCCCTACCACTTCAAACATTCCCGGTTTTTTCAAATGACCATTCGGTTTAAAAATAAGTTTAAGAATACTTTCCAAATTATCAATTAAAAAAATCTTTTTCAGTAAGTTAAATACTTTTTTGGCGGAGATTTGCTTGTCAGTAAAAATATGTTTCGTCCCTCTAAGATTTACTCCTATTGTAACATCCATGCCCGCCTGTCGTAAAAATTCCCCCGGAACCATGGTTAATAACCCGCCGTCAACCAAAGTTTTCCCTCCCCACTGGATTGGTTCAAAAATTCCCGGCAAAGTACATGAAATTCTGACTGCCTTGGCGATATCGCCCATACATAACAAAACCTTTTCACCCGTTTCAATATCTACAGCGACAAAACCCATCAAAGGCCTAATTTCTTCAAAATTCATACCTTTGGTGTAAGTTCTAACAGCTTCTTCAAATAAATCGATGTTAAATAGACCTCCTCCATTTGACCTTACCATATATGTTTTAAGGAGTTCTGGGGTTAGAGATAAAATCAGCTTTTTAAATTCCGAAAGTGTCCCGCAGACATAAGATGCCGCAACCAAACTGCCCCCACTACAAGCGGTGATAAAGTCAATGGGCACTTTTTGCTGCCCTAAATACTCCAAAAAGCCAATATAAAAAGCCGACCGATTCCCGCTACCCGAAAGAGCTAATCCCACTTTAAGTCGCGTGTTATTTTCACTCATTATTTTTCCGCAAGTTTAATTATTATTTCAGCAATCTTACTGTCGGCATTTTTTAACATTATTTTACCGATATTCTTTTCCAATTCAAGCTTTGCTTCATGGGCAAAAACAAGTTTACGGATTAGTGTTGTGAAATTTTTTGCATTAATTTTTGTTTGCGGTATCACAATTGCGGCTTGTTTGGTTAAAAGATACACACCATTTAACTCCTGATGACTATTTGGCATCGGCACTACAATGCTTAGTTTTTTCAGATTCGCCAGTTCAGTGATAGCGGACAAACCAGCCCGAGACAACACAATGTCGGCAACGGCATAGGCATTAGCCAAATCATCTTCTTTTAGAAATTCAAAGCTATGATAATTTGCGTAACTAAATTTTTCACCTTTTTGCATCCCGGTTGTATGAATAATTTGGACCGTTTTAGTCAGATCCGGCAGGCTGTCTTTAATTAAATTATTGAAAAATTTAGCCCCTGTGCCCCCACCCATTACCAGCATAGTGGGCATATCTTGTCTTAAATTAAAACTTTTAATAGCCGTAAGCTTGTTTCCATTTTTTAAATTTTCCCTAAATGGATTTCCCATAACCAAAACTTTGTCCGAATTTTTTTTGTAAAAAATACCAAGGGAACTTGAAAAACTCCTTAAGGATTCGGGAAATGTTACTGTCACTTTTGAAGCCACGAGCTGGCAAAGTTTATTAGCTAAGCTCGGCACAACGTCTTGCTGGTGAATGACCGCGGGTATTTTTAAAAACCAGGCGGTCCAAATTACCGGAACCTGAACAAAACTACCGGTACCAAATACGCAATTTGGTTTAAAACTTTTTAAAATTTTATAGCTTTCTAAAAATGCTTTTATTAACAAAAACGGCGCCAGAAAATTTTGCAAGGAAAAATATCGGCGGAGTTTTACAGCGGTAATTGATTCAAACTCAATTCTTTGCTCCTCAGCCATGGCTTTTTCCGGTCCAAATTTTGTGCCAACAAGTAAAAAGTGCGTTTTTGGATGTTGCTGCTTTATTTTTTTGCTAACAGCAAGCAATGGTGAGACTGAACCCCCACTGCCGCCACCGGCAAGTAAAATTCTCATAATAAAATTTTTTGATAAATTTTTAAAGTTTCTCGAGCGGTATTTTCCCAGTTAAACAACAGGCTTCTCTGAAAGCTTTTATGCTGAATTTGACCGTAAAATTTGTCGTCCCGAGACAGTAGCTGCATCTTTTCGCCAATGTCTTTTTGATCTAAAGGGTCAAAATATACACAAGCGTTATCATAAATTTCATTGAATACCGGTAAATTTGATGCCAATAATGGGAGGCCGAAACTTAAAGCCTCAACTCCGGGGAGGCCAAAACCTTCGTGCAGTGAAGCTGTTATAAATGCGTAAGCTCCTTTATACAGAGCGCACAGTTCAACTTCGTCAACCTGACCTGTGAACACCAGGCTGTTTTGATTCTTAATGTCCATTGCCTTATGTTTTATGTCCGGGTAATGAGAATCTGCTTTCCCAACAATCACCAAATCCATGTCCGCTTTATATTTTTGTAAAAAATAATCAAAGCCACGGGTTAGATTAATAATATTTTTCTTTCTTTCCAGGACTCCAACAAATAAAAAATATGGACGTTTTAACAAATACCGCGTTTTTACCTCATTTAATAATTCGTCAGAAATTTCTGTTTTAAGTGATGACCCTTCGTAGGCAACATGTATTTTCTCTGCGGGAATTCCAAGATAGTTGGTTATGTCTTGTTTGGAATATTCAGAAACCGTGATTATATACTTAGAATTTTTAGCCGCTCTTTCAATAATTTTTGTATATGCCAAAAAATGCAAAAATCTGCTTTTTTTTGCCCCGCTTATTTTGTGATGAACCATGTCGTGGATTGTTACAACAAAAGGTTTATTGTAAAAATAAGGGACATTGAAATTCGGGAAGTGAACCAAATCTAAGTTGTACTTATTTAAAAGTCTTAGAAATGAGGTTTGTTCCGCTAAAGAATAGTGCCTTATGTTAGTTTCCACCAGTTGAACATTTTTAAATCTATTAAAAATATTTAACTGATTTGGGTCAGCTATTTTCTTATTGTAAAATAAATAGTAAAAATTCTCCTCATCCAAAGCCAAAATCCTCGGAAATAATTCTTTACAATAGCGACCTATCCCGCCCATTCCGTTGCCAAATATTCTAATGTCTAAGCCAATCTTTTTTTGCATAATTTTAGAGGGAATTAAAACTATTCAGAACCTGGTGTGCGGTTTTTTTCCAGCTAAATTGTTGAGCCCGCAACAAGCCTTTTTCTATTAGTTGAGTTCGGAGTATTTTGTTGGAGATTATTTCGTTTAAAGCAAAACTTAAATCTTCGGCACTGTACGGGTTAATAAGTAACCCGGCATCATTTACCACTTCCGGCAATGACGTTAATCCGCTGGAAATTACTGGAGTACCTACGGCAAAGGCTTCCAGTGGCTGGAAACCGAAACCTTCATAAAAACTGGGGTAAACCAAAGCTTTGGCTGACTTAATTAATGCCGGCTTGTCTCTTTCCGGAACATAACCGACATACTTTATTCTAGCATTTTTTTTGCTATTTTTTATTTGTTTAAAATCCTGTTTGAACTTCCACCCCAATCTGCCTGCAATTACCAGATGCACATTATTATTCGTTTGTTCAAAAGCTTTAATTAGAGTTTTTAAATTTTTTCGAGGTTCAATAGTGCTTAAAAACAAATAAAAATCGCCGGGTAAACCATAATAATTCCGAATTCTTCTTTGGTCCTGTTCTTTGGGGGCGGAATTAAACAAATGGTGGTCAATTCCGGGGTAAGTAACTTTAATTTTTTCAGGGGTTATGCCAAATACTTTTATCAGGTCATTTTTTGTATATTCAGATACGGCAAATAATACATTTGCCTGCTGGAAAGCTCGTTTGTAATTTAAAAATTTATGCCATAGTCTTCTTTTGGTGTCATAAAATTCCGGGGCTAAAATTGGTGAAAGGTCGTGCACGGTAATGGCTAATTTAGCCCCATTTGAAATATGGTATTGATTTAAGTTTGGCATAAACAATAAATCAAAATCCCCAGTCAATTGTTCCAACTTGAGTGCTTTTACCTTTAGGCCAAAATTTAATATCTTATTTGGGACCTTCGAATAAATCACCTTTGAGTTAACAAAGTGAAAATCGCCAAGTTTTATTTTGGAAAAAGAATTATAAAACAGCGTGTACTGGTTTACCTTATCTTGGGCAAGCAAATTATCCAGCAAGTTCAAAGTGTAGTTTTCCACTCCTGAAATACTGCCGGTAGATAAGCTTCTTAAATCAATGGCTATTTTCATAACAGCTTATTAAATAGATATTTGCTTATTTATCAAATCCTTAAAAGACTGTTTAAATGTCTCTTTGCTAAATTTTTCTGCTTGATTTCGCAGACTTTTGCTTAGATACTTTTTAGAGTCCCAAGTTAAAACAGCTCTTTTAATCTCCTCTTTGTCATACGAATAAAAAAACTCTCCTGTCGCGCCGGAAATAATTGTTTCTAAACTACCACCCTTTCCAAAAGCCAGGCTTGCTGTACCGCATGCAGCTGCCTCAAGCGGCATAAGGCCAAAATCTTCCACCTGAGGATAGATATAGCCTAGTGCTCCGCTATACTCATTCCTTAATTGTTGGTCGGAAATTTTCCCTAAAAAAACAATACTTTTCATGGCAATTGATTTTAAGTATTTCTCCTGTCTGCCAACACCAACCACATGAAGCGGAAAACCAAGTTCGTTAAATATTTTAACAATTATATCGTTTTTTTTATGTGCCTGCAGGCGACCGGCGAGTAAAAAATAATCATTTTTTTCGGTCGTCTTTCCCCAAAATTCAATATCAACAAATGGGTAGATTACTTCACTATCGCGGTTGTAATACAGTTTAATTCGCCTTTGAACTTCAACAGAATTGGAAATAAAATAATTCACCCTCTGGGCGCCTTTATAATCCCACTTTTTCATTAAATTGATACTCAACTTAGCTATCGGCCTAATAAGCCCCGGCACTTCCTGATTAATGTATTCAGGCTCGCTCCATAGAAATCTGGCTGGTGTATGGCAGTAATTAATATGAATACACTTTTTTGGAACACTAATATTTTTTATAAAACCCGAGCTCGAAGAAATGACCAAATTATAGCCTTCAAAATTCAGAGAAGAAACTGCCAAAGGGATAAGCGGTAAAAAATATTTAAGTTTAGGAAATAAATTATATAAAATTTGCAGCCAGGAAGTGCGAATGTCCCAATCTTTGTACTTTGAGCTTAGTTTTTTATCCAACACTAAAATAAAAACCGGGGCTTGTGGGTATAACTCGTGTAAAGCTTCCAAAACCCGCTCTGCCCCGCCTGATTGGGTTAGACTATCATGAGCTAATGCAATATTGAGGTTAGAGTTTCCCATTAGTAATTTGCTTTTGGCTTTTTGGCAAAAAATAACAGCCAGAAAGTTTTAGCTAAAATTTTAACATCCAGCCAGACTGACCAATTTTCAATGTAAAATGTATTAAGGCGGATCTCTTCTTCAAAAGGCAAATCGGGCCAAGAAACTTGGGCAATTTGCGACAACCCAAAAATTCCAGGCTTAATACTAAACATCCTTGGATATCGGGCACGGTATCGCTCTACTTCATCAAGAACGTGAGCTCTTGGCCCTATCATGCTCATATTTCCAATTAAAACATTCCAGAATTGTGGTATTTCATCCAGTTTACTTCTTCTTAAAAATCTGCCAACCTTAGTTACTCGTGGATCGTCTTTAATTTTTAAAAACGGCCCGCTTTCTCCACCGCGGTCATTTTTTTGCCAGAGCTCTTGCCTGATTTTTTCCGCCGTTTCCCCGCCAAAATCCTCACCTACGCTCAAATGTTTATACATGCTACGAAATTTATAAAACTTAAAGTCCTTGCCACGTCCTCCACGCATTGCGGAATAAATTATTTTACCTCTTGAATCAAATTTTATTGTCAGAGAAATAATAATAAATAAAGGTAAAGTTAGTAATAAACAAATAAAACTTACAATAACGTCTAAGAGTCTTTTGCTAACTTTCCCCCAACCGTCAAGCGGAGTATTTTTTAGGCTAATAACCGGAAGGCCGTTTAAGTTTTCTGTTTCAATAATATTGCGCTGGACTTCAAATAAATTTGGCAAAAAACTGAATTTTAGTCCTTTGCTGCGTGCAAACTGCACCAATTTCAAGTTATCGTTGTCATTTAAGCCAACATTAGTCTGTAAAATTTCATCGATCTGGCCATTTAAATTTAATAATTCCAATTTAGAAAATAAATTTTCATTTGGTGGTAGCTCCGCTATTATTTCGTAGCCGTTATTCCTATTTTTGTAAACTTTTTCGATTGTTGGAAGCTCAACTCCACCGGTGATAATTACTAACTTGTGTAGGCCGATATTTTTGGAAAACAACAATATTTGAAGCAATTGTAAAACCAAACGACCGCAAATTACCAAGATAATTCCTAATCCCCAAGTGGCTAAAATTATAAAACGCGATGGAAAAATATTTTGATTAAAAAAGAACAGTAAAATAACCAGCAATAACCCTAATGATACGCCAATAATAATTCGGCCGAACTCGGATATGAACTTTCGCGTGCCCTTCAAGTTATACAAGCCTAAAAAAGCAAAAATCAATATTAAAAATGCAATAATCTTGTAAACCACTGACAAAAAATTATTTACATCAAGTTGGTATATAATTGGCCCGACAATAGTTGTGGTCTCTTGGCGCAAATAAAAAGACGCAATCCCTGCGCAAAGCAAGGACACGGCGTCCACCGGAATAGATACAAGGTTGAAAATCAGCTCGGTTTTCTTCATATCCTTTTCATTATAACATCATTATCCTTGAAGAAAAAGTCCCATATTAGACCAATTATTGACACCTATGTCAAAAAATGCTATACTTAGAGTTGCTCTAAGCAAACCGAATAATCGCTCTTTACGACTTGTCGGAAGGGAGGAAAGTCCGAACACTTATTTGATAGCCTCTATAGAGTTATCAAAACTGGTAGCGGGTAATTCCCGTCAGGAGTAATCCTCGAGGTGCGAACAGAAACGACCGATGCTGAAAGGCTGGGTAGTCCCGAAAATTTTGGGATTATTCCCGCAGTAATGCGGGAGTGAAACGGCTAAATCCTTACTTGAGTGCAAGGCCAAATTTGGTAGGCTGCTCGATCCCGGGCAGTAATGCCCGGGACAGATAGATGATTATTTCCACTTTATATATTTATATATAGGTGGTCCGCCTTTGGCGGAAAAACAGAATTCGGCTTATGAGTTTGCTTGGGGCAAATAAAAAATCTCGATAAAATCGGGATTTTTTATTTGCGTAATTTGTTTTCTATCAGCACCCGCCCGCAACGCATGTCGTAGCATTTTGGGCAGGCATGTGAGGTTATTTAACTTCAAACACAACTATCATAGTCTCTGTTATATCCTGACTGCCGGGTTCTACATTTGGTGCTACGGACTTGTCCATGGCTCCTCCCCCAATCCCATATGCTGTGCTCCCGTAATATACTGGGGTTTCCATTCCTGAATTGGTTTCAGCAATACTAACAACTTTGCCTAAAGTTAGTCCGGCTTCTTGAGCCAAGCCCTGTGCCTTTGCTTTAGCGTTATCTATTGCTAACTTTCTTGCTTCCTGCTGAACACTCTCCGGATTTTCAAAACCAAAAGAAACTCCTTGAATTTGGTTAGCTCCGTTATTAACCGCGCCGTCTAAAACTTTTTCTAAAATTTCCTGGGATTTGTCCACCCCTTTTACTTTAACCGAAACGGTCTGGTCGCTTTGGTAGCCTATAATAGTACCTCGACCGGTTTGCCAATCCTGCTGAGGGTAAAAACTAAACTGGGAAGTGGTTATGTCTTCTGCTTTTACTCCCTGAACTTTTATGAAGTCAATAATTTTATTAATTTTCTTATTATTTGAGTCTTTTACCTCAGTTGCCGTTGCTCCTTGGGACATTACACCGATAGTCACCGTGGCTAAATCTGGAATTGATTTAATTTTACCTTCAGCCGAAACTGAAATAGTATTTGCCGGTTTCTGATTCTTAATAACTGTCTTTAAATTATAACCCTGCTGAACAATTAATAGTGCCACAAAGGCAATTAAAAGCCCACCTAAACCGGAGACAAGCCATTTTGGAAATGTATTTTCCATATAGATTGATTTTAATGATTTTTACTTTACCTATATTATACCAGAAATTCAGGGAAAAGTAACAAAAACTCCCCCATAATGGAGGAGTTTATTGCTTAACGTTTTGCCCACTGCGGACTCCTGCGGGCTCTTTTAAGACCCGGTTTCTTTCTTTCTTTTTTGCGGTCGTCGCGGGTAAGGAGGCCGTTTTTCTTTAAAACTTTACGAACTTCTTCAGAAACTTTGCCCAAAGCTATAGAAATCCCGTGTCTTAGAGCCTGAGCTTGGGAATGCATTCCACCACCATTAATATGAGCTACAAAATGGTAATCGTACAGTAATCCGGTGGTTTCAAAAGGCTGTTTGATTTCCTCCTGAAAAAATGTGTACCCAAAATAACCGGTAAACGGTTTTTTGTTTACCAAATTGTCACCTTTACCTTCAAATAGACGGACGTTGGCAATGGCAGTTTTTCTCCGTCCGGTGGCAAATATATATCTACCTTTGCCAATAGCTTTTCGATCAACTAAGGCAGGGCTTTCTTCTTTAATCTTCACAGACGTCTCTTTAGGAACAGCTGCGGTGGAAGATGGCTTTTTATGTGCCACGGCGCGTGGTTTTTTCACTGCAGGTTTTGAAACTTTACCGCTTTTGGCGGAAATTTTTGGTTTAGTTGGCATTTAGTAATTATTTATTAGTCAATTTTAAAATCGTGTTCCTTACCCTTAACAATTTTTAAACGAGCCATAATTGTTTTGCGGAATTTAATATCATCAATCATTGAAAAAACCGCTTTTCTAAAAACTTCTTCGGGATTTTTTACTATTAAGTCTTTAAGTGCTGTGTTTTTTATTCCGCCCAAATAACCGGAATGGCGGTAATAAACTTTTTGCTGAAGTTTTCTGCCGGTGAGCTTTATCTTGTCCACGTTAGTTGCCACAACGTAATCCCCCATATCAACATGGGGAACAAAGTCTCTTTTGTGTTTTCCGCGCAAAAAATTGGCGGTCTTGGTTGCCGCCCGGCCCATTGACTTTTTTGACAAATCGATTTCATGCCATTTACGGACAACTTTCTTTGGTAATGTAAGCTTTTGAGATTTCATAAAATATTTATTATTCAACTAATTCCAAAAGGGCCTTGGAAGCGCCGGCTTTGGGGTTATTTAACTTTGTCATTCTTGTATACCCGCCTTTACGTTCTTTAAATTTGGGACCCAAAACCTCAATAGCTTTTTTTGCCGCCATTGGCGAAAGCAATCCCAATAAAATTCTTCGGTTATGTAAGGTGTTTTCTTTTGCCCGAGTAATGGCCTTTTCAACATATGGTTTAGTTGCTCTGGCATTAGCGTACGAAGTTTCTATTTTTTCGTAGAGCACTAATGAGGAAGCCAAACTGCGGAGCAGTTTCCTTCTGTGATCCATGCCTTTTCCGATTTTTTTCTTTTTTTGGTGCCTCATAAAATTAGTAAAAAGTGATTAGCGATTATTATCTTCCTAAAAATTCAATAATTTCTTTTATTGTTTTGTCGCCGAGCCCGCTTAAATTGTTAATTTCCTCGTTATTTAGAGCCTGTAGAGCGGATATGCTAGTTATTCCATTTTTTACTAAAGCATTTTTTGCCCTAGTTGAAAGAGTGGAGGCCTGAATTTCATTTTCACCTTGTGAATCAGACTCACTCTCAGTGGTAACCTCTTCGGTGAGAGCAGGGGCTTCCGGTGCTGTGATTACTTCGTTTTTATCAAAATCGTTGGCAAAAACCATTGAAAAGTGGTCGACTAGAATATGAGCCGCAATGTCCACCGCTTCCTGACCGGTCATTGTTCCGTCCGTTTCCATTACAACTTCCAATTTATCAAAATTGGTCAACTGTCCAACACGGACGTTAGAAACGTCAAAATGCACGGATTTAATTGGTGTAAAAATGGCATCCACGCCGATTACTCCGACTTCAAGTTTTTGATTTTCCCTTATTTCCACCGGGACATAGCCTCGACCCTGTTCAATAGTCAACTCCATATCAAATTCAGCGTTTTTATTATCTAATGTGGCAATATGCAGATCTTTGTTGATAATTTGTACTTGATCGGTTTCTTTAATATCAGCAGCCGTTACAACTTTTTCACCCTTGGCTTTCAATGAAACTTTTACCGGTTCGTTGCTGAAACTTTTAACTCTTAAAAGTTTTAAGTTCAAAATAATTTGGATAACGTCTTCTTTCACGTTTGGGATGGTAGAAAATTCGTGGTCAACAAATTTAATTTTTACAGCTGTTACAGCTGCTCCGGGTAAAGAGGATAGCAAAACCCTGCGAATAGTGTTACCAATAGTAACTCCATAACCAGGATAAAGTGGTTCTAAAGTTAGGCTATATTTGTTATTTCCCAAGTCGGTTACCCGGCCGTGGTTTGGTAAAGGAATCACATCCATATAGAAACCTCCAAAAAAATAATGATTAAATTATGCGAACAAAAAAGTTCGGCAGAATTAACTAAATTAAGTACGGCTATAATGTTCTACAATCAGTTGGGTATTA
>Ga0172370_10004809_pt1 | contig 17817 bp, 28 predicted proteins | sample LakKiv5m_FD_114538 | JGI IMG/M metagenome (GOLD analysis project Ga0172370, IMG submission 114538) | Freshwater microbial communities from Kabuno Bay, South-Kivu, Congo - kab_022012_11.5m | ecosystem: Environmental > Aquatic > Freshwater > Lake | place: Democratic Republic of the Congo...
CGTCGTAAAAGTGGTTCGAATGTAGAAACTCCGCCACTTTGATGATGGCATCTTTATCAATCAGCAGAGCGCCAATAACCGACCGCTCGGCATCTAGGTTTTGAGGTGGAAGTTTTGGATTAGACACAACAAAATCAACCTAATATGACCACTCGGGTTTCTTCAGCCTCATCAAACGAGGTGATTTTCAACTTCGCGGTTTTTTCGACCAGCTCTTCCCCAAAGTCCTTGGCAAACTTAGCGACTTTGGCTTCGTCGCCAAAGGGAAGGACGATGTTTGGTTCAACATCAGAGACAATATCCTCCGCGTTTTCGGAAGCTTTAATCATTAAGATGTCGACAGTCCCCAACTCGTCATTCAACTCTTTGGGTAAGGATTCTGTTAGCCCATTCAAGTAAGCGATATTAACGTCGTCCATTTGAATTAAGTAGATAGTCTCTTTTTTGAAAGGATAGCCGTAAACCCGCACGCCTTTGGTTTCGTACTCCCCGGCATTCCAGATCACAAAATCATCGACAGTGACTTTCGACTCGGAACCATTAGTGACGGTGACAGTGGCCTCTTTACCTTTGATTTGAAAGCCCGCAAGCTTTGGGAGTAGTGTAATTTCCATCACCATCATTTAAGCACGACTCGCCTCAGATGTCACCTCTCTTGAAATATCAACCCGCAAGTGATAAACTTCCGAAGCTATGAAGGCAGAAATTCATCCAAAATGGAATAAAGAAGCTAAAATAACCTGCGCTTGCGGGGCGGAATACGTGGTTGGGTCAACAATTGAATCAGCCAGCGTCGAACTGTGCGCCGCCTGCCACCCCACCTACACCGGAGTCGAGAAGATTGTGGATACCGAAGGTCGGGTCGAAAAATTCGCCAAGCGTCAAGCAGCCGCTTCCGGAAACTTAAAAAACAAAAAGAAAAAGGGCGCTACAGGTGACGAAAAGCAGAAGTCCCTCAAAGAGATGCTAGATGAAGCGAAGAAGTAGCCATCTCCACAAACCAAATTGATCCTTGTGAAACTCCCAACTTTTATAATCTAGTTTTGACAGTAACTCTTCGATTTTCTCCTTCTGAAAATCGTCAAACTCCATGTAAATTTGGCCGTTTGGACGAAGATATCTTGACGCTTCGACGAGAAAACGTTTGACGAGGTCAAGACCGTCTGACCCGCCGCCAATGACGGCTGTAATTGGTTCGTAGGTTAAAACGCTAAGGTCGACATTTGGCTCTACACAATAAGGAGGGTTAGCAAGTATCAAATCGTACCCTGTGTCATCCCGGGCTTGACCCGGGATCCATCCCTCAAAAACATCTCCTTTTATTACTCTATATCTCTTTTTAGCAATTTTATTTATCTCACAATTAATTTTTATCTGCTCTACGCAGTTGTCTTCACTATCCACAAAATCGACAGTAGTGTTTGGAAGATGTTTTAAAACAGCAATGCCAATGCAGCCGCTCCCGGCAAAGATATCCAGCACCCTCATCGGCCTATCCGCGTTTTCGTAGGGGCTTGATTCATCAAGCCCTAAAAAAGATTTGACCCAATATTCCGTCTCCACTCGCGGGATTAGTGGCCTTTTCGACAAATCAATATGACAATCTAGGAAGTTTGTATAACCCTGCTGGTATTCAAGTGGTAGGTCCATCGAGCGGAATTTCTCCCCCCATTATTTTTTCCAAATTGTGCCAACTCTTGTTTATCCGGTGATCGGTCAGCCGGTCCTGCGGGAAGTTGTAGGTTTTTATTTTCTCGTTGCGCATGCCCCGACCAATTTGACTTGACCTGATATCCGCCAAAGACGACGCCTGTTGCTCCTCCATCAAGTTATACAATTTTGACCGCAACATTTCCTCGGCCGTCACCCGATTTTGATATTGATAACGACTTTCGACACATTCGACGATGACGCCGGTTGGGACATGCGTCAAGCGAACACCGGTTTCCACTTTATTGACGTTTTGCCCTCCGTGTCCCCCGCCTCGAAAGAAGTCGATTTTAAGGTCGGCAGGATTAAGTTCGATAGCAACAGCGGGAACAATTGGCATCACCGCCACCGTAGCCGTTGAAGTGTGAATCCGACCGTTTTTCTCGGTTTTAGGGACGCGTTGGACCCGGTGCACTCCCGACTCGTTTTTAAGAATATTAAAGCAGTTTTGACCATGGACTCTCAAGATTAGATTACGTCCATTTGAAATATTAGTAAGCTTCCAACCCTTTAATTGTACACATTTTATGTACATATTAGTGAGTTCTTCGGCGAACAACGTGGCTTCTTCCCCTCCGGTTCCGGCGCGGATTTCTAGGAAACATTGATCTATATTGTCATTCTGTAGGGGCGACCCGTGGGTCGCCCGAATTGCTGCGGGTCGGTCACGACCGACCCCTACAATACCTGATTGTTCCAATTCAGCTAATTGCGCTTCGAGACTAATAATCTCCTCGTCCCCCATCTTTTTTAATTCAGGGTCAACTTCTTTTGCCAACAACGTTTTGACCTCGTCGAGGCGACTGGTTAATTTTGTTTTTTCCTGTTCTAGATAGTTCATGAAAACATTATATACGAAACTGTAGGGGCGACCCGTGGGTCGCCCGAATTTATCTGATACACGGGTCGGTCACGACCGACCCCTACGAAAATTATTTTTACGCCAAATGGGGCAGAAAAATCGCCAGCCCCACCGCAATCGACCCCAAAGCCACCGCCAGAACCGCTCCCGCCGCCACGTCTTTAGCGACACCTATGAGACGGTCTTCTTCGGCCGTCTTCTTAAGGAGTTTTTGACAGTCGGTAGCCGCTTCGATCGCGGTATTAAAAAGCTCGGCCGCGATGACAACAGTAATCGTCAAAATAAGAATCGCTATCTCGATTTTGGACAAATTAAAAACCCACGCCAGGCCTAAAACTAAGGCGGTAGCAATCAAATGAATCCGCAAATGCGTTTGCGTTCCAATCGCCAAAAATAAACCCTTAAAAGCGTTTTTGAACGAAGTTACTCTTTTATGCATTATATTCTTTAATCTTCAATCACTAATCTTTAATCTTTAATCAATTCAAATGTATAATACCCCAGTGACCTTACCAAAGTCCATCCAGAACTTAATCGACAGTTTCGAGGCTCTTCCCGGCATTGGCCCTAAAACGGCGCAGAGATTGACATTCTACCTCCTTCGTTTCCCGGAACAAGAGCTAGAAAATTTTGGCAGTAATTTAATTAATTTGAAAAAACAGACGGTGATCTGCGAGAAATGCTTTAATATTGACGAAGTCAGTCCCTGCCGAATTTGTAGTGACGAGAGGCGCGACGGGTCAACCATTTGTGTCGTCGCCACTCCGCTCGACGTTCTGGCCCTCGAAAAATCAGGCTACCGCGGTCTTTACCACGTCCTAGGCGGCTTAATTGACCCCTTGAACCGCATTGGCCCCGATGATTTGAAAATTTCGGAGTTAGTAATCCGTCTAACTTCCCACTTCCAATTTCCTGCATCTAACTTCTCACTTCCAACATCTAACCTCGAGCTGATTCTTGCTACCAACCCCACTCTCGAAGGCGAAGCGACGGCAATGTATATTCATGGGTTGATAAAGGATCTTAATTTGACGGTGACAAGGCTGGGACGAGGCTTGCCAATTGGCAGTGATATCGAATACGCCGACGAAAGCACCCTCGCCAAGGCTCTAGAAGGACGAAGGGAGTTCTAAACCCCCACTTCCCCTGTAAACACTTTCTTCGCTCTCTTTTCGGCATCTTTAAGCTTATCAAGAGGCGTCACTTCTTTCTTTTGGACGAGACATTTAAAATCTAATTCGTGACCTAGAACTTCGGTGAGGACTGTTTTGACAATTTGATAGTTTTTGGGATCGTTAAGTTTTTCCAAGTGGAATTTAAAAGGCGCGCCGAGGGTCAAAAGGCAGTCGTTGAATTCAATCGGGAAACAGGAACGCAGCACCGCTTCCAAGGAGTGGTTGTAGGGTTTAATTTTGACGAGGACCTCGTCCCATTTGGCGGAGATGACACCCACATTCAAATGACCATCTGTTAATTCCGTTGACGGTGCCTTCTTACTAGTCCCTGTAGGGGCGAGGCGTGCCTCGCCCGTTGGCAGGCTGTTAACGGGTCGAGCACGCTCGACCCCTACAATTCGGTACTCCGAACTTGCGGCACCGCAGGTGCGTCCGAAATTAATCACCTCTAAAACCCCTACCTCTAATGGCAACTGCGGAATCGCCGCCAGTTTTAAATTTTCATACGCCCGCATAAAAATAGTTACGGTATCAAGAATCAGATCTGTAGGGGCGAGGCGTGCCTCGCCCGCGGGTCGGTCACGACCGACCCCTACAACACGCAACATTTCCTCAAATTGCTCTTCTGTAACATCCACTAACTCCCGTCCTAACCCCGCTTGCACTAACATCAACTTTCTTAAATACTCTAATAGCTCTTTAGTCCAAAACGCTAACTCCACACCGGATTCGTACACTTGGTTAACTAGCACAATTGCCGCTTTACTATCGCGTTTTACAAGGTCTTCAACAAACTCCGGAATCCGCGAATCAGCCACAAGCCCGGTAACCTCCTTGGCAGTAACACCACCCTTTATAACTTCCTCCAAAAGCGTCTCCGCATCTCTAAATCCCCCGTTACCAGCCTTGGCGATTAGTTTTAAGTCATCTTCGGTGACCTTGGCTTTTTGATCCTTGGCAATTTGGCTAAGTTTGGTGACCAGACTCCCCATATCCGCCCGCTTAAATTCCACGGCTTGGCAGCGGCTCTTGATAGTCACCGGAACTTTGTGAGGATCGGTGGTCGCTAAAATGAAGACGGCATGTTTTGGGGGCTCTTCCAGGGTCTTAAGGAGGGCGTTAAAGGCTTCTGTCGTCAACATGTGGACTTCGTCAATGATGTAGACCTTATACTTACCGCCGCTTGGCGACAATTTGATCTTTTCGCGTAGGTCGCGAATGTCGTCAATGCCTCTATTTGACGCCGCATCAATCTCAATTAAATCTAGGAAACGACCGGCTTGAATAGATTTACAATTTTGGCATTTGTCGCAAGGTTCACCGTTTTGACCACGGTCCAAGCAATTAAGAGCTTTAGCGACAATTCTCGCGGTACTAGTCTTCCCCGTTCCCCGCGGCCCGTAAAAAAAGAGGGCGTGCGGAGTCTCGCCGGAGGCAATCTGGGCTTGCAGTGACTTTAGGGATTGGGTCAGCCCCACCAAGTCGGAAAATTTTTGGGGACGATACTCGGTGTAGAACACTCCCTAAAGATACCTCGCCAAACTTCCTTAGTAAATCCCCAACTTTTGGCTCGTTTGACAGCTTTGGCATACCGAGTATAATGTAACCTATAATACATGGAGCAAATCTCGAAAGGAGAGGGGAAATGCTAAGAGTTGTCGTTGAAGTTGCCGGCTGGGTTACTTATTTAGCCTTCGCCGGAGCTTGCGTTTTCGCAGTGGCGCAAGCTGTCGGAGAGGTTATCGTCCCCGTAGCTATTATCGGGGCGATAATAGTAGTCGGGGTGCTAGGTTGGAAACACGGCTCCGTCTATCAACCAAACAGCTTTAGAGGAGGCAGGAGAAATGAGTAAGATATTGAGTGGCATCGCAATGGTAGCATCGGCACCAGTGCTGAAAGTCGCCGACTCCTTGTTGGGAAAGCCGGAAACTAGAAGCCCGAGGCCACGTCTCCAATATAGAAGAGAGACCAAGGAGTTTGTACTCACAAACTCTTCAGGATATACGCTTCATAACTTCGGTTCCGAACGTCCCAGCAAACAGGTGTTACAAAACCACCTGCTAATCTACGGCTACACAGCAGGATACGAGGAGGAAACGTAATGCCAGCTTTTGAGGATCTGTTGGCGGGGTGGCCTTTCTTGGTGGCTTCGGCGGTAGGAGCGACAATTCTTGTCGTCCTCTTGCTAGCCATATACCGAGGGGTGACCGAGACGCCCCGGGATTACAAAACCCGAACACCGGTCTTGACCCAAGACCAGCAAACTGGGTGGTGGGTTTTGGTCGTGAGTTGGAAGGTCATAGGACTCTTTGTAGGCTATAAGATCTTGACCCGATGGCCTACAAGACCAAGATTCAACGAAGTTGCGGCTTTCCTCAAAAGAATTGGGCGCAACCCGCCCTATTTCGAAGTGAAGGAGGGATAGATGACAGGTTGTGCGTTTGCCGCCGTTTTGACGGCTTCTGGGGGAATTTTCGCGGCTGTTATGTGGTTCGTCGTTTGGCCAACGTGCAAGTTCGTGGGGCATCAAGCAAACTTCGTGCTTGGGCTACCCGACAACAACATCGTGGCCGCAACCCTGACCTTGGGACTCCTCGTTGCGGTCACAATTTTTCCTTTGGTGTTCTTGAAAAACACTTCAGAGGGGACTTAGCTCGTGACCCACCCCCGAATTTTCGCAAGGATTTCGGGGGTTTCGCTTTCTATAATCTTAAATTCTTCTGTGGTAAATTTTGCCAAAACGTATTCTTCCCCACTTAAACTATCAGAGCTGTATGTTAATTCCAATGGCGGTGCCTTCGACGCTGTTGGAGACGCACCGTGGTGCGTCTCTACAAATACACCTCGATTATCTACTCCTACTCTGACCCGCCAGAAATCTTTCGTACCCAATTTATGTTCAATATCTAAAATTCCGTTGTGGCCGACAGGCCCTTTGCCAAACTGCAATTTGTGAGTGCCGAGAGGAATATCAAGATCATCGTGGATGACAAGAATGTTTGCCGGGTCGATTTTGAAATAATTAGCAATTAAAGACACCGCTTCCCCGCTACTATTCATAAACGTCTGTGGCTTTGCGAGAAGTATTTCTTGACCATCAAGAGTTGTCTTGACAATCAGGCTCTTAAATTTCCCTTCTTTGCGCCAGTTCCCTAATTTGTCAATTGTAAATTGTAAATTGTCAATCAAGGCAAATCCTGTATTATGCCGCGTCTCCTCATATTCTTTCCCCGGATTCCCAAGTCCTACAATTAGTTTCATCTTTTAAGTATATGCTATTTGCGCTTTCGACTCCAGAGCAGTACTATGCAAAAACCAAATCAAACAAGGAGGGGACAAATGACGGACAGTCAAGACGTTACAGTATTTAGGACAACTGGCGTTATCAAGACAGTTGCCGAGTTGGTCGTAACGGTCCGATTTCCGGACACCATAATTGTCCAAGTGACCGGTCCCCGCCTTGATGTTTACAAGGAATTTGTTTTAGAGGTGGGAGCAGATTACCCAAACGTTGAAAAAACTATCACTGCTTGGTTAAAAGAGAGTGGCCTTAACGCTTGGAGCGCCGAGGATATCCTCGTTCCGGCAAACCAAGCTTTGGTTACCTATCGTGAAAAACTTGACAAGTAACCCACCTATAGGTTACTCTGTCAAAACATAAATCTTAAGAGGAGGGAAAGGTGAATTACGTGGTCGGTTTCCCAAACTACCCTGACCTGTCTGTGTTCAAAGTGTCTGTCTACCCGGAAGATGGTAGAACGGTCACACTTCTGATCGAGTGGTCAGCAAATGCGTCCGAAGTACAGCGGTTGCTACAAAACAACAGGTTACCCGATGACATCAACACTACTGTCGAAATCCTCACCGCCGCAAGCAACGTGCGAATCGAGCTGGTCAAACTACGAGAGACAATGGCGCAGGAGAAACGTACCATCGAGTTGGCCGACGTCACCGCCTGCTAAAGCCGCCGGACCGCTCCTGCCCCACCCAAAGCCACTACGCTAGAGAGCCTTCTCGCGCAGTGGCTTTAATTTTTGTTGGAAAGGCGCAATTAATTAAAAAACTCCATTGACAAAACTTGCCAGCTGGCAAAATTTGTCAATTTAAATTATTGATTTTGTTGAACGCCCGAATTACCGTATCGTAGGGGCTTGATTTATCAAGCCCTAACAACATAGGATTTAGGGCGCGATGAATCGCGCCCCTACGGGAAAACACAAAAACGGATAATTTAAAACCCCAACAACAATTTTGTAAAAAAGGAAACCGGGGCGCTAACTATAGTCGAAAAAGCCGGCGTCAACAGCAAAAACAAGAGGACGACAATACCAAGTTGCGATGTCTGCTCAAAGTCGTGGGCTAAGTTGACTGGAAGAAGGCCAGCGACGACTTTAAAGCCATCAAGTGGCCCAAACGGCAACAAATTAAAAACTCCCAAAGTAATGCTTAGCTGAACCAGCAGAATCAAAATGGCCACCCCTCCCCCACTCGCGTGAAAGGCGACGGCTAAAATCCCGGCCAAAATAAAATTGCTAACGGGACCGGCTAGGGCAATTAAAGCGCTATCCCGTCGATAATCTTTTAAACGATAGGGGTTAATCGGGACCGGCTTCCCCCACCCAAACCCAAAAAGTAGCAACATTACAGTCCCTATTGGGTCCAAATGGACAAGCGGATTAAGGGTCATTCGTCCGGCCAGTTTGGCGGTGCCATCGCCCAATAAATTGGCGACGTAAGCGTGCGCCGCTTCGTGGACAGCTAGGATCATCAAAAATCCCACCAGCATTAAGACGATAAAAAGCGGATCCGGGCTGATTTGAAAAAGGCTGTTAAGCATAAGAAGACCAGTATATCAGTAGGACAGTACCACTGTATAACGTGTAATCAGTAAGTCAGTATTTACAGTATTACCGATATACTGTTTCACTGAATACTGCCTTACTGTATCACAGTCCCACCGATATACTCTCGTGCATTTCGTTTCAGCGAATTTTAGTCGCTGTGTATTTACTTTGTCCTCCATTCCCAGTAAAATAGCCCCCAGTGAACAAGATTTTTGACTTCATTAGAGAAGCTAAAGAGGAGTTATACAAGGTCAACTGGCCAACCAGGAAAGAATTGACCAAACTCTCGGCTATTGTCATAATAGTCAGTCTTGTGTTAGGATTCGGGCTTGGCGGAGTGGATTACGTACTTGGGCAGGGAGTAGCGCTACTTATCAAGTAAAACAAAATATGGACGCTGAAATAAGTAAACCGGACAATTTAATCAGAATCTCCGATCCTACCGAACACTCCAAGTGGTATGTTATTCATACGTATTCGGGACATGAGGGCAAGGTGGCCAAAACGCTTCAGCAAAGAGCGGCCAGCTTTGATTTAGTCGCTAAAATTAACGAAATTTTAGTGCCGACTCAAGAAAAAATCGTAATCAATGAAGGTAAAAAGCGCAAAGTTGATGAAAGACTGTTCCCAGGCTACGTTATGGTTCACATGGTAATGGCCGACGATAGCTGGTTTTTGGTAAGATCGACAGCTGGAGTGACTGGCTTTGTGGGCTCCGGGGATCGGCCCACCCCCATCCCCACCTCGCAAGTGGAGTCGATTGTTAAGTTTACTAAAGCCGAAACACCCAAGTTTGAAGCCAAGTTTAGAGTTGGCGATAGTGTTAAAATCGTGGACGGTCCTTTTGCCGACTTTGTTGGCGCCGTGGACGAAGTCAACGAAGGACAGGGCAAGGTCAAAGTGATGGTCAGCGTTTTTGGGCGAGAAACACCGATAGAATTAGATTTCTTACAGGTCTCCCCACTTTAAAATTATGGCGGTAAAGAAAAAAATTAAGGCAATAGTCAAAATTAACGCTCCGGCCGGCAAGGCCAATCCCGCTCCGCCAATTGGACCGGCTCTCGGTCAACATGGGGTGGCAATAATGGATTTTTGCAAGCAGTACAACGAAGCCACGAAAAATATGGGCGATATGATTATCCCCGCTGTCATTACCGTTTACGAGGACAGGAGCTTTACTTTTATCACCAAGACCCCACCGGCCAGCGTCCTTCTAAAGAAAGCCGCCAAGATCGAAAAAGGTAGCGGGGTCCCCAACCGCACGAAGGTTGGCAAAATTACCAAAGCTCAAATTAAAGAAATTGCCGAATTAAAATTAAAGGATTTAAACGCTAGAGATGTGGACCAAGCCGGTAAGATAATTGAGGGTACAGCTAGGAGTATGGGAATCGAGGTGGTATGACAATCGAAGACGCTATAAAAAAAATCAAGGAGGACACTAAAAATTCCAAATTTGACCAAACAGTCGAGCTCCACATCAATCTAGGCATCGACGTTAGTAAAACTGACCAAACGGTTCGAGTTTCTTGTAACCTGCCTCATGGCATCGGTAAAGAGAAAAAAGTCATTCTAGTCACCGAAGAAATTATCGACCAAATCGTCAAAGGCACTCTTAAACCAAAGGTCGATTTTGATGCCGTGGTTGCAACACCAGATCTAATGCCAAAACTGGCTAAGGCCGCCAAGATTTTAGGGCCGGTCGGGATGATGCCAAATCCTAAGAATGGGACAGTGACGAGCGATCCGGAAAAGGCTATTAACGAAATTAAAAAAGGTCAGGTCGAACTCCGAAACGAAAAAACGGCCCCGGTAATTCATACCGTCATCGGCAAAGTCAGCTTTGAGGAAGTCAAATTAGTTGAAAATTACAAAATAATAATGGATACTTTAGCCACCGTAAAGCCCGCTAAATTAAAGGGCAAGTTCGTCAAGAGTGTGACGATCAAAGCTACGCAAACCCCGGGGATTTTGGTAGACTAGTTGAGTGTTCTTTAATCGCCTCGTTGTTATTCAATTTTTGTCCGCTTTGACCTGGGCCCTCCTCTCCGTCGTTTTTCCCTTGTTGTTAAAGCAAAAATTCGGTAGCGATCAAGCCGTCTCCCTACTCTTTGCGCTCTTTTACCTTATCTCTTTGGTGACTTTTCTCGGGGCCGTCGGTCTTATCAAAAAACTTCACCAGCGCCGCAGTTTTAATATCGCCTTACTTTTGACCCCCGTCTTGCTGGTTTTACTGGGTCTAGCCACCTCCAACCTAGAAATCGTTATCCTCTATAGTCTTGGAGTGATTCTATTTGACATCTACGTTTTTAATTTGAATTTATATTTGCCGCGCCTCCTGCCATCGGAAATTTTGACGGAACAAAATAGTAAACTTGGCACCATTCAAAATGCCGCTTGGGTAGTAGGGCCCTTAATTGGCGGGCTAATTGTCGCTAAGTTTGGCGAGCCGCTGGTTTTTTACACGGCGGCTTTGGTTAGCCTGGCCGCTTTTTTTGTCCTCCCAATTTTTGGAATGCCAAAAGCTCCGGTTGACGAAGCCACCACTAACCCCCTAATAAATTTGACGGAATTTTTTAAGAAGCGCTTTCGGGTTCAAGCCTTCATAAACGGCCTCGGCCTCGAATTTATTTACGGCAGTTGGTTTTTAATCACCCTCTATTTGTACGACCAAAAATTGTCGCTGACGGAAATTGGCGTAATTACGGCGCTTGCCAGCCTCCCCTGGGCAATAATTGAGATCCCAATCGGCAAAATTGCCGGCAAAAGAATTAGTGAGCCCAGGCTTTTTCAAATGGGTTACGGGATTATCGCGGTGATGATGATTTTGATGGGAGTCGTTCAAAACGTCTGGATTTTTTCCGGTTTTTATTTTGTGGCGGTTATCGGCAGTTGTTTTATTGAGCAAATCTCGACCCCTTTTTTCGTCAAACAAATCAAACAGGCCGACGGGCATCTGCTGTCGGTTTTTTTGACGAAAGCCCCAATCGCCAGACTTTTCGCCCCCCTTTGCGCCTCGTTATTGTTGACTTTCTTGCCTCTGCATCTGGTTATTAGCATTTTTGGGATTGTGACCGTCCTATTCTTCGTCAACGCCCTATTACTACCTAAAAATTAAGGGTATACTGCCCTCTGTTGTGTCAGACTGTCAATTTCAAATCTAAGGAAGGGGGGTGGCAAATGGCTAGACAACGTATCAATCTAGTTAGTGTCGACTGTGAAGTGGTTTACGACAAAGAGGACGGTACATGGTCTATATCAATCGAAGATCGAATGATATTCAAAAGAAAGAGAAGACCTCAAAAACGACACTTGCTAAGAACACTGTTCAATGAACAGTCTGTCCTGCATGTTTTGACCGTGGTTGACGCCGAAGCCGTAGCCAAAGGGTTCAGACCGTCGTTAAGATACCGCCGTATCCGTAAAAATCAGCGCTAAACAAAACCGGCAGGAGAGAGCCAGAACAACGTCGTTCTAACCTCTCCCCTGCCCACTTTCACGAAAGCTTTACACACAGGATGTGGTTCTCTAAATCGATGATAACCACTTCTCCGGGAGCTATTTGCAAAGATCTGGTAACCCCTCGACGTTTTACCCTAATTGGGGATTTATCATCTTTGATTTCTGAAGAAACACAGCTTTTGTATAGAAAAGGTTTCGAACAGGAAATTCGACCAGTATCCGTGATAATTACAGTCTCGAAAGGAGTTTCCAACTTAAGATTCCGTCTTACTTTCCTCACCAGGTGACAACCTCCACCTCTTAAACGAACCATCAATACAACACCCATCTCCCTTTGCCTCCTTAATTTGATAAGCTTTTGGGTTTCTTAGCGCTAACTTAGCCCTAAATACCATCTTTGTCAACCATTTAAAAAACCCACCCCCATCGTAGGGGCTTGATTTATCAAGCCCTCGTCTGCTGAATAAATTAGGGCGCGATGAATCGCGCCCCTACGAAAGCAACACCAACCATTGACAACTGGGCAGTATTCCCTTAAACTACCCAAGCTTAACCAAAGACCGTGGGAGGACACAGTCCTTAATTTTCCTACGCAGGAAGGCGACTCGTGAAGTCTCTCCCCCTTTCAATTGTAGGTTAAGAGTTAGGATTTAAGGATTGGGTATCAGGATTGAATGAAGCTATGGCCCTTTCTAAAGAAAATAAAACTAAACAACTAGCCAATCTTAAAGCGACTCTAAAGACCGCTAAATCTGTCGTCGTGGCGGACTACACCGGTCTGTCCGTCAATCAGACAAATGACCTGCGAAAGAAGTTGGCGGAAAGTCAAGCTGATTTGACAGTCGCTAAAAACTCTTTGATTGAGTTAGCCCTACGCGAGGAAAAAATTGACGGGGAAACGCCGTTTGTGGGTCAAACCGCTATCATAACCGCCGGTGATGACGCTCTAGCGCCCCTCAAAAGCCTGTTTGAATTTATTAAAGAATTTGGCCTTCCCAAAGTAAAACTGGGCTTTATGGACGGTAAAACGTTAACAAGTAGTGACGTAGAGGTGTTATCCAAAATCCCAAGCAAAGAGATTTTGATTGGTAAAATGCTGGGAAGCTTAATGTCGCCTATTTCGGGCACAGTCAATGTGTTAGCAGGATTAGAGAGAAAATTGGTGTATGCTGTATCGGCCATCGCCGATAAAAAAGTGTAGAGACGCACCATGGTGCGTCTAAAGATCGAGATCACGATTTCGACCGGTAGACGCCACAAGGCGTCTGTACGCAGGACAATTAAAGTATTTTGAAGGAGGTGCCAAACATTATGTCAGAACACGTTACCAAAATAATTGAAAATATCGAAAAATTAACCGTTTTAGAATTAAACGAACTAGTTAAAGCTTTGGAGGAAAAGTTTGGAGTTTCAGCTAGCGCGCCTGTTGCCGTCGCCGGCACTGCAGCCGCAGGAGCCGCCCCAGCGGAAGAAGAAAAATCAGAATACACCGTGGTCCTCGCGGATGCCGGAGCTAACAAGATCGGGGTTATTAAAGCCGTTCGGGAAATTAACCCGACTTTAGGACTCGTAGAAGCTAAAACCCTCGTCGAGGGAGCTCCTAAGACCCTTTTAGAGAACGCTAAGAAAGCCGACGCCGAGTCTGCTAAAACCAAACTCGAAGCCGCCGGAGCTAAAGTTGAATTAAAGTAATCGAAATTGGAAGCCCGTAGAGACGCGCCATCGCGCGTCTCCAACGATGGGCGTAGACATAACCACATTGAGACGCCCAATAGGGCGTCTCTACAATTTCAACTAACAAAAATATTTATTCCTCGTGATGGATTCCTTGTAAATGTAGCATTCCGTGGGCGACGAGCTCGGAGATCTCTTGTTCGAGGCTATGACCGGAGGCTGCCGCCTGGCGAAAGGCGGTCTCGCGACTAATGACGATGTCGCCTAAATAAAACCGGCCGTCGGGGAGGGTTTCGTCGACGTTAAAGGATAGGACGTCGGTGGGAACATCTTTTTGACGATATTTTTTATTAAGTTTCTTGATTTCGACGTCGGAAGTAAGAGTGATGTTTACGAAAGTGTCCATTACATCCCTAAAACTTGTTTGACGGCTTGCTGAACAACCGCCCCATCCGTTCGCCCGTGAAGTTGGCTCATGGCTGCTCTCATAACAAGGCCAAACACAGCTCTATCTTTTTCGGGCATAACCTCGATAATTTTTCTGACCTCAACTTCCACATCTTCGGCCAAAAGTTGCGGTGGCAGGTAACCCTCAAGAATTGTCATTTCGGTAGTTTCTTTGTTTACTAAATCCTGACGATTACCAAGTCGATAAGCCGCCACAGACTCGATCCGCTGTTTAATCTGCTTTTGAATAACGGAGAGGACTTCCTTGTCTGATAGCGAGCCATCTTCGTTAAAACTCTCGGGAGAGCCTTTGCCGGTATTTTGAAGATAGCGAAGCTCTATTTCCCGATTCTTAAGCTCAGCCAACAAATAACGAAGCGTCGAGATTTTTATCCCATCCCCGCTTTTTTGAGCGTCTATTAAATTCTGATGCAGTGCATTTAAAAGCATTTTATGAAGAATATGCTCGGCGCCTAGCCACATTGGCCTTACGTCGCTCTTCCTTCTCCGTTTTTCGAAGCAGTGAAGGCTTTTGGTAAAATTCGCGCTTTTTTAATTCCAACATAATGCCATCCCGCAGGACTTCAGTGTTAAATCGCCTAAGAGCTGACTCCATAGTCTCTCCAGGGCGTAATTCGACTTTTGCCATAAAAATTGTTTAAACAACAGCACCTCCCATCAAAACACTATAAAACTTATGAATAGTCATTTTAGCAGACTACCGTTACTTTTGCCACCTGCTTCGACCGCTCTAGCGGACGAGACCGCCCATCAGGTGTAAATGTTCGTGATCAAAGTGGGCGTTCGCCCTTCCGTTAATTATAATTTTATAATCCCCCACCGCCAAGCCCATACTTTCCGCGAGTTCGCCACACTTTTTGACCATCCGGTCATACAGACCGTCATGAAGGGTTTTGTGGGCCTCGGTTTTATCAAGATGCTTTTTTGGCATTACTAAAAGGTGGAGAGGGGCTTCGGGGAATTTATTTTTAATGACGATGATTTCGTCATCCTCGAAGACGACGTCCGCTACCTCTTGATGAGAAGCAATTTTGCAAAAGAGACAACCGTCATTCATACGAATGTGTTATTTATCGTCGGTAAATCTTCTGCTTTAATTATTTTTGACCCCTCTTCCCCTCTGGTTCTGACCTCTACCCCACCCTGCTCTTTTGATCGCTCTGACAATATAATTTGGGTAGGAATGCCAATCAAATCCGCGTCGGTAAATTTAACTCCAGCCGAAACAGCTTCCCGCTCGTCCCACAACACACTGATGTGACGCGATGTCAGCTCATCGTAAACAGCTTGACCACTCCCGTCCTTTGTCAAATCAACTAAATGGACGTCAAAAGGAGCGACAGCCTTGGGCCACTTTAGACCTTTAGCATCACTAAATACTTCGGCCAAAACACCCATAACCCTAGATGGACCGATCCCGTAACAGCCCATAATCGGATGTTTTTGAGTCCCGTCTTTATCGGTAAAAAAGAACCCAAAAGCTTCGGAAAACCTAGTCTCTAAAGGAAAAATGTTCCCCACTTCCGAGGCTTTTTCGACCAGAAAATCGCTCCCCCCGCATTCTAGACACTTAAATTGGCTACTGTCGGTGATAATTTCCTTGTTGTAGGCCAAACCCGCCCCGTGGGGAGACTGGCATTTTTGGCAGATATAAATCGTATCCTCGCCATTTTCCATCAAAGTTTGAAATTCGTGGGTGTGGCGCTTGGTGTAATCCCCGCCCGCGGCGTAGGTGTAGTACGTCAAATCGTGAAGTGACAATCTTTTGAAGACTTTGGCGTACGCCGTGGCCGCCTCTTGATAAAAACTCTCAAAGCCACTCGCGTCAGCATGGAAAGAGTATAAGTCCTTCATTCTGAATTCTCGGCCGCGTAGTAACCCTCCCCTAGCCCTAGCCTCATTTCTAAACTTGAATTGAATTTGGTAAGGCAGTATCGGCAAATCCTTGTAAGAAAAGATGTATTTTTGTACCAACGGTGTGATCGTTTCTTCGTGAGTGGGTGATAAGACGTAGTCTTTGTCGTTGTTTAGGGTTGACTCTTTATTAGCACCGGTCGCTTTAAACAGGGTTGACATGGCCGAGAGGCGACCGGTTTTTTCCCAGTATTCCGTAGGCGCCAGGGCGGACATTAGAATTTCCTGACCGCCAATGGCGTTCATTTCCTCGCGAATGATGTTTTCAATTTTATTAAGAACCAGAAGACCTAAAGGAAGAAAGCTATATACGCCGGAAGTCTCTTGGTGGATAAAACCAGCCCGGGTCAAAAGCTTGCCATTAAGGCTTTCTTGATCAGATGGAGCGTTTTTGAGAGTTTTTGTAAATAGTTTAGACAAACGCATATTTAAAATATTCTATCATTTCGTAGGGGCGCGGTCTCCGCGCCCGTTAATTCGCGGGTCGGGAAAACCGACCCCTACAAAATATTGTGTAGGGGTTTTGCCTGCAAAACCCGTGACTTCGAATCTGACGGGCAGTGCAGGCACTGCCCCTACGTAGGTCACGAACAGTAAATCCAGTCTCTTAGAGCCAATTCCTAATATCCTTAAACGCAATCAACAACGACAGCCCAATCAATCCGTAAAACCCCCATTTGGTAACCGCTTCTTGAAAGCGTTTGTTCGGTTTCCGGCGGAAAATAATTTCGTAAACCACAAAGGCCACGTGTCCCCCATCCATCGCCGGAATCGGCAAAATATTGCTAATACCAAGAGCCAGTGATAGGAGAGCCGTCATCTCCAGCAAATTCCAAAAGAGCCGGTTGCCGGAGGAGGTAACAAGAAGGCTAACCACTTGGGCGAGGCCGACAGGGCCGGTGACGTTATCCGTAACCGGAGCGAAACTGCGAGTGGTAAAGGAAAGCGACACTAAATCGGACAAGGTTTTAACGGTGTAAAAAACCACATTAACGCTATGTTCAAAGCCCGCGAAGGCTTTATCAAGATGTTTTTGGTAAGTCAAAAAAGCTACTTCCCCTAGCTCCAAACCAAACCGCCATTTGTTGTATTCGGTGTCGTAATAAGCCGCCACCGTGACCGGATGTTTATCACCGGTTGATAAATTTTCAATGGTCAAAATTTGCGGTTGATCTTTTTTGGTATTAACAAATTCGTTTAAAAGATTGGACGAGGTGACGGCTTGACCGTCCACCGCCGTAATTAAGTCGCCGGGGACCAAACCAGCCTTACTAGCCGGCGAACCATCAGCCACTCCGGTAATTAAGGTACTGACAAGTTGTTCTTGCCCAAAAGGAAATTTATATTCGCTAAATAAAAAAATGGGAGTCGATTTAAAATCGTTAAATCCGAGTGCCACGTAATAAAGTCCGGCCCCTAAAATAAAGTTGGCGATAACACCAGCCGTAAGGACAAGGAGTCGTTTGCGTGGAGACTGGTGCCAAAAAGACGTTGGGTCGTGGTGACCAGTGACGGACTCATCCTCCCCGTGGATTTTAACGAAGCCACCAATCGGCAAGGCATTTACCGAGTACAAAGTTTTACCAATTTTCTTCCCCCAAAGCCTGGGCGGAAAGCCAAAGCCAAACTCTTCGACCTCTATCCCCTGCAGTTTAGAGGCCAAAAAATGCCCCAGTTCGTGGAACATCACCACGAGGGAGAAGATGACGAG